>Ga0075157_10001014_pt1 | contig 18756 bp, 11 predicted proteins | sample JI81BgreenDNA_FD_70967 | JGI IMG/M metagenome (GOLD analysis project Ga0075157, IMG submission 70967) | Wastewater effluent complex algal communities from Wisconsin, to seasonally profile nutrient transformation and Carbon sequestration -... | ecosystem: Engineered > WWTP > Effluent > Algae...
GAGCAGCTCAAATCGGAACGCGATTATGCCGAGGTTATCTACATGTCGCCCGACGGGCAAATGCTCGACCAGCCCTTGTGCAACCGCCTGGCCGTTTCAGGCAACCTGATATTGCTGTGCGGTCATTACAAAGGCGTGGATGAAAGGGTACGCCAACACCTCTGCACCATGGAAATTTCGGTGGGCAATTATGTACTCACTGGTGGCGAATTGGCTGCTGCCATTGTTGCCGATTCGGTGATTCGGTTGCTTCCAGGCGTTTTGAACGACGAAACCTCTGCCCTTTCCGATTCCTTCCAGGACGGTTTGGTAGCACCGCCTGTCTACACGCGTCCTGCCAATTACCAAGGCTGGGAAGTACCCGCCATCCTACGCTCAGGACACGAAGCCAACATTGAACGTTGGCGGCATGAACAGGCAGTGGAAAGAACACGCCAGCGCAGGCCCGAAATGCTTGGCGATTAATGGATAATATTTTTGCTTTATCCAAATTAGCGCTATATTTGCAACTCGTTTCGAAAAAAGCTTAACACAGATATCATGAACCTGGTAAAATTTGTTGAAGAAAATGCGGCCGTAGGAACTCAGTTGCCTACTTTCAAAGCTGGTGACACTTTGGCCGTACACTATAAAATCAAAGAAGGTAATAAAGAGCGTACCCAGGTTTTCCAGGGCATCGTATTGCAGCGCCGTGGTTCGGGAGCTACCGAAACTTTCACCGTTCGCAAAATCTCTAACGGCATTGGTGTAGAACGTATCTTCCCTATCAGCTCACCTTTCATCGAGAAAATCGACGTGGTTAGCCGTGGTGTAGTACGTCGCGCTCGTTTGTTCTACCTCCGTGATGCCAAAGGCAAAGCCGCTAAGGTTAAAACCAAGCGCTAATTGCACCAAACCTCATAAAAAAGAGCCGCACACCATGCGGCTCTTTTTTTATGCCTGATGCTGTGATCAGGCGGTTGCAGCGGGTTGGATTTCGAGGCATCCGGGCATGAGTAATTCAAACCGCGTTCCTTCCCCTACCTTGCTATCCACCTGAATGTTGCCCCCCATGGCAGCCAGTTGATTTTTTACCATAAACAGCCCCAAACCTTTGGAATCGGGGTGGTCATGAAAAGTCTGGAACATGCCGAACAACTTATGCCCCATGGTTTTTAAATCCATTCCCATCCCATTATCGTCAAATACCAATCCTATCGTTTGATTTCCCAAAGCACGGGCTGAAATGCGGAGATGGGAATCCTCTATAGGACGTTTGTAGCGCAAGGCATTGCTACACATATTGAGCAAAATGCTTTGCAGGTAAGCCGGATGGAAACAAACCGCCATGGCATCATCAATTTCTACCGACACACGAAGGCCTGCCAATTCCATGTCTTTCTTCAATGCAGAAAGAACCTTTTCTACTTCACGCTTCAAGAATAATTTGACCTTGCCCAAATGCCCATTCTTTTGAATTTTGAGCATTTCATTGAGGTTACCAATGGCCTCCTGCAAGTTGTTGGACGCTTGCTTGAGCAGCTCATAGAGTTCGACTTTTTCTGATTCACTCATGCCCTCTTCCCCGATTAACCCCACCAAACTGTGCACATTGGCTACATAGGAACTCAGGTTGTGTGAAATAATGTGAGAAAAGTGCTGCAGGCGCTCGTTGCGCTCCTCCAATGCTGCTTGCTGGCGTTTCAGCTCGTCGATAGGGTGCGCAATGCACAAATAATAATGTTTATTCGACTCAGCATCAAATATTTTTTGACCTAGCAAAGCCGACCAACAGGCCAAACCCTCCTGGTTACGTAAACGCACATCAGCACGCACCGGCGATGTACCAGGTTGCATCTTGGTAAGCTCTTGTAAAAACTGTTCGGCAACAAGGTGATCCTCTGCCCAAACAAAATCAATCAGCTTGGTACCCAAAAGGTCAGCCGGGTTCAAACCAAGGAAGGCCTCAACATGATTCGAAACAAAAGTCAATGCCAGCGAATCTTCTTTCATCGTAAAAATGATTTGTGGTGCCATGTTCACCAGGTTTCTAAACCTGCGTTCACTCTGTGCCAGGGCAGCCAGAATCATTTGTTCATTGTGAACGTCGGTTAGACTCACTCGCCACTCTGATCGATCTCCCATGGTGCGTTTCTGAGCACGGATGTGAAAGTATCGACTTCCTACCCTAAGGGTGATTCCATTTTTTTGTTGACTATCAGCCTCATGCATCAAAAAGCGATGGAAATCATCCTGATCATCAGGATGGATGAGTCGTCGAAAATCGGTGTTTTTCGCAATTTCAATGGGCGTGCGGGCAAAGCTTGCAAGAAAAAGCTCATTGAAACGCATCATGCCGAAGTCATCGTTCAAGACCACATAAGCAATGGGTGCTGTTTCAAATAAATCCTCAGCATAACGGTTTGATTTTTCTAAATCAACCTGCGTTTTCCGCAATTCGTCGTTTTGATACTCGAGCTCCTGCTGATAAATACTAAGTTCTTCAATTAGCTCTTTTACGCCTAATTGTTCTAACTGTTGCAACATGGGCTTGTCGGGCAACAAAGCCATCGTTAGTTTTTCTTGTAATTCTTTAACTGTGTATTTCTTCGCTTTCATGCAATTACTTCTGATCTGAAATATCCATTACCAAACCAACGAGGCGAACAGGTTCTCCTTTTTCGCCGCGCTCTACAATTCCTCCCTTGTCGTGGTACCATTTGTACCCACCCGATTTCATGCGAATGCGGTATTCAACATCCCAGGCAGGCGCCCTTCCTTCGAGGTGATCACGCATCTGTTGCATGGTTTGTTCGTAATCATCAGGGTGAATGAGTTCTGTAATCTTGTAAACATCATCCGGAAACTCGCTGAGTGTATAACCCAACATGGTGGCCTTTTTTTCATGCATTATGACCTTACCGGTAGGCACATGCCATTCCCACCAGGCCATATTGCCCATTTGCAGGGCGCCTTGCAGTCGGCGATTGGAGGTAAACAACTGTTCGCGCTCCTCCTGAATTGACCTCAAATTAACCAAGGTAATCAACAATCCGTCTACTGCCTGGTAATCGGTCCGGTATGGTGCCATGCGGAGCAAATACATCGTTCCGTTTTGGTGCTCAATTTCCTTTTCAATGACCTGGAGACTTCTTTGAACCTCTTCAATATCCTCCAAAAAACCTTTGTAAATGCTGTGGTTGGCAAAATGCGCAATCGGACGCCCCAGGTCCAGGTCCATGATATTGCTCAGCTGCACAAAAGCCGGGGTGATTTTGCGGATGCAAAGCTTGCGGTCGAGGTACAAGGCGGCTATGCCTGTATTGTTGAGCAGGTTGGTGATGTCGTTGTTGAGCTGGGTAAGCTCCTCAATTTTGCTTTGGTACTCACTGTTTACCGTAAACAACTCTTCGTTTACCGATTGGAGTTCTTCGTTGGTGCTTTGCAATTCTTCGTTGCTGGCAATCAATTCTTCGTTCGACGATTGTAGCTCTTCGTTGCTGGTTTCAAGCTCTTCTACGGTGGCCTGTAGGCTTTCTCGCACAAACTGCAAGTCGTGCTCCAACTCGCGCATGCGATCGGAATATTCGGCCGTCATGCTGAGATCGTAGGACGCCTCCCCCATGTTGATAGCCGTTTGCTTTTCGACAAACGAAATGAGAAACATGCGCTGTTGATCGGCCAATTCGATGCTTCTGCCCTGTATGTCGAGGCGATTTTTATTTCCCGGAACGCTGATGTTTTCAAATGTCACCGGCTCGGCCTGGTTACGCAAGCGGCGGATGATGTTGTGAATAATGACTTGAAAATCTTGCGAAAGCAGACTTCCCAGGTGGTGCGAAAAGGCACCCGATTGTAACTGCAAGTAGGGATTGATGTCGTTAAACACCTGCAACAACATCAAGTCGTCGTTGAGTAGGATTGAGGGTGGCAGCAAGGCTCCCAGCAGCTTTTGCGACAATTCCTGCTGTTTTCTGATGTCCTTAAGAGGCATTGTTTTACCTTCTTCGGGCTTCAGGTAATTGACACGGGGAATTTGCACATCGGTCATCAGCGTAGCGCTGTAGCCGGCCTTTTTGCGATAAATCTTGTTCTTGACGCTAACCACTTGAAATGCTTCGCCTAATTCGCCTAGGGTTTCGCTCGAACCCAGGAACAGGCTGCCATTTTCTGCCAAAGACAAGTAGAACATATTCAATACCCGCAATTGTGCTTCTGGCTTTAAATAAATAAATAAGTTTCTGCAGGTAATTAAGTCAAGTTTAGAAAAGGGCGGATCACGCAGGATGTTGTGGGTAGCGAATATGATCATCTTGCGTATCTGCTCGCTGACCAACCAGCCGTTCTCCTTGCGCTGAAAATACCGCTGCAAAAGTGCCGGTTCAATGTCGCTCACAACCCCATCGAGGAAGTAGCCGTTACCCGCTTGTTCAATGGCACGTTTATCGACATCGGTAGCGAATATTTTCACTTCCACATCGAGCTTCGAAGCATCCAATATTTTTCGGATGGCCAAGGCAAGCGAATACACTTCTTCACCCGTACTCACCCCCACACTCCAAATGCGAATGGTTTTGCGACTGCCATCGAGCAAAGGCAAGAGTACTTTTTCCTGCAAAGATTGCCAGGCTGCCTCGTCTCTGAAAAATCGAGTAACCCCAATGAGGAATTCCTTGCTCAGGATCTCCTTTTCTTCATCCCGTGACCGCAGTAACTCAAGGTAATCTTCGAGCTGATTTACCCTGTTAATGCTCATGCGCCTTTCAAGTCGGCGATTGAGTGTGTTTTCCTTGTAAAAACTAAAATCAACTCCACTGTATTCGCGCAATATCGACATGAGTTTTGCAATGACATCATCCTTGCCCTCCAACACTTTTTCAACCGTTTGGGCATTGGAAATGAACGGGTGCTTGATGTAATTCAACAGCGCCTCGGGCATTTCAGCAGGTGATAAGATGTAATCGACCAGTCCCGTGGCGATGGAGCTTTTGGGCATGCCATCGAACTTGGCGGTTTTTTCACTTTGTACCATCACCATCCCTCCTGCCTCTTTGATGGCCTTGATGCCTAAGGTGCCATCACTTCCGGTACCCGAAAGAATGATTCCCACGGAGCGACTGCCTAAATCTGTTGCCAACGACCTAAAAAAGATGTCGATGGGCAGATTGACCGAACGATTCAAGTGGTTTTCTTCGAGCAGCAATTTTCCGTGGAAAACTGTCAGGTTGTGTTTGGGTGGAATGAGGTAAATGGTATCGGGCATCAATTCCATGCCGCTTTCAATCTTCTTGATGGGAAGCTTGGTGTGCCTGGCCAACAATTCGTCCATCAGACTTTTGTAGTCGGGCGATAGGTGCTGCACCACCACATAAGCAATCCCCGATTGCAGGCTCACGCTCTTAAAAAACTCCTGTAGCGCTTCCAATCCCCCGGCTGATGCTCCTACACCGGCTACGTAGAAATTGGATTGGCTTGTATTTTTCGACATGGGTTTAGTTCAGTTTTCAGTTTATTGGCTTGATTTCAAGCGTTTTTTGGGTGATTTGATGCACCAGTTCATCCAACTCCCTGGCTGAACTTTTTAAACTTTCCAAAAGCAATGGTTCGCTGTAAATGGAGGCGTGTTCAGTATCTATCAACTCAATGAGGCTCATGATGCGCGCAAGAGGTGCTCGAACCACATGTGATTGGGTCCAGGCAATTTCCTTGAGCACATTGTTTTGCCATTCTACTTCGCGCAGGTATTTGTTCTTATCGCTGATGTCATGAACAATTTCATGGATCAATGACTGTCCGTTGATCTTTATCAAACAGCTGAATAGCTCCACATCCACCATATCGCCATTGGCCAAAAGATGTCGGAATTCAAAACGTCCGATACCATGTGACTTTAAGTAGGAAACCTTACTTTTCCAATTTTGGATATCCACATTCACATCAGTAATACTTTTACTGAGCATTTCTTCCTTTGAATACCCGTAAAAATTTAGGGCAGCATGATTGGCATCTACGAAGGTTCCTGTTTTGGTATCAACCAGGTACATCACCGAGGCATTGTCGTAAAACAGGGTTTTAAAACGTGCTTCACTCTGAAGGAGTTCTGCCTGAATTTTTTCGCGAAGTTCCTCTGCCTTTTTCCGTTCCTGTATGTCGCGACTCACGCCGATGGCTTCTACTTCACCCAGTTCGTTTTTGTGAAATTGCATGCTTACTTCGGCCCAAATCCAATGTCCTGCTTTGTGAGGTTGGCGAATTTCTACGACCATCGGTTCGATTTCAGTATGCTCACCCTTTATTAGGTTTAATATTCTAGGATATAATCCGTCTACATATTTTTTTCTTGCCTCTTCACCCATGGTACTTTCAATGCTTTGTTCCAACGCCTCTTCAGGGGTAAAACCTCTTAACTGTAGCACCGATGGACTCACATAGGTAAAACGGTTCTGGTTGAAATTAAATACCCAAATGACATCAGAAGTATTTTCTGCTATCAACCTGTATTTCAACTCGCTGGCGCGAAGTGTTTCACTCATTTTTTTGCGCTCGGTGATGTCCTCTTTAATGGCTACGTAATTGCTGATGACCCCGGCTTCATTTCGAACCGGTGAAATAGTAGCATATTCCCAGAAGAGCTCTCCATTTTTCTTGCGATTCAGGAATTCACCCTGCCAGGTTTCGCCTTTTTGTAGTTTGGCAAACATGTGCTTGTACTCATCAGATTGGGTATGACCTGTGCTTAAAATGCGGGGGTTATTTCCAATGGCTTCCTCCGATGAATAGCCAGTTAATTGTGTGAAAAATGGGTTGACGTATTCAATTTGACCTGCCAAATTGGTAATGACAATACTGGCCTTACTCTGCTCTACGGCCTTTAGCAATTTGCGCAATTCAATTTGCGCTTCTTGCCGCTCGGTCACATCGATGTTTGTGCCCCTAATTCCCATGGGTTCACCTTTTGAATTCTTGATGGGTTGACAAACATGGTCGATGTAATGGATTTTACCCGCTTTGTCGATGATGCGAAAGCTGATTTCTCCTGCTTTTTGGCCACAAGCCACGTCTACATGATGTTCCTGATAATTTTTCCGGTCTTCGGGATGAATCAGTTGCAGGATATGTGCCGTGCTAAACAGTTCTTCTACTTTGTAACCTGTGATACGCTCCACTGAGGGCGAATGATATAGGTAATTGCCATCAAGGCCTTGCCAAAACTCCCAATTGAAGTTGTTTTCGGCAATGATTTTATATTTCTCTTCGGCCAGTTGCAAATCAGCCCTCGCCTGAACAGCCACCGAAATATCCTCATGGGTACCATACATGGCCAATGGCTTGCCATCGGCTGTCCACTCAACCACCGACCCAACGTCCCTGATCCATACCCAATGCCCATCTTTGTGCTTCATGCGGAATTCCGTTTCGTACAAGGGTGACTTGCCGGTGAAATAGGCATCCAATTTTTTTTCAGCAATGGCCAAATCATCGGGGTGGCACAAAGTTTCCCAGGTTTGAATGGTAGTTGGCTCAAAATCGGCCAACTTATGGCCAATCATCTCGGCCCAGCGCTCATTAAAGATGGTTTCTCCGGTTTGCACGTTCCAATACCAGGTTGCTACTTTGGTAGCGGAAATCACGTTGTCGAGGCGCGAGCGCTCTAAAAGCAACTCCAAGGATTTGCGTTTTGCATCGTCAATGTCCTGAATAACGCCCCACAAGCGCACACATTTGCCATTATCCAAGTCGGCATGCCCCATGGTACGCACCCACTTGATATTGCCTTTCGCCGTTTTAATCTGCAATTCAAGGTCATAGGTGCCGCCTTTGGTGCTGATTTCGGTCACTTTTCGGGTCAGAAGCTCGCGATATTCGGGCTGGTAAAATTCAAGGGCATTTTCCAGCAATGGTTGAAAATCATCGGCTACTTCATGTAATTCTCGGGTAATTTTGCCCCAAACCAAGTTGTTGCTTTCAAGATCCAATTCCCAGGTTCCCATTTTGGCCAAACGACCACCTTCTTCTAAAATCCGATTCAACCGCGAAAGCATTTCTTCGCGTTGCATCAAATCGGTAATGTCTGTTACAACCCCCAAAAAGCCTGTTGGCTTTCCTTCAAGGTCAAACATGGGGGTAGTAACTATTTGCACCCATTTGATTTCGCCATTCAAGGTTTTGGTTTCTACTTCCAAACCTACGTTGTCGATTTCCGACCACTTGCCTGATTCAAGCCACTTCTTTTGTTTTTGGATGTAAGCCTCAATTTGCTTTAAGGCATGTGGTGGATATCGCTCTGAGCGACTTTGATTTAAAAAAGCTTCCTGACTAATTCCCAATAATTTGGTAACACCTGGACTAACATAGTACATCTTAAAATTAAGATCTCCCAGCCATATAGCACCAGGCATGGTTTCAGCGATGGTTCTAAACTTGGTTTCACTGGCTATGAGTTGGTCTTCGGCCAATTTTTGCTCGGTGATTTCGGTCGCGCTGCCTTTAAAACCTAGTAGGCTACCATCCTCTTTTCTGCTGATTTTTGCGCTAATATTCAACCAAATGTGCTTTCCATCTTTCCGCACAACAGGAATGTATCGGTTCCGTACTTCGTCTTTAACGGGATTTTGTAGAAATGATTTGGCATTATCGAGGCTTATATGCGTAGCTTGTAGGTACTCCAATGATGACTGTTTCATCATTTCTGTAGCCTCATAGCCCATGATATCTGCCACATTCGGACTCAAGGAAATAAATTTTCCCTGAGCATCTAATTCCCAGAAGAATGAGCGGCTATTGGCTAGAATTTCGTGAAGTCGCTCGAGACTTTTAACCGCCTCTCTTCTTGATTCCTCCAGAGCTGTTACGTCCTGTACCGTTCCAAAAGAATAAATGGGCTTATCCTCACTGTCAAAACTAGTAACACAACGTTCGCGCAAGTACCGAATTTCACCTGTAGGGGTTTTTACCCGGTGTATGATATCGTAAGGTGATCGATTGGTGAGATGGTCGTTGTAAGCCTGACTTACTTCACCCCTATCAGCCTCGTAAACAATGTCAAAAAATTGGGCAAGCGATGGTTGAAACGATCTGGGCTTGTAACCAAAAATTTTGTAGGCTTGATCTGACCATTCGAGCAGGTTGTTGTGGTGATACAGCGTCCAAAAACCCATGTTGCCCACCTCCTGTGCTGCATTCAAGCGTTGTTGAAGCAAAGCGGCTTCATCTGATTCTTTGACCTTATGTTCGACACTTTCAGGTTTTGTAAAAAAACCGCAGATGTATGTGCCATTGTCGGTTTGGAGCAGTTGTGCCCTGATGTCACAAAGCACAATTTCACCCCCTTTGGTTTTGAAACGAATGTTGTTAACAGCCTGCATCTCGCCCATCAACATGGCCTGAAAGGAAAGCATTACGCGATCCATTTCGTCTTCCGGATGGATGAAAGATGGTGATTTGCCTAGAAGTTCCTCAGCGGTGTAACCCAACAACTCCTGGATCCATTGATTGGTGTAAACAAAGGTGGATGAATATCGGTCGGCCACCATGATTCCTTGCGGCAGATTTTGAAGCAGTTGAAAACCAATTGCTTCGGTGAACAATGGACTGGCCGATTTTTCTGCCTTTTTCATCATTGCGTTTTTAAACGACCTTAATATCCAAAATTAAAATGTATTTGCTCAAAAACAAGCTGCAAACACATTTAAATTTTGGAAAATTCCGTATCGAATTAACCGCAAATCAAACCTTTAGAGGCAGAAAGGATGAACTACAATTCACCAATATCCTCGTTCCATAATTCGGGATGTGTTTGGATGAAGTTTTCCATCATGTCAACACATTCTGGTAAATCGAGATCAATTACCTCTACGCCATGTTGCTGCATGAATTCCTTGGCACCCGGAAAGGTGCGTGACTCCCCCACAATGACTTTCGGGATTTTGAATTGTACGATGGTGCCGGCACACATATAGCACGGCATGAGGGTCGAATAAATCACCGTGTCTTTGTACGATCCTACCCTGCCTGCATTGAACAAGCAGTCCATTTCACCATGTAAAATGGGATTGTTTTCCTGCACCCTTTTGTTGTGGCCTCGTGCCACCAATTTGCCGTTTTTTACCAGTACCGATCCAATGGGGATGCCCCCTTCGGCCATGCCCGACTTTGCCTCGACAATGGCTGCTTGCATGAATTCATCCATATTCAAATGCTCTAGTTTAACAGCGCATCGGCACGACGACGAGCCTCACTCATCAACTGATCAGCACGGCTATTCGCTTCCTGTTCGGTTCTTTGCGCTTTTTGTTCGCCTTCTTTGCGTAATTGCTCAGCAGCTTTTTCAGCAGCCAGCTTTTTCACCGGATTGCCACCCGCCTCACGAACAAGTTTGTCAGCTGCATCGTTCGCTTGTTTTCTGATGGCATTGGCGGCATTTTTTCCCTCTACCCTCATGCGATCGGCTTGCTGGTTGGCTTGAGCCAAAATTTTGTCAGCTTCTGCCTGTGCTTGCTGCTTTTTCTTGGCAAGTTCTTCACGGGCCTTTTGTTCCGTTTCGCGTTTCTTGGCATCCAATTCCTGTTTCAAACGCTCCGCTTCGGCTTTCGCTTTGTCTTCAAGCTCTTTCTTTTTCTTCTCTAATTCGTCGAGCGCTTGTTGCTTGAGGTTCGAGGCGGCCCCCGACGTCATATCGGCTAAATCAGCGGTAACCTTCGGATCGGTAACCGTACCGGTCATCTTCACTTTGAGATTGATGTTTTGCGAAAGTTCCAGGTTCACACCCTTGGAAGCAGCCTGTTTGGATAACGCTTGCATCAGGTTATTGGCAGCACCCAATTTTGAGCGCGGCACTTCCATGTTGATGGTGTAGTCGATGCTTTGATCGAAACCATTGGAACCAAAAATGGTCATTTTCATGTCCTGGTACACCACATCAAAGGGTTGAATGAATACCCTGCCTTCTTCAAATTCAAAGCTCAGGTTCACGTTTTTCACTTCCATTCGACTGAGATTCTGCATTTTGGTTACCTCAGCCAATTTTTCGAGCGGTTTAAAACCACTGATGGTGGCATTTGGGATTTTCATCAAACCACCCCCACTCAGACTGTTTAGGTCGGGCGTCATGTCTTGCAACAAGTCGCCCTTGATGCCAAAGCCCGTACTGAAAGTGCCGCTGGTGTACTGACCGATGGGCGCCACCTTTTGCATGGTGACAAAGGTTTTGAAGGTCTCCTGTACGCTGAATTGCTGCATGCCCAGGTTGAAATCAAAAATGGGTTTACCGGGCTTTCGGGTATCGTAGGTACCTGCCATTTGGATGGTACCTCCCAGCACGCCCATGTTCACATCGCGGAAGCCCAATGTTTGGTCACGCACCAACAAGCTGCCTTGCATATCGTTGATTTCCATGTTGTCGTAAATGACCTTTTTGAAATCTGCCAATAGCGTAAAATCTATGTTTCCGGGAATTTCAATGACCTCGAGGGCCGCACTGTCGGTAGCCGGTTCGTCGGGCGTACTGCCTTCATCAGAACCCATTAATTCGTTCAGGTGCAGGAGCTTTGACTTGATTAAGAAATTGCCTTTGAGCACATCGCGGTTGAAGTAATAGGTCACCATGTTGTCGATACGTCCTTTGGCTACCAAATCGGAACTACCCATGACCAGGTCGAAATTCACCAACTCTACAAAACGTGGTGAGAACTTCATGCTGGCTTCTTTGATTTGAACACCCTGCGCTATGCCTTCGTATTCGGTGTAAAAATTACGCAAGGTCATGGCACCATCGAGGGTAAAATCGGTATAGCGTTGTTGATCGATGGCACTCATATTGCCTCGTGCCGTTAAATCGCCCGAAAACTGGCCTTTCAACGATTTTACGGCTTCTACCGGATACCAGTTTTTCACCTCTGCCAGGTCGAGGGCTCCTTTGAACGATGCCTCCACATAGGGATCGCTCATGGGTGTTTTCGATAGCAACTTGAGCTGCATGGGATTACCTCCCAAATCCATGCTCAGGTCTTTGAGATTCACGATTGTGGCATCCAAATCGCCATTGGGATTGACGATAGCGAGGTCCATGTTGATGTTTTTTACCGCAGCGGGTAAAGCAGGATACTGAAAAAAGCCCTTGTCGACCAACAGCTTGAAATCAAAAGCAGGCATGCTGGTATCGTTGTAAACCCCTTTCATTTTGCCGTCGAACACAAACTTGCCCGAAGTTTTGATGTCTTCGAAATACTCGTTGAACATCCCCGGAACCACACTCAACAATGCTCTGAAATCGCTCTGTGGGGTGTTAAAGGTCAAATCCATGCTGATGTCATCGGCAGGCATGGCCACCACCCCGGCAAATTTGAGGTTGAGTTCGTTCAGGTACAGGTCGTTTTCGGTAAAAGTAAAGCTGAAAGCCGGCATGTTGATGGCAATGGGTACATCAAACTTGCCTCTGGCCTTGCTGATGTATTTCACTCCCTCATAAGCATAACTGAATGACACTACTTCGGTGAAAGTCTTGAGCACAAAGTCATCTTGCGTAAAATCGCCCGAACCGGTATGGTCAACACCCAGCAGCTCAGCCGATTGTTTGTAAAAATCATCGTCGTAAATGATGTCGACATTCTCCAGGCTGTATTTCTGAATGCCAAAGGCAAACTTAGACGGTTCTTCGGGCTCAACTACTTCAGTGGTGTCAGGATAAGTGATGTCCCAGTTGGCTGATTCATCGGCAAGCATACGCAAGTGTAGGCGAGCGTCGGCCATGCCAATGGATTTGATTTTGAGGTCACCACCGCCAATAACCGACATCAGGTCGATTTCAAAACGAAATGTTCCGATGTTCGCCAGTGTATCGCCCTCGAAAGGTGCGTGGTTGGCCACCACAAAGTTTTCAACCGACAAGCTGAAGTTGGGAAAACTGCGAAAAAGATTCAAACCCACATCGCCCAAACTGACCGTTGCACGCAGGTTTTTATTGACTTCCTCTACCAGGAGTGCCTTGATTTTGTCTTTGTAAACAATGGGCAGGACAATGGCTGCCGCCAAAATGGTAATAATCAAGCCGCCAACAACGAGAAGAATCTTCTTTAGCATAATGTGTGGTTTGCTACAAAGTTAACGATGTGAACGGCTTTTCAGCCTTATCTACACGGCTAACTTTAGCTTATCGCAAGCGGCAAAGATTGTTGGTCAGCTTTGCGAAGTGAACAGTCGAAAACCCGCCCAAAAGCCTCCATAAAACGGGTCTTCACCTGCTCCATAAGCAGCTGTTCTCCCTTCTCATGCTGCATGCTGGCCACAGCTTTGTCATCGATGCCACAGGGAACAATATGCGTAAAATAACTGAGGTCGGTGTTCACATTTAAAGCGATGCCATGCATGGTTACCCAACGACTGGTACGCACGCCCATGGCGCAAATCTTACGGGCCTTGCTGTCATTATCAGCATCCAGCCAAACACCGGTATAACCGGGATACCTTTGTCCTTGAATGCCCCATTGAGCCAAAGTTTCGATCACTACTTCTTCCAGACTACGCATGTACCAATGGATGTCGGTACGAAACTGCTCCAAATCGAGCATGGGGTAAACCACCAATTGGCCTGGACCATGATAGGTAATATCGCCTCCCCTGTTGATGTGGTAATACGTAGCATCCACCTCTGCCAACTGCTGCTCGTTTAGCAACAAATTATCGGCTTTGCCGCTTTTGCCCAGGGTGTAAACATGCGGATGTTCCACCATCAGCAGCTGATTTTTAATCACATGCTGCTCGTGTGTTTCCAGGTTGCGATTAGCTGTTTTCAACTGAAGCTTTTCCGCGAACAAACGCTCCTGCAAATCCCAGCAGGCCTTGTAATCCATGCGCCCCAGGTCGTAAACGGCAACCTCAGGCATGGTAAGCTGGAACATAGGTTTCGAGCAATACGCATTCTCCATCAGGTAGCAGTTGCACATCCGCTATGCAGGCCGGAATGAGGCAGCTTTGGCCCTTATGCAGCTGCACACTTCCTGCACCTGCAGCTATCTGGCAACTACCCGCGATACAGATGTAGATCACCAAAGTATCTAGTACGTGTAGTTTACGCTCCAATGCTTGGTTTAACCACAACTTGTGGGTGTGGAAGTATTCGCCACCTGCCAGGAATACCGGTACATTCAACGCATCGGTATAAACAGCTTTATAGGCCGGGTAGGATTTAAAATCGAGCACACCCAAGGCTTGCTCCGTATGTAATTCGCGTTTGTTTCCGGCAGCGTCGGTGCGGTCGAAGTCGTATATCCGGTACGTTATGTCGCTGCTTTGCTGAATTTCGGCCAATACTATGCCTTTACCAATGGTATGGATGCGACCGGCGGGTATGTACAACACGTCACCAGGCTGTACTTTTTCGCGGTGGAGCAGGTCCATCACTTGATTAGACGCCATGGCCGCCTCATATTCTGCAGCTACGGTGTCGCGCTCAAAACCAACCACCAACTCAGCGTCCTTTTCAGCATATAGGATGTACCACATTTCTGTTTTGCCTAAACAATTGTGCCTTTCGCGCGCCTGCATGTCGTTGGGATGTACCTGTACCGAAAGGTCTTCGTTGGCATCTAAAAATTTAATCAGTAATGGAAATTCATCGCCATGTCTTGCATAAACGCGTTTGCCTGTCAACAAACCTTGGTATTGCGCTAGTAAATGCTGCAAATTGGCCGAACCATCTATCAAAACACTCACATCGCCGCCTACTCCCGAAATTTCCCAGCTTTCGCCGCAGTTAGGTAGGTGGCCGGTGTCTTTGCCCAGCAGTGCCCGCATGCGATTGCCACCCCAAATTTTCTCCTTGTAAATGGGCTTAAATCGCAAAGGTTGGTTCAGTTCCGAAGGAATATTTGAGGTTAAATCAGCCATGTTGTGCCATTTCTTTCCAGGTATTGATGAGTCCATTGGTAGAACCATCGTGACCGCGAACCGGTTCATTGTGCTCCAATTCGGGCAAAATCACATTGGCCAATTGCTTGCCGAGTTCCACGCCCCATTGATCGAAACTGAAGATGTTCCACAATACCCCCTGTACAAAAATCTTGTGCTCATACATGGCTACCAATGCTCCCAGTATAAATGGATCAATTTGTTTCACCAGTATAGAATTGGTAGGGCGATTGCCTTCGAATACTTTGAATGGCGTTAAACGACTGATTTCTTCGGCCGATTTGCCTGAAGCTTTCAATTCAATTTCCACTTCACTGGCGGTTTTGCCATTCATGAGCGCCTCGGTTTGGGCGAAGTAGTTGGCCAGCAGCTTCACATGGTGATCGCCCAGCGGATTGTGACTGATGGCGGGTGCAATAAAATCGCAGGGAATGAGCTGCGTGCCTTGGTGAATCAGTTGGTAAAAGGCATGCTGTCCGTTGGTACCGGGCTCACCCCAAATGATGGGACCAGTACTATAGTTAACTCGTTCGCCATTGCGGTCAACCGACTTGCCATTGCTTTCCATATTTCCTTGCTGGAAGTAGGCTGCGAATCGGTGTAAGTATTGATCGTAAGGCAAAATGGCTTCGGAAGCCGCACCTAAAAAGTTGGTGTTCCACAAGCCGATGAGGGCGAGCAATACCGGCAAATTCTGCTGGTAATCGGCTGTACGGAAGTGCTCGTCCATGGCATGCGCACCGGCGAGCAGCTTCTCAAAATTGTCGTAGCCAATGCCGAGCACAATACTCAAACCGATAGCCGACCACAAGCTGTATCGCCCACCTACCCAATCCCAAAACTGAAACATGTTGGCAGGGTCGATACCGAAGGCTTCCACCGCTTTTTGGTTGGTTGACAGTGCGGCAAAATGCTTGGCCACTGCCTTTTCATCGCCAGCAGCACGCAAAAACCAGGTACGAGCACTGTGTGCATTGGTCATGGTTTCCTGGGTGGTGAAGGTTTTGGAAGCGATGAGGAACAAAGTCGACTCGGGCTGGCAGTTTTTGAGCACTTCGGCCAGGTGGGTACCATCGATATTCGATACAAAGTGCAGGTTCAGGTGGTTTTTGTAGGGCTTGAGGGCTTCGGTGACCATTACCGGACCCAAATCGGAGCCCCCAATGCCAATGTTCACCACATCGGTGATGGTTTTGCCGGTATAACCGGTCCAACTGCCGCCAATGATTTGCTTCGAAAAGTTTTTCATTTGCGCCAGAACAGCCTTTACATCGGGCATAACGTCTTTGCCTTCAACCATTACAGGCCTTCCCGATTGATTACGCAAAGCCGTATGCAATACCGCACGGTTTTCGGTTTCATTGATGGCGTCGCCACGAAACATGGCTAAAATAGCCTCCTTCAATCCGCATTCGTTGGCCAATTGACCTAATAATTCCAGTGTTCTGGCGTCGATGCGGTTTTTGGAATAATCTACCAGCACATCGTTCCAGCGAAGTGAGAATTGTTCGAATCGGCTTGGGTTCTCTGCAAAAAACTGACGTAAATGCTTATTTTTTAACAATTCATGGTGTTCTACCAGTTGTTTCCACGCAATTGTTTTAGTTGGCTTGGTTCGCGCTAACATGCATTTTATTTTAGGTAAAGCTAAATGAGGAGGGCTTTACAATGACCACCAAAAATAAGGAAACGGGACTGCTTGGAGAAACAATGGCAGCAAACTATCTGCAAGAAAATGGCTGGGAAATTCTGGACCGCAACTGGCAATACAAACATTGGGAACTCGACTTGGTGGCAAAGCGAGGAACCATGCTTATTTTTTGTGAGGTAAAAACCATGGAATTTGGCTATGTGCTGCCTCCTACCCAAAAACTCAGTCGGGCTAAATTCCGCTCCCTCATGCAAGGCGCAGAGGCTTGGCTGGGGCAACATGGCTTTTACGGCGAAATACGCTTTGATCTGGTGTATGTGCTGCTACACAAACGTCCGGCCGAAATCATCCATTACCAGGATGTTTGGTTTCCGAATAATTGGGGCAGATAACCCAAAGCGCGGGCATTTGCCTATCTTTGCGGCTTATGAGACTTGAACACCTTACAGACTTAAGAACGCGGTTAGAAGCGTTGAGGAGGTATCTTTGACCTCGACAAGAAATTAGCCTTCATCAAAGACGTAGAAGACCGTTCTACTGCACCTGGCTTTTGGGATGATCCAGACAAGGCCGAAAAACTCATGAAATCGGTTAAAATGCCCAAGCAGTGGGTAGCCATGTACGACGAAGTAGCCGCTGCCCTGGCCGATTTGGAAGTGTATTTCGAATTCCAGCAAGCCGGTGAACTTGGCGCAGACGAACTTGAACAGCATTACCAGGAAACGGTTGCCATTTTCGAAAAGCTGGAGTTCAAAAACATGCTCCGCAGCGAAGAGGACCAGATGAGCGCCGTGCTCACCATCAACTCAGGTGCCGGCGGTACCGAGAGTCAGGACTGGGCTTCGATGCTCATGCGCATGTACATCATGTGGGGCGAAAAGAATGGTTATACCGTAAAAGAGCTCGATTTGCAGGATGGTGAAGAAGCCGGCATCAAATCGGTAACCCTTGAATTCGAAGGTGACTTTGCATACGGCTATTTGAAAAGCGAAAACGGCGTACACCGCTTGGTTCGCATTTCGCCATACGACAGCAATGCACGTCGACACACCTCTTTCGCCTCGGTTTACGCCTATCCGTTGATCGACGATACCATTGAGATTGAAATCAATCCGGCCGACATTGAAATCACCACTTCACGCTCAGGTGGCGCCGGTGGACAGAACGTGAACAAGGTGGAAACCAAGGTGCAACTTTACCACAAACCCACCGGCATTCAGATTCAGTGTCAGATTGAGCGTTCGCAGCAGGGTAACCGCGAAAGGGCCATGCAAATGCTGAAATCGCAGTTGTATGAACTCGAAATACGCAAGCGCAACGAAGCCCGCGATGCCATTGAGGCCACCAAGAAAAAGATTGAATGGGGTTCACAAATACGTTCCTACGTGCTTCACCCCTACAAGCTCATCAAGGATGTGCGTACCAATTACGAAACATCGAACGTGCAGGCGGTTTTGGATGGTGATTTAGACGAGTTCATCAAGGCCTACTTGATGGATGCGCAGGAGCCACAGGGCACCGACAACTAATTGTTGCGGCACTTACCAATCAGCTCACAGGCTTAACCGCAAAGGCGCAGAGGTTTTGGTGGCATATGATTGGCAAGTGTACGTTTCAAGAGCTTCGTAATTTGAAAGTGCGGCTTTTTTCAGTGCAGTCACCGATGGCATACAGCGCCGAGGTATCGGAGCCTTTCGCTGGTTATGCTTCGCATTTCCAGCGGAGTTAGCAGAGATAAGCCTACGGCTTTATCAGACTGCTGGCAGTCTTACAACAAAATTTCAAGGAGGGGAATCTAACGGTTCCCCTTCGTTGTTTATCTTCACATGAACACGTTTGCAGCCATGAATGTACAAACCTCCGAAATGCTCGATTACCGTGCGCTTTTCAACCAATTGCGCCAAAAAAGCGAACAATTGCGCACCACCAACACGCACCAGCGCATTGAAAAACTCAAAGCGCTTAAGGCAGCGGTTGCTGCCCACGAAAGCGAATTGGAAGCCGCCATGTTGGCCGACTTCAAGAAGCCCAAACTTGAAGTACAACTTACGGAGCTTGGTCCTTTCTACATGGAAATCAAGCATTTCATCGATTCACTGCATCGCTGGATGAAGCCAGTTTCGGTAAGCAGTAGCTTTCCGTTTTGGTTGGGCAAATCGCAAATCAGGTACGAGCCCAAAGGCGTTGTACTCATCATTGCGCCCTGGAATTATCCGTTCAAC
>Ga0075157_10001018_pt1 | contig 18718 bp, 10 predicted proteins | sample JI81BgreenDNA_FD_70967 | JGI IMG/M metagenome (GOLD analysis project Ga0075157, IMG submission 70967) | Wastewater effluent complex algal communities from Wisconsin, to seasonally profile nutrient transformation and Carbon sequestration -... | ecosystem: Engineered > WWTP > Effluent > Algae...
AATAGCAGAAAATACTCAAAATCAAACGCATCAAATGCTAATCTTAGAGGCTAAAAAGTTATTTAAAAATCAAGATTATGCTGAGGCAATCAACAAGGCACAAGAGGCAATAGAGTTGCAGGGCCCTAATTTTGATGCTTATTTTTTAATTGCTCAAGTTCAGGCAAATTCCGGCAATTATTCTCAGGCTATAGAATACTGTAATCGAGCTAGGAAAGTAGATCCTGGATCAGTATATACTGATTATTTACAAGCTCAAATTGCTGAAGAACAGGGGCAGTTGGAAACAGCAAAAAATTTATTAAAAAGGACTATTTATATGTGTCCATCTTTTGTTTCAGCTTATATAGAACTAGGGAATATATACCATAAAGAAGGTCAAATAAAAAGAGCTATTAAAATGTACAATTCCTCTTGTGAAATCCTGAAAGCACTACCGCCAAACACTCCCATAGATTCCCAGGGAAAAATGACAGCTAGTCAAGTGCTGATGAATGTTAAAAAAAAATTGTTAAAATTATACAGTAAAGAAACTGTACACTAAAATATGGAAACTAAACCGTATCTTATCTTTGAACAGAACGGTTTTCTCTGCGGTATAGAAGCCTGCTACGTTCGGGAAATTTTCTTTCTGCCGGAGTTGACAGCAATTGCAGAAGCACCTCAAGATATTGTTGGGGCGATCGACCTTCGGGGCGAAATTCTGCCCGTGATGGATCTGAATCTCCGTTTTGGATACGCTTGGCAAGGATATGCTGTGACAGATAGTACGATCGTCATCGAGTCGCAAGAATCGAAAATCGGTATAATTGTCAATCAAGTTCGCGAAGTTAAGGAACTCTCAGAAGAGGCCATCACTTCGCAGCTATCTTACGGGCGAGAGAATTCAAAAGCCTCTCATAATTTTGTAGCTGGACTTGCCCGCTGCGAAGCCGATATTATCATGCTGCTGAATCTCGATCGCTTAATTCGATATTCTCCCGAAAAGTCAGAGGAAAGCTGGTCTGTTTCTCCAAGCCATGCAGGTAGTGAAGCAGCAGCAGGTGAGGCCGAGACGGAAAATTCACACGGGCTAATAAGTGCAAAATTGTTAGGAAAAAATCCTCAAATTTTGAGCAACCGTCACGTTTTTTGCCCGCAGGCTACCCCCGAAGAAAAAGCAATTTTTCAATCGCGCGCTAATCATTTGAGGCGGCGAAACGAGGGAGAAAATGATGCTGCCACTAATATGTCCCTGGCGGTGTTTGTTTTGAATGGCGAATACTTTGGTATTCATTTAGATTTAGTTCGCGAATTTACTGATATCAACCAAGTAACTCCGGTTCCTTGCACTCCCGATCGCATAGTGGGAAATATAAATTTACGGGGAGAAATTGTGACGCTAATTGATATTCGCAGTGTTTTAAATATGTCTTTAAATATGTCGGAGACTGCAAACGATCTCTCTAAGGCGATCGTTGTTGAAGTGGCGGATTTAGTCGCTGGTATAGTTGTTGACGAAATATTAGATATTATATACTTAAATGTGTTGGAAATTGCGGCTGTTCCGGCAGCCCTGCATTCTGCCAACCGCGAATATCTACGGGGTACAGCTATTTACGGGGAAAAAATGATGGCTATTCTGAACTTGCAAAAACTGCTGACAAAAGGAGGAGTAGTTGTTGATGAAGAGGTTTGAATCCAGAACAGGACTTACGCAAAGCATCTCTATCATGAGTTCAGTGAAGCACCTGGCTTGATACTTCATTTCCTTCGCAATCCCGATCCAACGCAGAGATCAGAACTGGTAACAAGCGGGACTTAGCATGAGAGAATTATCTTGAAATGCGTCCACCACTAAAGAAGTTAGTTATACCACAATACGGTTGAGTTAAGCTCGATCTCCCGGCGCCAAGGGCGGGCACGGGGAGTAGGGGTCGCACCGCCCCTACAAAGGGGGAGTAGGGGGTGGACAAGAACTTACTCAAAGTCCTCGCAACGATGCGGGGGATGCTGCAAGGAATCTCTGAGGAATAAATAGTTTTAACCAAAGCGTATTCAGTTATACCAAATCTGCTTTTCAAGCCAGATTTGACGAAGCAATCTAATTCGTATATTCACGTGCTTAAATTAAGGAGAAAAATATGTTTGCTAAGTTAATAAAATTAAATATTAGAAATAGAATGTTGCTGGCTTATGTAGCGCCTGCCACTATATACTTGGGTTTTCCCCTGCTAGTTTATACAACTACTAATCAGGTGTTGAATAATTTTGCAGAAGTAGAAAGGATAGAAAATGCGATCGCACATACAAATGATATGTCCGCAGGTGCTGAACAAATGGTAAGGGGGATGCGCGGGTATTTAATTAATAAAAATCCGCAGTTTTTAAATGATTTTAAGACAGGTGGAGAATTAGCTCGTGAGTCGGGTAATAGTGCGGGATTGAAGATAGAAAATCCTGAACAGAGGATGCGTTTAGAGAAGATGCTAGAACTCTGCAACGAATATTATGACGGTTCTAGCGAAATAGTTGCTTTATTACAAAAAAATAATAGAACTGCTGCTTTGGCTCTGTTTAATACCGGAAAACAGACCCAATTTGTGGATGAATTTGTGGAAATAAATAAGCAATTTCGCGACATAGAAGTAAAATCGATTAAGCAAGCTACAGCAAAAACGAAGCAATCTTTAGTTTTTTTAATCTCGGCATTGGTATTTGGTTCCGTGTTTTTATTGGTGTTAGGTGCGGTTATAGCTTGGCTGATTTCGTCAGGAATTGCTCAAACTATCGATCGCGCAATTAGCTCGATCGCCGCTTCTTCCACTGAGATTGCAGCCACCGTAGAAGAACAGGAACGCATGGCAAGTCAGCAAGCAGCTTCCGTAAATCAAACTACTACTACAATGGACGAATTGGGAGCATCTTCCAGGGCGACATCACAGCAGATAGAAACAGCCGTGGTTCAAGCAATGCAAGCTTTGAATTTAGCTGGAGGTGGCACAAAAGCTGTAGAACAAACTTTAGAAGCAATGGCAACTCTGAAAACTAAAGTTCAGGATATTCAAGGACAAATTATAGAGTTGAGCGAACAAACAGATCACATTGGTAATATCTCAACTGTAGTTAGCGATTTGGCGAATCAAACTAATATGTTAGCACTCAACGCTGCTGTTGAAGCAGTGCGGGCGGGAGAGCACGGCAAGGGGTTTGGCGTGGTGGCGTCAGAAATTCGCAAACTTGCCGATCGCAGTAAAAAGTCAGGAGCACAAATTAATCTATTAGTTGCTGATATTCAAAAGGCAATTAACTCAACAGTAATGGTGACAGATGAAGGAACTAAAACAGTGGAATCGGGCGTGAATATTGCCTCAGAAACCGCGGCTGCATTTGCAGGAGTTGCCAATGCCATTAACAATGTGGTTTTGAGCTCTCAGCAAATCTCGCTGAATGCCAAACAGCAATCGATCGCGATCGAACAGGTAGTGCAAGCTATGAACTCTCTCAATCAAGCCGCAGCCCAAACCGCTTGCGGTATCAGTCAAACTAAAGTCGGTACTCAAAAATTGAATGAAGCAGCCTTAGATTTGAAAGCAGTTTTGTAGGAGAGCAATGAATTATGAGTAGTTCCCCAAAAATGCCAAATATATCCTTAAGAATGAAAGCAATTGCTTGGGCGATCGATTTCCCTACCATTCCAGCGATATTAACCGGAGTAATAACTTGTTTATGGGCAAATGCAAATAAAAACCTAATATCAAATCAGCAGTGTAGTGAGTTGTGAGTTATTATTAGGGGGTTGTTATTTTTTCTTTACTACCACTTCCCAATTCCCAATACTTCGGCTACCCGATCCTACAGTTTTCCAATTCCCTATACTTAGACTATGCGATCGTACAAGTTACCAGTAACCGATTCCCAGTAACCAATGATTAACAAATTTTTCCAAAAAATGCAGCACCGACTGTTGCTACTTCTAATTTTAAGTACCTTAATTCCCGTATCTATTGTTGGTTGGTATGGAATTTATTCTTCAACAGAAGCACTGCAAAAGTTAGCATTGATAACCCTTAGTGACAGTGTTAATTCTACCGCCAATCAAATGATTAACAAGTTTGAAAATCTGAGAGCAGATATTTTGTTTCTCCGCAAAACTCCCCCTGTTCAGGGAATGATTAGAGCCAGGGCAGGAAATGGAGTAGACAAACAAACTAATTCAACTTATAAAGATTGGGTTTATCGAATGCAGCTCACATTCTTATCCATGATGGAAGCTAAGCCATATTATGTGCAATTGCGTTACATAGATAACAGCGGTAAGGAGATAGTCCGCGTAGATTATGACGGCACAAATCTCCAAGTTATTCCAGATTCTCAACTACAAAATAAAGCAGACACAGATTACTTTTCGGCAACTATGAAGCTAAAACAAGGAGAAGTCTATGTGTCTTCCTTAAATCTGAATCAGGAAATGGGGAAAATAGAAATTCCTTACAAGCCAACAATTCGCTACGCAACTCCAATTTTTGATCCTAAAGGAGAAAGACAAGGCTTTATCATTACTAATGCCCTGGGTAACACTCTGCTCGATATGGTTAAAAAGTTCAATCCTGAACTATCAGACAAATCTTTTATCTTAAACCAAGATGGGTATTATCTGGCTCATCCCAATCCTAAAAAAGCCTGGGGACTTGAACTCAAAACTAAGGAAAATGTCAAAAATGATTATTCAGGAGACCTTGTTGCTAAAATACTCTCAGGTGGTCAGGGAAATATTGAAAATCGGGAGCTAGTGATTAGCTATAATACAGTCTTCCCCAGCAAACAAAATACCAATAAGTTTTTAGTAATTGTGGATACTTCACCCAAAAAATTGTTATTTTATTCCATCGATTCTCTTCAAAAAATAGCAGCGACGATAGCTATTGTTTCCCTGGCTGTGGTGCTGGGATTTGGATGGTTTTTTCTGCAACAAATTGTTGCTCTCATTCGGGGGCTGATTTACCAAATTTCGTCATTTTCAATGCAAATAGAATCTAATATGAACAGGCAAGAACAAATAGCAGATAGGCAATTTGTTTCGGTTAACCAAACAACTATAACTCTCGAAAATTTAGGCCGCTCTTCTCAGCAAACAGCCGAGCAAGCTGAGTCTGTTGCCGTTGCTGCTCGCCAAGCTTTAAATCTAGCAGAAGAAGGTACTACAAAGGTAGATCAAACTCTCAATCAAATGCTGAATCTTAGAGAAGCTGTGGTGGCAATTTCTAAGCAAAATCATCGACTAGACGACAGCACGAGTCAGATTGGCAATATATCGACTCTCGCAAGTTTGGTTAGCGATTTAGCCAGCCAAACTAATATGCTGGCTCTCAACGCTGCTGTTGAAGCAGTCAGAGCCGGCGAGTACGGTAAAGGTTTTGCGGTGGTAGCAAGCGAAATTCGTAAGTTAGCAGATGAAAGCCAACAAGCAGCACAAAAAATTAATGGTATTATTCCAGAAATTAAGGGTGCGATCGACTCCACGGTGAAAGCAACTGAAGATAGTCGCAAAACGGTTGCAGAAGGGGTAAAAACAGCACAAGATACGGCAGAAGCTTTTATGGGTGTGAGGGAAGCTTGCAATCTGGTGTTTGCTAGCAATCAGCAAATTTCATTTAATGTGAAACAGCAGGCGATCGCAATTCAGCAAGTAGGTGATGCGATGAGTTCTATGAAGGAATCAGCGTCTCAAACAGTAAGCGGCATTACTCAAGTTAAAATCGGTACTCAACAACTGACAGAAGCTGCATTTAATCTTAAAGAAGTAGTGTAGTCATTAGTCATTAGTCATTAGTCATTAGTCATTAGTCATTAGTCATTAGCAATCGACTGAGTATTCAACATAATTATCATTACCCATTACCCATGAGCAATGCTCAATTACTTATTACTAAAAAACATATATGATGATTGAAGATCAAGAACTTCGAGATGTATTTAAAGTTGCTAGTCAAGAACACTTACAAAAACTAGACGACGGATTGCTGTACTTAGAACAACATCCAAGCGACTTAGCTAAGTTAGAACAATTGTTGCGCGAAACCCATTCTCTTAAAGGTGATGCTGGGATGCTAGGCGTAAAAAATGTAGCATCTTTAGCTCATCAAATGGAGCATATTTTGGGTTCTGTCAAGCGGGGAGAAACTCAACTCAATTCCGATATTAGCGATCGACTTTCGCAAGGTTTAGACGCCATCCGCCAACTCGTTAACGAAGCAGTTACCGGCGAAGATTCCGGCATTAATACTTTTTACATCCTCGCTAGCATGATGGGTGCTTCTAGTCAGTTACAGCCACAGGCGGCCGCCTCAATAGTAGATTCCTCATCTTCACAAGTACCAGAACAACCGTTGGTAGAACCGCAATTTACTGAGCCTCCTACCCAACAACCAGAAACCAACGTTGAAAATTCAGAAGTCGTTAACTTAGAGAAGAATTCCTCTTTTTTACCCCTACAATCCCAGCCAGAATTTCCACTGCAAGCTCAAAACTTGCCTGCACCTTCTGATTCCGCCCCTGCGTCGGCGTCGCAGTCGGCAGTTACTGCATCCTCTACCTCATCTTACCGCATTGAAACCATTCGCGTTGCGACTCAAAATTTAGACGATTTAATGACTCAAGCAGGGGAACTTACTGTCACAAAAACTCGACTAGGACACCGAGTTGCAGAGATCGAAAAAATTACAACTTTGTGGGAAGAGTGGAGCCGAGAATATTTTGTAACTAGCTTGACTGTCGATCGGATGCAAATAGATGAAAACGGTATTAAAACCAACGGCAAATTTAGCCAATTGCAGGATTACTATCAACGTACAGAAGAACGTTTAGAACGTCTTGGAACTTTAGTAAACTGCTTGAGAAATCGAGTTTATGAAGATACTGCCAGACTCGAATTAATCGCTGAGGCATTAGAATCAGGAATTCGCACTCTGAGACTGTTGCCTTTGTCTACTATTTTTAATTTATTTCCTCGAACTGTTCGAGATTTAGCAAAACGGGAAGGTAAAGAAGTTGCCTTAGTGATTGAAGGAGGGGAAACTACAGCCGATAAACGCATTTTAGAGGAAATGAAAGACCCTTTAATGCACATGATTAGAAATGCGATCGACCACGGCATTGAAACTGTTGAGGAGCGGAAAAAACTAGGTAAACCTCCCGTGGCTACTCTCCGAATTAAAGGCTATAATATGGCTAGCAATATTATTATTGAAGTTGCTGATGATGGTCGGGGACTAAATTTAGAGAGCATTAAACAAACGGCGCTAAAACGTAATATTTGTACGCTTGAACAACTGGCAGAAATGACCGAAAATCAAGTACAATCTTTAATTTTTACTCCGGGTTTTTCGACCAAAAAATTTGTTACCGAAGTATCGGGGCGCGGGGTCGGATTGGATGTAGTTCGCACTAATGTTGAAGCCCTAAAAGGTAGTATTCAAGTAGAGTCTTTACCAGGAAAAGGATGCACTTTGAGGCTGCAAATCAGCACGTCTTTAGCTACAGCAAATGTATTAATTGTCATAGTTGAAGACATTCCTTATGCTCTGCCAGTCGAGTTTGTAGACACGGCACAACAGGTGTCTCAGTCTGAGATATTTGCTATAGAAGGTAAGGAAACTATACTTTCAAAGGGTCAGCCTTTGTCAGTTGCTCATCTGACAGATTTACTAGAATTAAATAATAAAAAACTGTGGCAAAAAAATCGGTATTTGAGACAGGAAACCGGGAGAGAAAATCTGAAGGAGAATAAAAACTACTTCCGAAATTCAAGTTCTTCAAAAATGCCTTGTATTGTTTTAAAAGTTGGGGAGGAAAGATTGGGATTATTTGTAGATGCTTTGATAGACGAACAGGATGTGGTGATGAAACCTCAAAGTCAATTGCTCAAACGGGTGCGAAATGTTTCTGGTGCCACAATTCTCGGTACTGGGGAAGTTTGTATGGTACTCAATCCCCACGATTTGATAAAATCTGTACGCCAGCAAGTTTCGTCTCGTGGGGTTGGGAGTGCGCGATCGCAACTTGAGACTGCCAGCAGAAAACAAGTTATACTATTAGCAGAAGATTCGATCGCCACGCGCACTCAAGAAAAGCGCATACTGGAAGCTGCAGGTTACGAAGTTGTGACTGCGGTAGACGGATTGGATGCTTTCCATAAATTGAAAACTCGCGATTTTGATGCTGTGATTTCTGACATACAAATGCCAAATTTAGACGGTTTGGCCCTGACTATTAAGATTCGCGAGCAAAAAGAATACAGTGAGTTGCCGATAATTTTAGTGACATCTTTGGCATCGGATGAAGATAAAAAAAGAGGTGCTGATGCGGGTGCCAATGCTTATATTCCTAAAGGTACTTTCAATCAAGATGTGTTGGTAGAGACACTAAAAAGGTTAGTTTAGTCATTAGCTATTTGTTGTTAGCTATTTGTTATTAGCTATTTGTTATTTACTACCAATTAGCAAAGCCCAATGCCCTGTGTCTAGTGAAAAATTCCCCGTGCATGGATGCCGAATTTATCATTTCCCATTCCCCATTCCCCATTTCCGAGCAAACTGATGTTGTTGCCCATTAAACTATTGTTAGTTGAAGATTCTCCAGTAGTTACCATCGTTCTCAAACGAATTTTTGAGTCCTCGCCAGACATCCAAGTTGTAGGAACTGCTTGCAACGGATTAGAAGGACTAGAATTAATTCCCAAACTTCAGCCCCAAGTAATCTGTACGGATTTGAACATGGCACCAATGAACGGGTTAGAATTTACCGAAGAAGTAATGAAGAAATATCCGCTACCAATTTTAGTAATTAGTGCTTCAGTGCAAGCGAATGATACTCAGAATGTATTTCAAGTGTTAAAGGCTGGTGCATTGGATGTTTTTCCGAAACCGATGGGCGGGTTGGTATCTGATTACGATCGCCTAGCTAATCAATTAATAGCTAAGGTGAAAATTCTCTCAGGAGTTAAAGTATTTACACGGCATCCAAAAAAGATACCTACTGAAGATCAAAATCAAATTGTAAAACTCAACCAAGCACCAGTTCCTAATTACAAATTTTCTAACGAAAATGTTAAATCTCCAACTATTAAAATATTGGCGATAGGGGCTTCTACAGGCGGACCACAAGCACTGTACGCGATTATTTCTAAACTTCCAGCTAGTTTTCCCGTGCCTATAATTTGTGTCCAACACATCAGTGAAGGTTTTTTGCAAGGATTAGTTGATTGGCTGGGTTATGAATCGAAACTGCCTGTTAAGATAGCTGCTTTTGGGGAATTGCCACAAGCAGGGACTGTGTATTTTCCTCCAGAAAAACGTCATTTAGAATTGGATTCTCAAGGGCGATTTATTTATTCAGAAGCTGCTCATGCTGCGGGACACTGCCCTTCTGTAACGGTGACATTTAAGTCGGTAGCTAATTTTTATAGTCGGGCAGCAGCGGGGGTTTTGCTGACAGGAATGGGTAGAGATGGTGCTGACGGAATGTTGGAGATCGCTAGACAAGGGGGGTTGACAATCGCCCAAGACGAGGCTAGCTGCATTGTCTTCGGAATGCCCAAGGAGGCGATCGCCCTCGGTGCCGCCAAATATGTTCTACCTGTCAGTGCGATCGCTCCCTTACTCCTGGCAAAATTAAACATTTAGGACTTACCTCGCAAATAGTGCAGAATGCCCCGCCCCTCGACTTGTTAAAGAAGTCGAGGATCAGAGAGCGCGATCGCAACTTTTTACTTCATTAATTACTCAAAACTGATTTTTTGTCCTAAGTCCGATTATTTGATTTTGATAAACTTACCAATTACCTCGCGCAACTTATCAGCATCAAACGGCTTAGTTAAATACTCTGTTGCTCCCGCCAAACGCCCCTGTACCTTATCAAAGGCTCCATCTCGCGCTGTCAGCATTACGATCGGCAAATTCTGAAACTGAGGCAAGCTCCGCACCGTGCGGCAGAGTTCCAATCCGTCAATACCGGGCATCGAAACATCCAGCAACAAAACCGAAATTTGTTCGTGATAAATCGTTGACAAAGCATCCACTGCATTGTCGGTTACGAGAACTCGAAACTCTTTGCTTAAGGCCTGTTTAACAAGTCCTTGCATCACGACGCTATCATCAACTGCCAAAATAGTTGGTACTTGACTGCTACTTGCAGACATATTCTTCTCCCTGTTTATTTATAGTTCTTGAAAATACAAAACATACTTCGTTCAGTTATTTTTTGAGAGTTGCCTCTACCCAATAATTGTCAACTCCGTTGGAGCGTTAGTTGAAACTTTACCCCTGTTTTTTTACCTCAAACTCGAAAAAAGGGATTGGGAGATTGGTCGATCGGCAATTACAACAGTTGCAAAATGTGCATCCGGGGTCAAAAACCCTAAAAGGTCGAGTTTGAACAACTATTGTTACAAAGTTTAACATCTTACCAATTTTTTGTAATTCATCTCCTAACTGTAGTTGAACACTCGGCTAAGGCACAGCTCGGTAAAGGACACTGGTATTGTGGCACAAACCCCTGATTTAAATCTACCAGCAAGCCAGCTACCCACGATTAGAGAAGTCTGTTAAAATACAATTAAACTGATAAAAAAATTCTAGGTAAGCAATAGTCATATATTTTGGAAAGCTGCTTCCTCCCAACAGAGGGTCTTAGATTGAGAGAGTCCGAGGTATTCAAAAGCATAGTCAACTGGAAGTATAATTTATATAGTCTTAGATATGGGGTGCTCTAACTCCGATAACTCAAAAGTTTTCAGATCAGTCAAGAGGTTAGTCTGAATTCGGCGCAAGCAACCTGCGCCGAACTTGCGCCCCGAGTCTCCCAGCACAGAATTCATAGCTTGTTTTTCAAGGGAAGTATTGAGAAGGGCGGTTGCCAGCAACTAGACGGGCAGTTACACATGATGAAAGCACCCTTGCCTCTTGGTAAAAAAAAAGTGTTCAAGCTCCATAACATTGATTTGTATCAGCTTCTGGGATCTGATCCAGAGGCTTGCTTGGACAGTTTGGTCGGTTTGGCAGCTCAGATGAGCCGAACTCCTATTGCTTTCTTGAGCTTGATTGACGGTAATCGCCACTGGTTGAAGTCGCAGTTAGGTATCGATCGAACTTTGACCCACCGTTACCTGAATTTTTGCGCTCGCGCCCTAGACCCAACTCCCGAAGATTTCGCCCAGAGTTCAAACTCAAAGTCGGAATTTGACCGGGCAATTTCCCTGCAACAACCGCCCGTTGCTTCCGAATTTGCGATCGAACTTCCTATAAATTCCTTTAAAGAACTGCCTGCCGCCATTGTTAGAGACGCTTCCACAGATGTGAGATTTGGCGATCATCCGCTGATCGTTTTCTACCCCTTCGTGAAATTTTACGCCGGAATCCCAGTTGTCAGCTCTGAGGGGCAGGTGCTGGGAGTGCTATCCGTCATGGACTCGGTGCCGCGAGACTTGACAAAAGAAACGATAGAAGCTATGCAAGCTTTAAGTCGGCAAGTTGCGAGTTTGGTGGAGCTGCGCTGGCAATTAGTCAAAGCCCAGAAACAGTTGCCAGAGGTAGAAGATATCACCTCGGACAGCCCGCAAATCTCGGAGTTAGTTTCTGGCTCGAACCGATCGAGCTTGTCTGCGGTACCTACGCCACAGAGTAGCAGGACAATATACGGCACAAAAAACCTCCCGACGCTGGGGGAAACAGGCACATCTCAATATGTGTGGGAAGCTTCAGCGGGCATCGGGCGCGCGGACGATACCCAACAAATCCGAGAAATCGTTGCCGGCCCGGGCGACACATCCGATCGCCAACTGACGGCAGCGTCCCTACAAGAGCTCGCGCGCTTGGGAGCTCTGCAAGCTAAAGTCGGTGCAGCCCTCGGACAAGGCGGCAAAATATCGCCCATCCTCAACCGCTGCACCGAGGCAATGGTAGATTACCTCGACGCCAAAGAGGCGAGCATCTGGACGTTCAACCCCCAGACAGAGCAGTTAGAATTGCAGGCCGATTCAGGGATCACCACCGAAGGGTGGGAACGGGAAATAGAAGATTGGGTGCGAGCAGAACCGGGAAAACTCCAAACGGCTCCTGTATGCCTAATGTCGAACCCGTCTCTCTGCGCCATTGCCTATCCGCTGATAGTGGAGGAGCGGCTGGTGGGAGTGATGGCTCTGTGCAGTAGCGCTTTGGCAAGCGAGGGAGCGCTAGAAGTTCTGGGTTGCATTGCTAACGCCATCGCCGTCGCGATCGATCGCATCACGGCCCGAGAAGAATTGTTGAGCCGCCGGGAAGGCCTGCTCTTCGGCCTCGCCAGCCAGATGCGGAATTCCCTAGACCTCGACAAAATTTTAGATACGGCTGTCAACGAAATTCGCAGCTTGTTGCAGGTTGACCAGTGCTACTTTTTGTGGTACTCTATCTCGCGAGACGGCCAACCCAGCTTTGCAATTACCCACGAGGCGGCAAATCCCGAACTCAAAGAGCGGCTCACAGAATACCCGATCGAACAAGTAACGCTGCTGGCCGAGAAAATTTGCCACCGCCAAACGCTCCGGATCGGCGACGCTGCAACAGCACTGTGCATCGAACCGCCAACGCGAGCTTTTTTGAGAAGTATCGGGATTGTTTCTAACCTGCTGCTGCCGCTCAAGACTCACTCGGGTCAAATGGGTGCTGTAGTTTGCAACCATTACAGCAGCCACCGTTCCTGGGCGACGAGCGAAGTGGAATTGCTGCAAGCGGTGGTGGATCAACTGGCGATCGCGATCGACCAAGCCGAACTCTACGCCCAAACCCGCGCTGCCGCCTTAGCCGCCCAAACTCAAGCCCGCCAACTGACGGAAACATTGCAGCAGTTGCAGCAGAAAGAAGCTCAGCTCATCCAAAACGAAAAAATGTCCTCTCTCGGTCAAATGGTCGCCGGCGTCGCCCACGAAATTAACAATCCGGTTAATTTTATTTACGGAAACTTGACTTATTGCAAGCAGTACATGAAAAATCTGCTGGATTTGCTGCACTTGTATCAAAAGCATTACCCCGAGCCTTGCCCCGAAATTCTCGACAAAAACGAAGAAATCGATGTTGAGTTCATAGTGCCGGATTTGCTGAAAATTCTGTCTTCAATAGAGATGGGAACTGAACGCATCCGCCAAATTGTCCTGTCTCTGCGGAACTTCGCACGGCACGACGAAGCAGAGATGAAGCCGGTGGACATTCACCAAGGGATTGACAGCACGCTGCTGATTTTGCAGAGTCGCTTGAAGTCAAACGGGCTAGTGCCGGGAATTGAGGTAATTAAAGACTACGGCGACTTGCCGAAGGTAGAGTGCTATCCCGGACAACTCAACCAAGTATTTATGAATATTTTGGCGAATGCGATCGACTCTTTGGAAAATCAGCCTCCACCCAAGACGATCAAAATCTCGACGGCGGTGGTGAACCCAGACTCGGAGGCTGATGAGTCAGGAAAGTCGAGGGGTCAAGTTGTGGTGATTCGGATTCAAGACAGCGGGCCCGGATTGCCCGAAAAAGCTAAATGCCACTTGTTTGACCCTTTCTTTACCACTAAACCTGTAGGCAAGGGTACGGGGCTCGGCTTGTCTATCAGCTACCAGATAGTGGTGGAAAAACACGGAGGAAGTTTGAAGTGTATCTCCGAACCTGGACAGGGAGCGGATTTCAGGATTGAAATCCCGGTAGCTCGCCCCCCTGCGATCAAAGAATAAACCTGCGGGCGATCGGTCTCAAAAAGATTTTTAAAATTTTCTTGTCAAAATGCTTGACAGATTCCTGTGTTTGAATGTTAAGATAGTGAAGGTTAAGACGTTGGGGCGTCGCCAAGTGGTAAGGCAGCGGGTTTTGGTCCCGCCATTCAGAGGTTCGAATCCTTTCGCCCCAGTTAAATTGTGTCCGGTCAATCAATTGTTGAACTCATTGTTTCTATTCTGACCAAGGGCGACGAGCGATTAAAAGGGCGGGTTTTTGAGATTGTCAATTGTTGGCAGATATTTTTCGTGAACCCGCCCCTACCGTATTAGGGGTAATCGAGCGGAAATAATATCATAGGATATCAGAAACCGGGTTTATTCCTGCGGGTTTTACCTAAAATCCTAGATTGGTGGTCAAGAAATTGGTTTTTTTGGTCGCCAGTTTCCATTTTTCGCAGAAACCGTTGTTTGTGCGTAAGATCACTTCTGACTGCGCCGGAATTGTATAGCAGAAGGAAGAAGGAAGAAGGAATAAAATCAATCGTTTCACCCATTAACAACGTCCTAACCGTCTTGGCGGTTGCTATAAAATCGAGTTAACATTCAACACTCATATCAAATCCGGTTGCATTGCAATGATTAAACCGCTGTTGACGCCGAGAATACAGAGGAAGAGAACAGAGAGATGAATAATTCCGATGCTACCGGATTTGAGATCAACCATCATTCAGTTTTTCGACTAACAGTCAACACTCAACAGTCAACAGTCAACAGGCCCTACTCCATATCACTGCAAAGTGCTGGGGCCACGAGCATTTAGCCGATCGAAAACGTATCGGGAAATTGCCGGAAATGCTGTTTCGTCCTTGGAATAAGCCGGATCGTCTGCGAAAACAACTAAGATATAAATCGCGCGATCGTCTAAAGTTCTGACAAAGGCCGCTTCGCTGCGGGATTTGGAAGTATAGCCTACTTTGGAACCAAAATAAATATTAGTTGGTAAAGATTCGCCAAGAAATCCTTTTATCGAATTGCTAGGGTCATTTTTCCATGCCTTGGGGTCTAAGTCTCTAGTCAGCAAGTAAGCCATTTTGCGACTGGCGACGCTGGAAACGGCTTGCCTCGTATAGATTTCATATATTAATCTTGCCGCTTGGTCGGTAGTTACTTGATTGCGAATCGGCACAGAAGCATCGCCCCGCAATTGCAAGTCGCGACCGATTGGCCCTTCTTGTCTTAAATAGTATATGGGATAATTTTTGGTGCTTATACGAAGATCATTGTAGCCGGCGGACTGGAAAAATGTGTTAATTTGAGTGCGCTTTTTCAGCCAGGTTTGCAACTCTTCTCCTGCGAGCCTGCCGCCGGATTTTGTATCTGTGATTTTGTCTAAAATTCGGCTAGCAGCATCGTTGTTGGAGACGCGAATCATTTGTTCTAGGTCGTTTTTAAATGCAGATTCTCTTTGCGTAATGATGCCTTTTTCTATGGCTGAGTAAAAGGCGGCCATCCAAAATAACTTGGCAACGCTAGCGGGAAATCGGAGAGTTTGATTTTGATATCCGGCAAAGGTGTGACTTTGGGAATTGCTGACATCAAATAAGGTAATTGATAGCCGTTCTGCGGGCATTCCTTTGGTGGTTGCAATCTTCACAGCTTCATCAACAATCCCTTGCAATTCTTGAGAGTAAACTGGATTGGGAGGTGTTTTTATGTTGTAGCTAAAGGTAGGCTCGCTTTGACGATCGGCTAAATTTTCCGATGGTTCAATTGTCGGAGGCGAGAGTGTTTCTTGAGGCGAGACGGCCTGTTGAGCCAAGATGACTGGTGGTTCTGGGGCGCGGCGAATTCTGAACGGTATTGTGACAATCCAACCGATCGCGATCGCCCCGGCAATTAAACACAGGATGTTACGGTATTTTAAGCGAGAAAATTTCGTCCTGACTCGACGACGGGATTTGACAGGAGGCTGGCTGCTTTGGCGTCGTGGCCCGATTGCGCCTAGGGGCTCTATTGGGCGTCGGGGGGAAATTGGGCGGGGGCGGCGTCGGCGTTCTACTTGCATTACAGTTTTGTGCTATCAAACTCGCACGATCAGTTTATAATAGGGCGGCATCTAAATGACAAGTGTATCGATCTAGTCCGCTGTTGCCAATTTTATCGGTCTACTAGGCTGATTGAGAATTCTAGTAATTGTAAAATTTTCAGGATAGCACTGAGTTGAAGCAAAATCCTTGGAAAAACATGAAAAATTTTTGGAGTCTGGCTGTTTTGGGATTTGCGATCGTCGGCGTGAATAATTCTTTGATACCTGATGTTTGGGCATTTCAGTCTCAATCTACTACGGGATATGTTGTCGATCGACAGACAGCAGGACAGGGCGCGGATCTAGCGTTTTCCTTGACGGGAGAAAGCGAAAATCTGGAATTAACAAACAAGCCAACTGTTTCCAGTTTTCCGAGTATGTTGTGGGACTTCAACAATTTAGCGGAAATTTCCTATTCCGAATTGCTGAAACTGCTGGCGAGACGATCGGACTCCAATAATACCGAGAGAGAAACCGTTGCACAGCCTGAAGACATAGCACGTTTTGAACAGGTTGTACAGTATGCAAAACAACAAAATTTGCACGATCGCTCGATGGGAGAAATCGTCCAGGCGATCGCCGATAACTTCCTAGGGAAGCCCTACGCCGCTGGCTTGCTGGACAAATCCGGCGAAGAAAAGTTGATCGTAACTTTGAATAAATTTGATTGCGTTTTATTTGTAGAAACCGTTTTGGCGATCGCCAGGGGCGTAGCAGTACAAGATTACGACTATCAAAACTTTGTAAATCGCATAGAAGAACAGCGGTATTTAAACGGTAAAATGAACGGTTATTGCAGCAGATTGCACTATTTTTCCGACTGGATTAACGACAATCAAAAACGGCAAACTGTGGAAAATATCACCGCCGAATTAGGCGGAGTGCCCATGAATAAAACACTAAATTTCATGAGTCAGCACCGCAGCAGTTACCCGCAAATGCTCAAAGACGAAGCAACTTATCAGTGCATAGTCAGCCAAGAAGCCGACTTAGCCAAAACTACTGTTAATTACATCCCCACAAATCGCATAAAAAGTGTTTATTCTCAGTTAAAACCAGGGGATATTGTAGCGGTAGCCACCGATGTTAAAGGATTGGATGTCACCCACACAGGTTTAGTCTACCGCAATGCGGACGGCAATATGGGTTTAATTCACGCTTCGCCGGCTGGGGAGGTAACAGTTGCTTACGACTTACAGAGATATATTAGCAGAGTCGAAAGTGCGATCGGAATAGTAGTCGCTAGGGCGAAAACACCTAATTAAATTAGTTTGTACTCCTAGGTTGCATCAGCTTGCATTATTTTAGCTGCCAATTCACAATTTCTGTACTGATATCAAATCCGGTAGCATCGTCCTGTATTCATCTCTGTATTCTCTCCCTCTGCGTTCTCTGCGCCCTCTGCGGTTAAATCATTCCGATGCAACCGGAAACGATATGACGCACCCTACCAAGTAGAGAAACCGGGTTTTTTGCCGAATTTGCGGATGGCAACCCGTCTTTTTGTAAAAAAACCCGGTTTCTGGGCCCCCATGCGTCAGCCTCAAATCAATTGACAATTTCGCTGCGAGATACCTTACTCTTTCTAGCAGGATTTGGCGTTAATTCCGGCGGCGAAACTTGAACACTTCCCCACTCATTCAAAAAGCTTTTCAGCAAAACCTCTTGCTGAGTGCGAAATGTCTCGACATTTGCCCCTCCATTCATAATCACAAACCACACAGTTTCTTGTTTTTGAGTTGGCAAAGCTCCGCCCAAAGCGCTAACATTATCCAACGTGCCCGACTTGACCACTGCTAATTGGGGTAGCGGCCGTTCTGATAGTATTCCTTCATCTTTCCCAACTACAGTTAAGACATCAGCAATTGTCATGCTGTAAGGTTCAAGATAGCGTTCTAAAGCTATAAACAACGCGCAAGCAGCCCGGGGAGAAATGAGATTTTCTTCGCTCAATCCCGAACCGTTGACGAGTTGAATTTCTGCGGGAGGAACTCCGGTTGCTGCTGCTGCTTTTTGCGCGACTGTTTTAGCGCCACCGACAGTATCAGCTAGCATATCTGCCATGAGATTGTTGCTGTACTGATTCATTTTTTTGATCAGTTCAGCGAGGGGCAAAGAATAATGTTTGACTAAAGGCTGCACGTCATTGGGAGATGCTGACAAAACTTTTACAGAACCCTCAATTGCTATTTGGGGTTTCGGCGTATTTGGAGGCAGGGTTTGATACTGGGCGGCGGCTTCGCTGGGCCAGATTTGACTGTTCAATCCTTGTTTGAGCAATTCTCCCGATTTGAGGGGATCAAGTTCAAAGTTCATGTAAAACTTATCGACAATTATCAAATTGCCACTGACTCGCTTGATCCCTTTTTGACTTAAGGCGTTACCAAGGGCGATCGCCTCTTCCCAGACAAACAACGGATCGGCGTTTCCCTGTATAATTAAATCGCCTTTTAATACGCCGTTTTCAATTTTTCCAGTTGTACCAATTAAGGTAATAAATTGATGTTCCGGCCCGAATTGTTGCAGCGCTACGAGAGATGTTGCTACTTTGGTAATAGAAGCGGCTGACAGAGGAACGGTACCTTGATGATTGGCTAGCAAAGTATTGCCAGATTGCATCCAGACGCCTTGGTTTTCTTTGGCAAAACCTTGGGCGGCCAACTCGTTGAGATATTGCTGGATTTTGGTATTTGTGGGGGTTTCGGGATTGGTAGCAGAGACTATTAATGGCTGCTGAGGCTGACTTGGTTTAACCGGCGGCGGGGAGGATTCAGCTACAGGAGAGGGAGATGCAAGTTGAGCTGATTCAGTAGCGGCGCATCCGGCAATAATTGTGAGAAGGGCGATCGAACTCGCAGCAGTCAAGTAGCGGTTTTTCAGCATTACTTTAATTTTTTTCATCATAATGTACGATCGTCTGT
>Ga0075157_10001020_pt1 | contig 18711 bp, 12 predicted proteins | sample JI81BgreenDNA_FD_70967 | JGI IMG/M metagenome (GOLD analysis project Ga0075157, IMG submission 70967) | Wastewater effluent complex algal communities from Wisconsin, to seasonally profile nutrient transformation and Carbon sequestration -... | ecosystem: Engineered > WWTP > Effluent > Algae...
TCTGCCATTGAGTGATGCCTATCGCATTCCTTTAGTTTTCGATCGAGCCGAATCAATCAACCTCAAGTTAGACACTTCGCGGGTTAGTTACAAATTTTTGCACGATCGCGTTCAGCAAGCCGCATATTCGCTCATTCCCGAAGACCAAAAGCAATTAACCCATTTAAAAATCGGTCAACTACTGTTACAGAATACTCCACCAGACAAGCTAGAAGAAAACATCTTTGATATTGTCAATCAATTGAATGTTGGAATTGACACGATTAGCCAACAATCAGAAAAAACTCAGTTGGCACAATTAAATTTAACTGCTGGACGCAAAGCCAAAGCGGCTGCTGCCTATGAAGCGGCTGTTAGGTATTTGCGGGTTGCTATGGAATTATTGCCGGCAGATTCTTGGCAATGTCACTATGACTTAACGTTAGAAATCTACGAGTCAACAGCCGAAGCTGAATACTTAAATGTCCACTATGAAGATTCAAAAAAGCTGGTTGATATTGTACTGCAAAAAGCTAAAATATTACTGGACAAAGTGAATGTTTATGAACTTCAAATCCAGTCTTATAACGCTCAAAATAGAGTGGTAGAAGCACTAAATACAGGACTGGAAGTGCTGAAACTATTAGGCATTTCTTTTCCTCAAAATCCCCACGCGCTACATATTATGGCGGGACTGAGTAATACCAAACTGAGCTTGGGATTGAAACGAATTGAGGATTTAGCTAACTTGCCAGAAATGATCGATCCCGAAAAACAAGCAGCCATGCGGATTTTATCAGGGATTCTCAGCAGTGCTATTCAGGCAAAACCCCCACTGATACCGCTGCTGGCATTTAGGATGGTCAAGCTGTGTATTAAATACGGTAATTCGCCTTATGCAAGTATTGCCTACGTTTATTATGGCGTAGTTATGTGCAAGCTAGGGGACATTAGTTTGGCATACCAATTCGGTCAACTAGCAATTAGGCTGTTAGACAAATTTCCCTCCCGTTCAATCAAAAGTAGAGTTTATGCAACATTTGGTTCTTTTATTCACCACTGGAAAGCCACTCTCAAGTCAGGATTAGGCGATCTAAAAGAAGGTTTTAAAAATGGGATGGAAACTGGAGATTTGGAATTTGCTGGTTATGCTATAGGTGCATATTGCTTAAACCAACTGTCGATAGGAGAGCCTCTTGATTTGGTGGAGCAGGAAACTGGTAAATATATGAAACTAATGCAGCAATCTCAACTTGAAATGGCTGTACAGTATATAAGTATAGGCAGGCAGACAGCGCTCAATTTGCGCGGTCAAGCTGTCGAGCCCTGTCATTTAGTCGGTGAGAGATTTAATGAAGTCAAAACGCTCCCCATTTTAATAGAATCTAAAAACTTTTTTTTAGTGGGTTTGGTTTATCATGCCAAAACTCAGCTTAATTTTATATTCAAAAACTACGCTCAAGCTTTAGAAAATTCAAGGTTATTTGAGAAACATGAGGAGTCTGTAGCCGGATTCGATGTGGTTGCTCTGAATAATTTTTACTCATCTCTCAGTATGATAGCTTTGTATCCAGCAACTGGCAAAGAGGAACAAAAGCAATATTTGGCAAAAGTGTTGCAAAACCAAAAGAAAATGAAAAAATGGGCAGTTCATGCTCCGATGAATTATCAACACAAATACGACTTGGTTGCAGCGGAAAAAGCGCGAGTGTTGGGGCAAAATACTGAAGCAATGGATTTGTACGATCGCGCAATTGAGGGAGCCGCAAAAAACGGTTACATTCAAGAGGAAGCATTAGCCTATGAATTAGCAGGAGAATTTTATCAATCTTTGGGTAAAGAGATAGTTTCTCAAGCATATCTGACTAAAGCCTATTATGGATATATCCATTGGGGAGCCATCGCTAAAGTTAAACACTTAGAATCAACACATCCTTTCTTAGCAGCACAGACGCGCACAATTCCAACCCCAACCCTCGATGTCACCCGCACTACCACGGGAAATACTACCAGTAGTAGTTTAGGCGATTTATTAGACTTAGCTACTTTTATTAAGTCGGCGCAAGCCATTAATGGTGAAATTGTTCTAGAAAAATTGTTGACCAAATTAATCAAAATTATTTTAGAAAATGCAGCGGCTCAAAAAGTAGTGCTGCTGCTGGTGAAAAACGAGAACCTCTGCATAGAAGCTACTGGAAGTTTCGCGGAGGATAAAGTGACACTCTTACCCTCTATTCCCGTAGAAAATAGTCAAGATGTTCCCCTGTCTGTGATTAATTACGTACACCGCAGTCAAAAGCATCTAGTTTTAGACAATGCGACTGTCGCGGAACCTTTTAACGTAGATGCCTACATTCAGAAATATCAACCCAAATCAATTCTCTGTTTGCCGATTATTTATCAATCTCAGCGGCGCGGAATCATTTATTTAGAAAATGCTTTGACAGTAGGAGCTTTTACAGCAGAGAGAGTTGAAGTATTCAAAGTGTTAATTTCTCAAGTTGCTATTGCTGTAGAAAATGCTGGTTTGTACGCGCGGGAGAAAGAAAAATCTCAACAGTTAGAAAAATCTTTCAATGAATTGCAACAGGCGCAACTGCAACTGATTCAAAGCGAAAAAATGTCTGCTCTAGGCAACTTAATTGCAGGGGTTGCTCACGAAATTAACAATCCGCTTGGTTTTATTGCGGGCAATCTTGATGCTGCTGCTGAGGCTAGCTTAGATTTGATTGATTGCTTACAACTTTACCAAGAAAAATTTCCTAATCCTGGAGATGAATTACAGGATAAAGCATCAGAGATTGATTTAGAATATTTGATTGAAGATTTGCCGAAAATGCTTTTATCTATGAAATCAGGTACAGAGCGCATCCGCAATATTAGCAAGTCTTTGCGGACTTTTTCTCGCGCTGACAGTGCGAATAAAGTGTCAGCAAATATTCATGAGGGGCTCGACAGCACTTTGATGATTTTACAGTATCGTCTGAAAGCTAAAGATACTCGCCCCGCGATTAAAATTATCAAAGAATACGGAGATATCCCGTCAGTTAAATGTTATTTTGGGCAACTGAATCAGGTATTTATGAATTTGCTGGCAAATGCGATCGAGTGTTTTGACGAATTCAATCAGGGTCGCACTTACGCTGAAATTGAAGCTTTACCGAATACGATCGCCATTATCACTCATCTCTCGGAGGATAACAACAGCGTGGTGATTAAAATCAAAGATAACGGTAAAGGGATGTCATCGGAGATCAAGTCGAAAATATTTGACCATTTATTTACTACCAAAGGAGTAGGAAAAGGTACGGGTTTGGGGTTGTCTATCAGCAGGCAAATTGTCGAAGAAACCCACGGCGGTAAACTAACTTGCGAATCGGTGCTGGGAGAAGGTTCGGAATTTGCGATCGCCCTTCCTTTGAATTAAAATCATGGAACTATGGCGTGTTTTAAAACCCGGATATCCCCCCTAACCCCCCTTAATAAGGGGAGGATAAGAGCCTGCTCAAAGTCCCCTTTTTAAGGGGGATTTAGGGGGAGCGAGACTCGGCTAAAAACGGAATAACACATATATGAAAATTTGTCAATGCCTAATTATTTCTGAAAAAGTCCGCTGTTGGCAGTCTACATTCGGCAGTATGCAGTTACATTATTAGCTAAATGTAATAACTATATTTGATAGGAGTTTTTCGAGTGAACGCTGCCGAACAAGCCAAAAATATAGAAGTTGCCAGCAAAATTGCTGCGGTTGTTAATTTATTCAAGTCGGAATTCCCGGATGCAAAAGTTGATTTGAAACCTTGGATGAATGACGAGGATACCAGAGAACTTGTAGATCCAGATTCGATCGACATTGGCTTCCATTTTCCCGGTAGAAGTCGCTTGTTGCAAAGCCGCAGCATTTTGATTCAAATCCGATTTTACCAAGATCCGGTGGAAGGATATCGGCGGGCGATCGGAGTTGAGGCCGCCGGTTACGATCATAGCGGTCAGCAGTGGCACTTTTCTACTGTGGAAAATTGGAATTTTCTCGGCCTAACCGAACCTGCGGTGGAGTCGGCGCAAAAACTCAAACACTTTTGCCAGCAGATTTTTGATTTGTTTAATCAATCAATCAATCGATTTTAGATTTTAGATTTTAGATTTTAGATTTTAGATTGAAGGTCAATCGGCGATTGAAATCGGGCAACCACGGGGGGATTGCCCCTACGGAAACGAAGGTGGATTTGGTATTAGTCCCGATTGTCGCAATTGTCGATCGACTTACAGCCAACTGGATAAACAGATTTGTAAGTAGTCGATCGCTTGCCAAACAAAGTATAGCGGTGATCGCGGACTTGTTCGTACACGCGATCGCCCATCCACTTCATCCCCGGCATTGCCCGATAAGCAGCCACAAAAACCTCGCCAGCAGGAAGTATCCGTCCGATTTCCTCCGCCGCATCGCTGCCCTGCCAGCGTCGTTCGGGGGTGTTGCTATCTATCAAAATCATCCCCATTTCGCAGTCTTCAGACGTAATCCCAAAGCGATTTAATTGCTCTAAATCTTGCATAAAAATATACTCAAAGTTCTGGCCTTTATCTAAATTTTCTAGTAACTGCACCAAGGTAACGCAGAGATTGCAATTGCCGTCGTAAATTACGTTATATTTCATTAGTTGACTGTTGACTGTTGACTGTTGACTACTGACTACTGACTACTGACTATTCCCTACAGGAATCTCGATCGCAAATTCCGTACCTTGACCCGGTGCAGAATCGCAATGAAGCTGCCCGCCGTGCTTTTCCACTACAATTTGATAGCTAATAGACAGCCCCAAACCAGTACCTTTACCGGGTTCTTTCGTAGTAAAAAACGGATCGAACAGCCTTTCGTGAACATCTATCGGAATCCCCGGGCCGTTGTCAGCAATCCTAATCACAATATGAGAAGGATGCCGAATCGAAGTATCAGAAACAGCAGAATCGGGTGGCATCAAAGCATCCTGTTCATATTTTACCTCCGTACAAATCCGCAGCGTCGGCGAAGGACAATAAGGAATAAGCGCCTGTTCCCCCTGCGCCCACTGTCCAGTCTCCATTGCCTCTTCCAAAGCATCAATTGCATTGCCGATAATATTCATAAATACCTGATTCAACTGTCCTGCATAACACTGTACGCGGGGCAAATTCCCGAACTCTTTGATCAGTACAATTTTAGGATGCCCTGCCGTTTCTTTCAACCTGTGTTGCAAAATCAACAAAGTGCTTTCAATCCCTTCGTGAATATCCACCTGCTTTTGTTCGGCTTCATCTAATCGCGAAAAATTCTTCAGTGACAGCACAATTTGACGAATTCGCTCTGCTCCCATTTTCATCGAATTTAAGAGGTTCGGCAAATCTTTGAGCAGAAAATTTAAATCAACATCATTTATTTCTTGTTGAATTGCCGATGTTGGTTGCGGGTATTCCTGCTGGTAAAGTTGCAGCATTTTTAGCAAGTCTTTAAAGTAATCGTCAGCGTGCATGACGTTGCCGTAAATAAAGCTAACTGGATTGTTGATTTCGTGAGCAACGCCAGCGACTAATTGCCCCAAACTTACCATTTTTTCATTTTGAACCATCATGCTTTGAGTTTTATGCACATCCCGCAGGGCTTTTGCCAATTCTTGATTTTTAGCCCTCAATTGACTTTCGGAAAGTCGCACCGCTTCTTCTGCGTGTTTGCGATCGGTAATATCTTTACGAATTGCTACATATTGATGGGGTTCGCCGTTGGTATTTAAGAAAGGTACAATGGTAGTATCCAACCAGAATAATGTGCCATCTTTAGCTTGATTTTTCATTTCTCCTCGCCAAACCTTTCCCTGGCGGATGGTTGACCAAAGCTCCTTGAAAAAATCGGCTGAGTGATAGCCAGAATTGACAAGTCTGTGGGTTTTGCCAATCAGTTCTTCTCGGGAATATTTAAAGAGTTCGCAAAATTGATCGTTGACATAGGTAATGGCTCCGAATTCGTCGGTATTCGAGACAATTGCCGATTGATCCAAAGCAAATTTTTCAAATTCCAACTCTTGGAGAGTTTGGCGCAATTCTGCTTCGGCTTGTTTGCGATCGCTAATATCGGTAATCATCCGCAACACCCCGGAAAATTCGCCCTCATCGTCGAACATCGGCGTCGCCGAGACGATCGCCCACAAGTGAGATCCGTCTTTGCGAGTAAACTTAAAATCGTGGCGTTCGCGAATGCCTTGCCGCCGGCGCTGGACGTAACTTTCTGCTATTTTCCTAGACTCGCAGTCGATAAACTCAAATAGCGATCGCCCCAGCATTTCCTCCACAGTATACCCCAGCATTTCGGCCATCATGCTGTTAGCAAAAGTCGTGATACTTTCGCTGTCAAACATCCAAACGCCCTCCGAAGCCGTCTCGACAATGCAGCGGTAATAATTCTCCCTCTCCCTGACTGTTGCCTCTGCTTGCTTGCGATCCGTAATATCAGTTTGTACCGCAATAAAACCTTCTAGTTCGCCATTTTCTTGATAAATTGGGGCGATCGAAAGCGCCACCCAATAACCCTTTCCATCCTTGCTGTAATTGTAGATTTCCTGATTAAACGGCAGGCCCGCAGCCAAAGCAGATCGCAGTTGAGCAATAGTTACCGGGTCTGTTTGAGCGCCTTGCAGTACATCACCCGGTTTTTTGCCCTGCATTTCTGCCAGCACATAACCACTAATCCGAGTAAATCCTTCATTCACCCATTCAATGCAGCCTTGAGCATCAGTAATAATCACACCATTTTGCGTTTTTTGAGCCACAATGGCCAAGCGCAACAATTCTGTTTCAGTTTTTTTGCTTTCCGTAATATCTTCAGCAATACCCAAAATGTACTTAGGCGCGCCCGATTCGTCAAACAAAGGAACTTTTTTTGTGTGCAAAATCCGCTTGCCTCGGTGCGGAAGTTCGATAGTTTGTTCGGGCAAATCTACGCCTTTTCTAGTTTCCAGCACTTCTAAATCTTGTGCTTGCAAGTAATTGGCCTGAACTGACTCCAACAAGTCAGCAGCATTGTTTAAAATCACTTCATCCCTGGAATAGCCAAACAATTCTTCGCTAGCAGTATTCCAATAAATAAATTTTTGCTCTACAGCATCTTTAATAAAGACGCTAATTGGTAGATTTTGCAGTACCGCATTCAGAAAATCTTGAGTGTTTCGCAGGTTTTCCTCAGCTCGCTTTCGTTCCGTAATATCCAAAATTACTCCGTCGAGATAAACAACCCGACACTGAGAATTTGCGATCGGCGAAACCGGCGAAACCACAGCCGACAAAAAACCCTCAATTTCCCCTTGTTCCTCTTGTTTTCCTCTATCCTCTTCCGCCTCGCAGCAAACAGCTTTGCCTTTTTCGTAAACCCAGCTAATAGCGCCGTCAGCCCGGAAAATCCGGTATTCAAGGATGTACGGAGTTCTGGTTTCTACACTTTTTTTGACAGTAGCATCCACATTTTTGCGGTCTTGAGGATGGATAATGCTGGCAAAAGAACGGACGCGATCGTTGATAAAATCCGAAGAAGGATAGCCTGATATTTCTTGAACAGCCTCGCTCAAAAACGCCATTGTGCGTGTTAATTCCTCCTCGTCCGTATACTCGCAGGTACAGCGGTAGACAGCACCAGGAATATTAGCTACTAAATTTTTATATTTTTCTTCGCTTTTTAACAAAGATGAGCCGTCTTCCTTATTGCGATCGCCGTTCTTAAATTTAGAAGAATTAGAGGAAATTTGCATGATTTTTTCACTTGTGAGTGCGGGGGCAAGTGTTAGAGTAGATTACCCTATAAAAAGTAAATTAAATTGGCGAAATAATTCGTTATAAACTAATATAGTACAAAATTAGTTCTGCGAACATTCAGAAAATTTGAGGGTGGCTAATAGGTAGAGCTAATCAAGGCTAGAGATGTAGAAAAGAGTTCGGAAACGCATTATCTAACGGATTGAACGCATTTAACGGATGGATGTTGAGGTTCGAGGGAAACAGGGAAGATTTTCCCCTTTCTCGTTTTCCCACTCCCCCTCTCTCCCCCTCTCCCCATCTCTTCCACTCCCACTCCCCCAATCTCCCCCTTCCCCACTCCCTCACTCTCGTTAGAATAAGATAAGTTTCCTTGCTACCGACCAGCCCCTCAAACAAAACACCATGACTCAACAACAACCCCGGATTTGCATTCTCGGCGGAGGCTTCGGCGGACTCTACACAGCCCTGCGCTTGAGTCAGTTACCCTTCTCCAAAACCGAAAAACCCGAAATAGTCCTAGTTGACCGCCGCGATCGATTTTTGTTCGTTCCCTTGCTGTACGAACTCCTGACCGGCGAACTCCAAACCTGGGAAATTGCCCCCCCGTTTGCCGAACTCTTGGAAAACACAGGTGTGCGCTTTTGTCAAGGTACTGTCTCCGGCATCGATGTGGAGCAAAAGCGAGTGCAGTTACACGACGGGCCAGAAATTCCGTGCGATCGCCTGGTTTTAGCTTTAGGCGGCAAAACCCCTCTAGATATGGTCAAGGGTGCGGTTGAATATGCTTACTCGTTTCGCACTCTCGACGACGCCTACCGCTTAGAAGAAAGACTGCGGTTTTTAGAAGCCAGCAACACCGACAAAATTCGGGTGGCGATCGTCGGCGCCGGTTATTCGGGAGTAGAATTAGCTTGTAAATTAGCCGATCGACTCGGAGAAAAAGGTCGCGTGCGGTTAGTTGAGCAAAGCGACATGATTCTGCGGACATCACCGGAGTTTAACCGCCAAGCCGCCACCCAAGCTTTAGAAAAACGGAAAGTGTGGATCGACTTAGAAACAGCAGTAGAGGCGATCGAAGCAGACACAATATCCTTACTTTACAAAGGACAATTAGATGTTCTCCCCGTAGACATAGTGCTGTGGACAGTAGGAACTCAAGTTAGTCAAGCAGTGCGATCGCTACCCCTCAAACAAAACCAGCGCGGTCAATTAATAGTCAATCCGCAAATGCAAATTATCGACCATCCAGATATATTCGCCTTGGGAGACTTAGCTGAATGTCACGATGCAAATGGTCAAAAAGTCCCCGGAACAGCCCAAACAGCCTTCCAGCAAGCTGACTACACCGCATGGAACATTTGGGCCTCCCTGACCGGCCGCCCATTACTTCCTTTCCGCTATCAGCCCCTAGGAGAAATGATGACATTAGGAAATGACAACGCCACCCTAGCCGGTTTAGGAATTAAACTCGACGGACAACTAGCCCACATTGCTCGCCGCCTAGCCTATCTCTATCGGATGCCAACATTTGACCATCAGCTAAAAGTTGGTTTCAATTGGATTAGCAAGCCGATTCAGGATTTGCTGAAAAGTTAGTTAACTGTTAACTGTTAACTGTATTTCTTAGTCCGCGCAGGCGGACTTTGTTTGTATAGTAGCGGTTTAAACCACCCAAAAACCTGATAAATAACAAATAAGAAATAACAAATAACAAATGACCAAAGTAATTTTTTTAGACGCCGCAGGTACACTATTTGATGTTCGCGGTAGCGTCGGCGAAGTCTACGGAAAACTAGCCAAGAGTTTTGGAGTAACAGTTAAAAGCGAAGAGTTAAATGCAGCCTTTTTCCAAAGCTTTGCCTCAGCAAGCCCGATGGCATTTCCAGGGAGAGAAACGGCAAAAATTCCCCAATTAGAATTTGAGTGGTGGCAAACAGTTTCCGCAAAAGCATTCCAAATAGCAGGCATTTTCCAGCAATTTTCTGACTTTCCCAAATTCTTTGTCGAACTCTACGCTCATTTTGCCACCGCCGAACCTTGGTTCGTCTATCCCGACGTATTGCCAGCATTAAATAAGTGGCAGCAACAAGGAATAGAATTAGCAGTAGTCTCGAATTTCGATTCCAGAATTTATGCAGTATTAAAAGCACTAAATTTAGCTGAATATTTCACATCAGTGACAATTTCCACCGAAGTGGGCGCAGCCAAACCCGATTCTCAAATTTTTACCGCCGCTTTGCAAAAGCACAACTGCATTGCGGAGAAGGTGTTGCATATCGGGGACAGCTTCAAAGCTGATTATTGTGGTGCTAAAAATGCGGGATTAAACGCAATTTGGTTGAATCGCCAACAGGAAAAAATCAATTCAGGCAAATTGCCTTTAAGTGAAACAAAAATAGAAGTGTGCAGCAGTCTTGATTTTATAATCGAGGTTCTTAAATAGAGGACTTAGCGATAATGTGTAGGGTGCGTCGCTGTCAGAGATTCAATAAAAATTGGAGAGTATAGATGGCGACGCACCTTACCATAGCTTTTACATGAATTTTATGAGGTTAAGGTTAGGATTTTTATGAATTGACTTTGAGAGCTGTTTATTGAATAATATGAGTAATTTAACCGCAGAGAGCGCAGAGGGCGCAGAGGAAGAGAAGAGAAATGTGATGTGATTTTTATATCTAATTTTTACTGGGAAGGAACTCTATGGAACCTCGACTCACTCAAACTCAGTTAGCACAGGTAGTCGCTGAAATCGACAAGTTATCGCAGCAGCGCGAGTTAGAATTGGAACCCGATCGGGTAAGAGAAATTTTACGGGAGTTGAATCTGCCTGATGAGCTTTTAGAAGATGCGATCGCCCAAATGCGCCGCCGCGAAGTCCTAGAAAAACAGCAGCGACGCAACCGCTGGATCGCGATCGCCTCGACAGCCGTTGTCATATCTGCGATCGGTATAGGTGTACTGTTCGGGCAAAATCAGCAACAAAAAACTGCTCGAGTTGTCGCAGGAGAAGACCGAATTTCCCTATCTCAAAAGGGCGGTGACAGCCTCACTCAAGTCAATCGTCAAATTAATCCCCGCATCTACTATCAGGTGACGTTGCAAAATGCTCCGATCGGCAATGAGTTGTCTCTGCAATGCGATTGGATTAATCCTAGCGGTCAAACTGTGCATCAGGCTAGGTATCAAACTCGCACGATCGATACTGCGGTTTGGAATACCCACTGCTTTTACGATCTCGGATCTGCTGCAGCCCCAGGCAAATGGGAAGTTCGGATGTCCCTGGATGGGCGCGCGATCGGCAGTGAACCTTTCACGGTGAAATAGATGGGTGCGATCGGCAAACCTTCACATTTCATAGGCTATTGGGGACTGGGCGATCGCACAAAAACGCTCAGCCGTTTAGCCCCAGACTACTTCATCCGACAGGGCAAATTATCAGAATGGGCGATCGCCTCTGCATCTGTACTCACGGGCGATCGAGTGACGCTGAATGCTTGCGGGCGCGATCGGGCGACGGATTTTCCGGGAGATGCTTGGGCGGCGGTAGAAGCCCAACAGCTAAGGCTGGGGCGCGATCCGTTTGGGCGAGTGCCGCTTTATTGGATGCAGTTGCGAGAAACGATTTGGTTTTCGACGCAAATGCAACTGCTGCTACCGCTGATTGCTTCCTCTCAAATTAGCCCGATCGCCCTACACACTTATGCTTGCTTTTCCTACGTGCCCACGCCGTTAACGCCGATCGAGCAAATTGCCTCCGTAGCAGCCGGAAGCGAGATGATTTGGGAAATTGCCGATATTAAGGATCTGCCGAAAGTGCGATCGCTGCCTTCAGCTTGGCAAGAAGCGCCCCAATTACTGCGGAGTGAAGACGAGGCGATCGCACAATTGCAAAGGCTGTTGCAACAGGCGATCGATCGACAAGTGGCCGATTTGCCGATCGACGAACCCGTAGGCGTTTTACTCTCCGGTGGCATCGATTCTTCCCTGGTGACGGCGCTGCTAGTGAAAGCAGGCTTGCAGGTGCGCGCCTATGCCCTCGATTTTGGTGTCGAAGCCTATTCCGAACTGCCCTACGCCCAACAGGTGGCGGACTTTTTCCAGATTCCGCTGATTCGGGTGGCGGCGACGGGTGATGCAGTGTTGCGCGCGATCGGGCCAACCGCCAAAGCCCTCGATTTACCCTATGGAGATGGTACGACGGCTGCGCTGTTTTTGCTCAAACAGGCGGCGGCGCAAGATGTGCGAGTTGTATTCAATGGCGAGAATGGCGATCAGCTATTTGCCGGATGGACAAACAAGCCTTTGATTGCCAACGGAGTTTACACAGCAGAACATCCCGCCGGAAAAGAAACCTTTGAACAGCAGTATTTGCGGACGTTTCAGCGATTTTATGGTTATGAAAAACAGATTTTTTCGCCCGAAATGCTCGATCGCATCCAGTCTCACGATTTGAGCGTTTATCTGCAAGACGCGATCGATCCCGGTTGTTTGTCGAAGAGGTGTCCTTCCCTGCTAGCGAGGCTACGGCGCGCTTCGCTGATGCTCAAAGGTGCCCAAAATATTCAGCCGAGGGCAACGGCATTGGCGTTTGCTTGCGGTTTGTGGGTGCGATCGCCCTTCTGCGACCCCGACCTCACGGACTGGACGTTTCAACTCCCTGGCGAGCTGCTACTGCAAGGTGCGTGCGAAAAATACATCCTCAAAAAAGCGTCCGAACGTTGGCTGCCGCCGGAAATTGTCTGGCGGGAAAAGCGCGGGATGGGTGTGCCGTTGAAGGTTTGGTATTACCGGGAGTTTTGGGCTGCGATCGGCGATCGGCTAAATCCGAATCTGTTGCGATCGCAAAATTGCTGGCAGCCCCATTTGGCTGACTCGATGTTATCGGGACAACTCGGAGTTGCAATGCGCGATCGCTATATTGGCAATAATCTCTGGTTGCTGCTGATGTGGCAGGCATGGCGAACCGAGGTTTTAGGCGAAATTCCGGTTAAGCGATCGCTGGATCATGTGTTTTGGTTGCCACCGGCGATCGGACAACGCATTTGGAAATATCGAAGGAGGTTGACAGTTGACTGTTGACTGTTGACTGTTGACTGTTGATATGGGCGGGGCGGGTTTATAAATTTGTTGGCTTTGAAGTTGAGAATACTGGTGAACCCGCCCCTACAAGATATGGAATTATATCAGACAGATCCCTCGGACTTGATATAACCCGTTACATCCGTTAAATCCCGTACATTCCTCGTTGCCGAACTTCTTCTATATGACTGAATCTTTGCTACAAAATGAAACCAAAACACATTCGCCGCCGTTCTCCGAAGCAATGGCCCAGCGACTTTTGTCAACTTATGGTTCGCCTTTATATGTGTATCAGGCCGATATCCTCCGTCAAACCCTTGACGATATTACGCGATCGATCGACTATCCGCACGTTCAGTTTCATTTTGCTAGCGTCACCAACGGCAATATTGCTCTGTTGCAATTGATTCAGCAGGCTGGTTGGGGGCTACACGCGAATACACCGGGGGATGTTTTTTTGGGACTGAAAGCGGGTTTTACGAGCGATCGCATTGTCTACACCGGCAGTAACCTCAACAGGGCTGATATTCAGCAATTGATCGAGTGGAAGATTGAGCGATTTAACTTCGATTGTCTGTCCCAACTCCAAGATTTTTGCGAATATTCCGGGAGTCAACCGCGATCGATCCGTGCCGAAATTGGACTGCGCCTCAACTCACCGGAATTGACGGGAGACAGTCGGATTGGAGTACGTGCCGCCGAATTCGGGAAAGCCAAGGAAATCGCGCAGCCGCAGGGGTTGAGGATTACCGGATTGCATTTTTATCGGGGGACTGGAACTAACGCCACGAGTGCTTTTACGCAGGCGATCGATCGCCTAATTGCGATCGCCCAACTGTTGCCCCATTGGCGAACCCTCGATTTTGGCGGTGGTTTTGGCTATCCCTATCGAGGTGGTGCGGTGTTTGACTGGCGGGAGTTTGGTGCGGCGATAACTGAACGATTGAGTGCGCTATCTCGCCCGATCGAGTTGGTGATTGAACCGGGACGATCGGCGATTGCAGGTTGTGGCGTTTTGCTTGCGAAAGTTGTGTCGGTGAAGTGGTTGGGCGATAGGCAAATTGTCGGCGTGGATACGACTGTATCAAATCTATCGGTGCCTGCGGTGCACGGCGGCTATCGGGCGATCGCGACTTGGGAAACCGACGATGTATCGCGACATGAAACCGATATTTGCGGCAACACGACTTATTCGCGGGATTATTTAGGGCGCAACTGTTGGCTACCGAAACTCAAAATTGGAGATGCGATCGCGATTTTGGATAGCGGGGCTTACGGCTATGCGATGTCGTCGCATTTTCTGCACCGCCCCCGCCCTGCTGAAGTGTTGATTGATGCCAAGGGCGATCGATTAATTCGACAGCGAGAAGACTATTCTATCTTGTTAAACGGGCAAGTATTTTAAACCTGAGATGTTACACCATTCTTAAGAACAGGCAAGATGCCTGTTCCACAATAAATAAATTGTCTTGTGGAACAGGCATCTTGCCTGTTGCTGACAATGGTGTAACATCTCGGTTGTAACGAAGTTATCTCTCTTCACTTCCTCTGCGCCCTCTGCGGCCTCTGCGGTAAAATCATTCCAAAACAACCGTCAACGATATAAATCCATTAAATCAATCAGGAGTAACCGAAATGGGAATGAAATGCGTCCAGTGTAATACCGATAACAATTTGCGCGATCGTACAAGCAACTCAGGTCGCTGTAAACAGTGCAACCATCCGTTTGTCTTTGAACCCACTACCGTCACTGATAAAAAGTTGGCTTTCACCGATCCGTTTTTCAAAAAGGCGATCGAGAATATTTCCAGCCAAAATATGTTGTTTTTTACGCACAAACAGTTTTTGTATTTTATTGACCAAAAGCTTAAATCTCGCGCACCCGAAATCAGTTGGATTTTGACCTACTTCTTTTTTAGCGTATTTGCGGGAACCTTCTGCCTTACCTTCGCTATTGCTATTTTTCCCTCACAATTCGCAGTTATTATTACCTTCGCTCTCTACAATTTGATTTGGATATGGCTATTTTTTCACGACAGTAAATCTCCTGATCAAGGTATTCGCGGCAGAAGAAATAATGCTAAAAACCTCCAGATTTTAGGGGGAATTATTTTAGTGCTGGGCATTTCAGGAAGCCTAATATTTGATTATTCTTCAGGATACATCGTAGCGATTACACTAGGGCTATTTTCCTACTGGCTCGGCATTTCACAAAAAAAACGCCCACAGATAACTGGTGAAGGATTTCTTGTCAATCAAGCGCAGAGTGATAAATGGCTGCGAGACTGGCAAACAGTAAACGGCACATTAGAAAAACTGCTCCCTGCGCCTCGTCAAGAAGCTTTACCCGCCAGCATCGATCGCGAAGTTAGCGCCTACAGTTTCGATCGCGCAATCATCTGTGACAGTGACGAAATAGCTCAATTCCTCATTGCCAACAACGTCCATTTTGAAAACAACTGCGCGATTCTTAGTATTAGTGGCTATCCCCAAAGCATCTTCAGTACCGTGATTGAAATGCTGCGGCGCAATACCGATTTAAAAGTCTATGCACTGCACAATGCGAGCCCTGCTGGAGTTGGCTTGGTACATCAACTGCGAACTAATCCAAACTGGTTTGCGAATCAACAGGTGACAATTTTTGATTTGGGAATTTCTCCCCGTCAAATCTTAGCATCCCGCGATATGTTTGTGCAGCAATCTCAAACAATCGCACAAACAGCCCGTCAATTACCCGACGCTGTAAGGCAAAGTTTAACAGCAGAAGAACTAGCATGGCTGGATGCAGGCAATTTTGTGGAATTGGAATCGTTTACGCCGCAGCGGTTGTTGCGCGTGGTGAATTATGGACTTGCTCAGAGTGGCGATCCGCAGGGTAACGAGGGCTTAATATTAGTGGATGATAATGTTGGATACGGCGGCGGCTATGTGTTTGTCTCCGATAGTTTTGGTTAGGGCGTGTTTTCAAACTTGATATTAGACTTATTAATAATAAGCTTAAAAAGTCTTGAAACTTAGTCTGAATAATATTTTTAGCGCTCTTTTGTTAAACTCCTAAAAAGCTTATCTTGGTAAGGGCTTCAGCGATTTTAAAATGAGGAGCAAAAAAGCTGAGATTAACTCGGTGAGTAAAGGTTTCAGATTTTTTAATTTCCCCCCGTGGGGGGAAGTTGAGTTTAAATTGTGTGAAATTTGCCTTCAACTTTCTCTCGTCTGGTTTTGTTTGTGTAGGCGCGGTTTCTAACCGCCGGGACTTCTAACCGCCCGGACTTATTTAAGTCGTATACTCCGCATTAATCTTCACGTAGTCGTAACTCAAATCGCATCCCCAAGCTTTCGCAAAACCGCTGCCATCCCCCACACTAACCTGAATTAAAACCGTATCAGCCTTCAAATATTCCCCCTCCGCAGCCGCTTTCATATAATTACTTGCTGCAGCGCGATCGAACTCTTTAGGTTGTCCGTTTTCCATCATCAAAAAATCCCCCAATTGAATCCGCAAATTCTCTTGATCGAAAGGTACACCAGCGCGCCCAGCCGCCGCCGCAATTCTGCCCCAATTCGGATCGCGTCCGAAAATAGCAGCTTTCACCAAGGAAGAACCGACAATTGTTTTGGCAATTTTACTCGCAGAAACTTCATCTAGCGCGCCACTAACTTGCACTTCCACCAAACAAGTTGCACCTTCGCCGTCACGGGCGATCGCCTTTGCTAAATGCACGCAAACTTCTGTCAGCATCGCTTCTAATTTTTCAGCATCTGCCCCCATTTCTGTAATTGCGGGCGTGCGGGATTGACCGTTTGCCAAAGCAATTAGCGAGTCGTTGGTACTGGTATCGCCGTCAACAGTAATTTGATTGAAACTTCTGTTAGCCGCCCGACTCACCATTTCTTGCCACAAATGCGATGACACTGCTGCATCGCAAGTTACAAATGCCAGCATTGTTGCCATATTCGGGTGAATCATTCCCGAACCTTTGCAAATGCCGCCGATGCGGACGGGCCGATCGCCAAACATTGTTTCCAGGGCGATCGTTTTCGGCACTAAATCAGTCGTACAAATAGCCTTAGCCGCCGCATCGGAACCAGTTTCCGATGCCTCAGCAACTAATCGGGGAATTCCCGCCCTCAGCGGCTCCATTTTTATCCGCTGTCCGATGACGCCAGTGGAGGCCAAAAGAATTGATTCTGGAGGAATATTCAGCGCTTCTCCCAACAATTTGGCACTTTCGAGGGCATCTGCCAAACCTTGTTCGCCAGTAGCAGCATTAGCTTGTCCCGCATTGCACAAAATTGCTTTCGCGCTGGGTTTAGCTTGCAAACGCTGGCGGCAGTAGTCCACACAAGCGGCCCGGACGGTGGAGGTTGTGAAGACTCCGGCGGCGATCGCGTCTACCTCTGACAAAATTAAACTTAAATCTGGCAAGCCTGAAGGCTTCAAACCCGCTGTAATTCCCGATGCTCTATACCCTCTCGGTGCTGTAACTCCGCCGTCAATTTCTTTCCAGTCCGACATGATGACCTCCCTAGTAGCCTTCAATCTGCTGAAAGGGGATTATACCATTTTAGATTTTAGATTTTAGATTTTAGATTTTAGACTTCGGCGTGAGCGCTCAGTCAAACGATTTTAGATTTTAGATTTTAGATTTTAGATTCTTTTGAACCCAATTTCCCATTCCCCATTCCCCATTCCCCATTCCCCATTCCCCATAAAACTAATCGCGGCTTCCAATCTAGAGTTAGAACTCAAGAAGAAGTCGCGACGGTTTTGTAATGAACATTATTAATTTTTAGCTGGCCAACAACAAACTCGATTAAACTATCTCGCCGTTGAAAAAAGGAGTTATTTGCGATCGATACTCGCTGGAGAACCAGCATCTAAACCAACTTCAGCAGCCACACGGCTCAGCATGGATTCCTGACGGTTTTTGACGACGTGTTGATGGCGCATCATCAGGTTGCGGGCTTGTTCTTGAGTGGACATAACTGATTTCTCCAAATTATAGGTAATAACTTCGTAGACAATTGTCGAAATTGAGTTTGCCCTAGCTCATAGTGGCGTTGCTGCGATCGTAACTGGCTTGAAAGCTGGGCTGCGGTTTGCCTTGAATGTGACCCCAGTAGTGCGTATCTTCCATCCCGACTTCGGTGGCGGTGCGGTTGAGCATGGATTGCTGGCGGTTCTTCACCAGTTGGTGGTGGCGCATCATCAGAGAGCGAGCTTGATTTTCAGTAGACATATGCGGTTCCTCCGTATTCTTTAGATTAATGTTGGGCTTGTTTTTTCTTCTCTTCTATCACTATAACAGACAATTCTGTATCTAAAGCTACCAAATTAAAATTGTCACAAAACTTTACAATTGGGCTATGGGGCGAGAATCTCGATCGAGGTTGCAGGGAGTGCGATCGAGCTTTGGCTGGTGGATTCAGGCCCAACCTCAAGCAGCAGTTGGCAAAATTTGACAATATTCATCTGGTCAGAGCCACATTTTAGCGGCTACCTAATTGCCAAGGGCAAAAATAACTTTATAGTTTGGTTCAAAGTTATAGATGCATAATTTTGTCTCTCAAGGGAGTAGAATTTGCTTGAGTTAACAGTAAATTTAATAAGTAGCGAATCACAATTAGATTTACAATGATTAAGCAGTTATGCTCAAGTCTAGTCAAGTTTTTTGTAGTCAACTAGATAATAGAGTTGGGCTAAGTGAATCGCCCTCGCCATCCTCAAAAAGCGAGCTTTGTTTGTTGATAAAAATAGATTAAGTCCCAGCAGTCTCTCCACAAAAAAGAGCGATCGTCCTCCCCTAGAAAAACAATCGCCCATTCACCTATAATTTCAATTAACATCAAGTCCCGCCCTTCAGAAACTATGCTGTA
>Ga0075157_10001022_pt1 | contig 18696 bp, 15 predicted proteins | sample JI81BgreenDNA_FD_70967 | JGI IMG/M metagenome (GOLD analysis project Ga0075157, IMG submission 70967) | Wastewater effluent complex algal communities from Wisconsin, to seasonally profile nutrient transformation and Carbon sequestration -... | ecosystem: Engineered > WWTP > Effluent > Algae...
GCACCCGCGATCAGCGCGCCCATGTCGAGCGCCATCAGCGTCTTGTCGCGCAGGGATTCGGGCACGTCGCCATTGACGATGCGCAGCGCCAGCCCTTCGGCAATCGCCGTCTTGCCGACACCCGGCTCACCGATCAGCACCGGGTTGTTCTTGCCCCGGCGCGACAGAACCTGCATGGCGCGGCGGATTTCCTCGTCGCGGCCGATGATCGGATCGATCTTGCCGTCGCGCGCCGCCTGCGTCAGGTCGCGGGCGTATTTCTTGAGCGCGTCATAGCCGTCCTCGGCGCTGGCGCTGTCGGCGGTGCGGCCCTTGCGGATGTCGTTGATCGCCGTGTTCAGCGCCTGCGGCGTGACCGCGCCCTGATCCAGCGCCTCCTTGGCCGGCGATTTCACCATCGCCAGCGCCATCAGGATGCGTTCGACCGGGACAAAGGAATCGCCCGCCTTGTCGGCCAGTTTCTGCGCCTCATCGAGCACCCGCACCAAGGACGGGTCGGTATAGACCTGCCCGGCATCGCCCGAGACGCGCGCATGCTTGCCCACCGCCAGATCGGCGGCCTGCGCCACGCGCTCAGGGGCACCGCCAGCACGGCGGATCAGGTTGGCGGCCATGCCCTGGTCATCGTCCATCAGGGCCTTGAGCAGATGTTCCGGGGTCAGCCGCTGGTGGCTTTCGCGGGCGGCGATGGTGTTGGCGGCTTGCAGAAAGCCGCGCGCGCGTTCGGTGAACTTTTCGAGGTTCATCGCGAGTCTCCTGTGAAGCACCCGCCTTCAGGCACGCCCGACCATCGGCGCGCGCCCGTTCCGGGCCTTGACCCTCATGTGGGAAGCGCCGGGGCGCCCTGCAAGAACCCTATTTCTGCCGGGGCGTCAAAAGTCGCGCGGGACGCGCCGCCTCGGCCGCCTTGAACAGGGAAAACGTCTGGTTGACGTAATTCACCGCGCCCGAGACGTGATCGATGTACCGCATCAATTCGGGCGTGCGCTCGGCCTCGACCAGTGTGATGGCGCGGTCCGGGCTGTCACATTCGAACAGCACATAGAACAGGGGATCGCCGCGCTTCAGGATCAGGTCCTTCGACGTATCGTGCCACTCCATCGCCCACATCAGGGGGCGCGGCCACAGGTTCACCGGAAAGCGCCCGCCAAAGATCGTGCCGGGCAAGGGCTCCTTGCGATAATGCGCGAAGGCATCCAGTTGGGTGACATAAACCGGCTCGTCGCAGATGAAGATATAGGGCAGCTTCAACTGCACGGTGGGGCGGTCGGGGTAGCGCCACTCGACCTCGTTCACCAGCACCAGAACCTCGTTCAGCTTGGCCGTCCGCACCCCGCCCGCAGCCCCCGCCCGGTTGATCAGCACCGCGCGCCCGTCCTTGTCGCGGCCGAAACCGATGTGCAGGTCGAAGGGGCAGCGCACCATGAAGAAGCGGCTCTCCATGTTGATCACCGCCGGGCAGCGCGAGGCCGACTTGGCATGCGCCTTGTTGGTCTGGCGGAAGATCACCCTTTCGGGCGGATCATACAGCACGCCACCCTTTTCCGGCTCGCGCAGCCAGCCGATGGTGACCGGACCCGAGCGCGGATCATCCGGCGCGCGTTCATAGGCCATGGTGAAATGCATCGGCTCCTCCCGTGACTGATCCCCGTGTTATGCCGCCGGATTCGCCGGCTTGCACATGGATTCTTTCAGGGCGGATCGCGCTTAACGATGCGGAAACCTGATGCTGCCATGATGCCCCCAACCCAGATGGAGGACATCATGCTGCAACGTGCCCAGCGCCTGCCAACCCGTGCTCTCGTCCAGATCCGCGCCCCCGGCGGCGCCTTCGATGCCACGATCGGAAACCTGTCGAACAACGGCGCGCGCCTTCTGGGCGTGCCCGACCGCATGCTGCGCGTCGGCGACCGGATCGAGATCCAGTGCGCCGGCCGCCAGCAGACCGCCGAAGTGCGCTGGCATTTCGACGATACCTGCGGCCTGATGTTCTCGGCCCCGCTGGATGAAGGCGCGATTGCCGCCATCCTCGCCTCGCGAACGCTGCACTGAGCCATGCAGTACCGCGCCTATCGCTTCCCCTGCGAGCATCCGGTGGTCGTCAGCCATCACGGCGAACGCCTGCCCGCGCAGATCATCAACATCAGCAACGAAGGCGCCCGACTGTCCGGTCTGGGCGGGCTTGCGCCGGGCGAGCGGCTGCGTCTCGAACTCGGCCAGGGCTGTCCGGTCATGCAGGCCGAGGTGCGCTGGACCCGCGGCACCCTGGCGGGCCTGCGCTTCGATGCGCCCCTGGCCCCGCGCGACCTGGCGCTGATCCGGCGCTCGGTCGCCTCGGGCACCGGCGTTGCGGCAAAGGCCTGGAACCTGCAACTGCGCGAATTGCGATGATCCCGGCCCCAGGGGCGCAGCGCCGCGGGGCCCGCGCCTTGACTCGGTCCGGCCCCGGTCGCATATCCCCTGCAAAGGGAGCACAGCCATGTTCATCCAGACGGAATCCACCCCCAACCCCGCCACCCTGAAGTTCCTGCCCGGGCAGGACGTCCTGGGCCGCGGCACCGCCGATTTCCCCGATCCCGCCAGCGCCGCCGCCTCGCCGCTGGCGCGGGCGATCTTCGCGGTCAACGGGGTCGCGGGCGTGTTCCTGGGCGCCGATTTCATCACCGTCACCAAGACCGACGGCACCGACTGGGCGCATGTGAAACCGGCGATCCTGGGCGCGATCCTGGAACACCTGCAATCGGGCCGCCCCGCCCTGGAAGGCGAGGCGCAATCCGCCCACGCCAGCACCGCCGGCCCTGACAGCGTGGTCATCGAACAGATCAAGGAACTGCTCGACACCCGCGTGCGCCCGGCCGTCGCCCAGGATGGCGGCGACATCACCTTCCACGGCTTCGACCGCGGCATCGTCTATCTGCACATGAAGGGCGCCTGCGCCGGCTGCCCCTCCAGCACCATGACGCTGAAGATGGGGATCGAGAACCTCCTGCGCCACTACATCCCCGAAGTGTCCGAGGTCCGGCCGGTTGCCGTCTGACCTCGTCCTCGGCTTCGACACCTCGGGGCCCTGGGTGCAGGCGGCGCTGGTGCAGGGCGACACCGTGCTGGGCCATGTCGACCTGACCATGGCCAAGGGCCAGGCGGAAACCCTGATGCCCGCCCTCGACACTCTCCTGCGCGACTGCGGGGTCGCCTGGGCCGAACTGGACGGCCTCGGCACCGGCACCGGCCCGGGCAATTTCACCGGCGTGCGCCTGTCGGTGGCGGCGGCCCGCGGGCTGGCGCTGGGGCTGGGCATCCCCGCCATCGGAGTCACCGGGTTCGACGCGCTGGCGCTCGATGGCCCGCCGCTTCCCGTGATCCTCCCGGCCTTGCGCGGTCAGGTCTGGGTCCGGGCCCCCGGCCAGCCCCCGGCCCTGGCCGACACGCCGCCGCACCCGGCCATCGGCGCCGGCCTTACACCGCCTGCGCATCCCCTGCCCGTCGCCATCGCCCGCCTTGCCGCCGCGCGCCTGCGCCAGCCCAACCCCCGCCCCGCGCCCCTCTACCTGCGCGAGGCCGACGCCGCCCCCCCGCGCGAGGCGCCTCCGGCCCTGATCGCCTAGGGTCTTCATCTTGCTTGCAAATACTCTCGGGGGGTAAGGGGGCTGAAGGCCCCCCACCCGCCGCGCGTCAGCGCGGCACCCCGTGTCTCGCGCCGCGCGTCAGCGCGGCGCCGTATCGCCCGAGGAGCCCGCGCCAGCGGGGGACGAGGGCGAAACCCCCTCCGCCTCTCCGCTCAGCCGGCTGCGCAGCACCTCGCCGCGCCCCTCGAGGATCGGCAGCGCGACACCCACCAGCAGGGAATTGATCTCCTTGAACGCCCGCACCGATTCCAGATGCCAGGCACTGGTCGCCAGGCTCTCGCCCTGCCCGGCGCGCAGCCGCGCCAGATGGGCGTCGATGCTGGCCCTCTCCAGCGCCCGCATCGCCTCCTTCTCGCGCATCAGCCGGCGGGCGGCCTCGACATCGCCGGAAACCAGCACGTTCATCGCCAGATGGAGGTTGCCCAGCACCCGGGCCTGCATCTGCGCCAGTTCCGCCGCTCCCGCGGCCGAGAAATGCCGCCCCTCCTCGGTCTTCTTGCGCGCCAGCGGCAGCAGCGTCTTGGCCACGATGTCGCCCGCGTGTTCCAGGCTGATCGCAAGGCCGGTCAGTTCGATCGACTGGCGCACCTCGTCGGCGGTCAGGTCGGCCTCGGCCAACGCGGCCAGGAACAGCTTCACATCCGAATGACGCCGGTTGATCTCGTCATCGAGGGCGATCATCAGGTCGGCCTGTTCGGGCGGCGCCTCGTGCAGAAGCGCGGGCACCGGGCGCAGCATCTCCTCCAGCGCGGCGCCCATCAGCAGCAGTTCCTGCTTGGCCGAGGCCAGCGCCATCGCCGGCATGGCCAGCGTCGTGCGGTCCAGCGCCGAGGGCCGGCGCTGCCCCGCCACCAGCGGCAAGGGCCGATCCGGCACCATGAGCGCAGCCAGACGCAGCGCCGCACCGGTCAGCGGCAGCGCCAGAACCAGCACCGCGGCGTTGAAGGCCACATGCGCGTTGACCAGCGCCACGCCGGGCGATTCGCCCAGCCAGGCCGGCAGGCCCCCGGGCGCCAGCCAGCCCGCGCCCAGCGCCACCGCCAGCGCCGCGGCGCCCCGCAGGATCAGGTTGGCCAGGGGCAGCCGACGCGCCGAGGGCTCCATCCCGCGCGTCAGCCAGACCGCGATCGGCGCGCCGCCCGCATTGGCGCCCATCAGCAGCGGCAGCACCGCGGCGGCCGGCAGCGCGCCGCCCTGCGCCAGCGCCGCCAGGATCAGCACCAGCGCGACCGACGAATGAAGCCCCCAGGCCAGCACCGCCGCCGCGGCAAAGGCCGTCAGCGGGTCGCGCGCCAGCCAGCCCATCACCGCCGGCAGGCCCGGCGCCTGCCGCAGGGGTTCCGTCGCCGCACCGATCATCTGGAGCGACACCAGAACAAAGGCGATGCCCAGCGCGATCCGTCCATACTGGCGCAGCCGCCGGCTGGTGGATTTCAGCACCATCAGCCCGCCCGCCAGGATCAGCACCGGCACCAGCGCCGACAGGTCCAGCACCAGAAGCCGCACCACCAGCGCCGAACCCAGGTCGGCGCCCAGCAGCGCCGCCACCCCTGCCACCGCCGGCAGCATCCCACCCGCCGCAAAGCTGGCCACCAGCACGCCCACCGCCGTGGCACTTTGCAGCAGCATCGCCAGCACCAGCCCGCCGCCCGCCGCCCCCAGCCGGTTCTGCGCCGCCGCCTGAAGCCGGTCGCGCAGCACCGCGCCATGGGCGCGCTCCAGCCCCGTGCGCACCATGCGCACCGCATAGAGCAGCAGCACCACCGCGGCGGCCAGGTGAAGCAGGATCATCAGCGGGTGCATGGGCTGGCCTTTCGTCGTTCAGCGCGGGCGCCGGAACAGGCGGGCCCGGTCATAAAGCGCCTCCATCCGGCGCAGGCGGGTTTCCGTGGTCTCCCAGGTGCGCGCCTGCACCGCGGCCAGCAGCGCCTCGACCACCAGCACCAGCGCGGCGATGCTGTCCCAGGCGCCCGGGGCCTCGATATGGCAGGGCAGGATGTGCTGCGCATGCACCGCCGCGGGCGAGACCCAGCGATCCGTGATCAGCACCACCTCGGCCCCCTGCTCGCGGGCGAGTTCCACGAATTGCAGCACGCTGGCCTCGTAGCGCCGGATGTCGAAGGCCACCAGCACATCACCGGGCCGCGTGTCCAGCAGCGCCGGCGGCCAGGTGTTGGGCAGGCTCGACAGCAGGGTCACCTCACCCCGCGTGATGCGCAGGGTGATTGCGAAATACTCGGCCACCGGCTGCGTCAGCCGCCCGCCCAGCATCGCCACCCGCCGCGCCGGATCGGCCAGCAGCGCGGCCACGACATCGAACCCGGCGCGGTCCATCTGGCCCAGCGTGGCGGTGACATTCTCGGCCACCTTGGCCGCAAAGGCATCGAGCACATGATCCCCCGCCGAGGCACGCCGCCATTTCTCGTGCTTGGCCAGGGGCGAGGCGAGTTTCTCGCTGACGTCCTCGCGCAGTTGCGCCTGAAACCCGGCATAGCCCGAATAGCCCAGCTTCTGCACAAGGCGCACCACGGTGGGCCCCGAAACCCCCGCCGCCCGCGCCACCGCCGCCACCGGGCCCAGCACCGAAACCGGATAGCTGGCCAGGATATAGGCGGCCAGTTGCCTTTCGGCGCGGGTCAGGTCGGGCAGGGCGGCGCGCAGCCTTGATTCGGGCGTGTCGGAGTGTGGGGAGGGATCGGGTTCCAAAACGGGTCTGCCTTGCATCCAGTCGCACCCCTGTTGCCGCCAAATCAGACTAAGTGCGTTTGTGGGATTTGTAACAGGATTTTTCGGGCCGAATAGAACTTGACAGTTTCACGCCCGATGCAAGAGGCTGAGGGACCGGAACCCGAAGGTTTTCCTGATGTCGGCCACCGCCTTGCGCCCCGCGTCTGCAACGGCTCCCCGCTTCGACGGGGTTGTCGAAACCTGGCGCGCTGATGGGCGGCCGGGGACTGCGGCGGGGCCTGCCGGTCTGGTGCTGATCTGCGAACACGCCTCGAACGCGCTGGCGCCCGAGGTGCCGGGCCTCGGCGGCGATCTGGGCCTGTCGGCGGAAACCCGTGTCTCGCATGCCGCTTATGACATCGGCGCGCTGGGGCTGGCGCGGGCGCTGGCGCCGCTGCTGGCGCCGGTCGCTGGCGGGGCGGTGCTGGTGCATGCGCCGCTGTCGCGGCTGGTGTTCGACCTGAACCGTGCGCCGGACCATCCCGGGGCCATGCCGGAAAAGTCGGAAATCCACGCGGTGCCCGGCAATCGCGACCTGACCCCCGCCGAAAGGCTGGCCCGGACCGAGGCCGTCAGCCTGCCCTTCCACGAGACGCTGTCGCGCCAGATCGCGCGGCAGGTGGCGCTGGGGCGGCGCCCGGTGCTGATTTCGATCCATTCCTTCACCCCGGTCTATTTCGGCCAGCGCCGCGAGGTGGAATTCGGCGTGATCCACGACGACGACACCGCGCTGTCGCTGGCGGTGATCCAGGCGGCGCAGGGCTGCGGTCTGGAGACAAGGCTGAACGAACCCTATTCCGCCGCCGGCGACGTGACCCATACCATCCGCCTGCACGCGGTGCCGATGCGGCTGGCCAACACGATGCTGGAAATCCGCAACGACCTGATCGCCGATGCGCCCGCGCAGGCCGCCATGGCGGCGCGGCTGGCGCCTGTCCTGACCGAGGCGCTGCGCCGCGCCGGGGGGATGTGATGCCCGCAGCGCTGGTCGCCTATGTGCGCTGGGTCGAGCGGTTCAACTGGCTCCTGGGCCGCGGCGCGATGTATTCGCTGCTGGCGCTGATGGCGGTGCTGCTTTACGGCGCGGTGATGCGCGGCGCCGGCGCCCCGCCCATCTGGACCGACGAGATGAGCCAGTTCCTGCTGATGGGCTATTTCATGATCGGCGGGGCCTATTCGATGCAGATGGGATCGGCCGTCAGGATGGACCTGTTCTATGCCCGCTGGTCCGACAAGGGCCGCGCGCTGATGGATGTGCTGACCATCTTCACGCTGCTGTTCTATCTGGGCGTGCTGGCCTGGGGCGGGTGGGAGAGCCTCTCCTATGCCCTCGAATACGATGAACGCCGGCGCGGGCTGTGGCGGCCGCCGATGGCGCCCATCAAGGCCATCATGCTGCTGGGCGTCGTGATGATGCTGCTGCAATGCACGGCCTTCCTGATCCGCGACATCGCGCGCCTGCGCGGCAAGGAGATCTGATGCCGACGGAATACATCGCCGCGCTGATGTTCGGCACGATGCTGATGCTGATGCTGACCGGGCAGCGGATGTTCGGGATCATCGGCTTTGTCGCGGTGGTGGCGGCGCTGTGGCTGTGGGGCGACAGGGGGGGGTATGACCTGGCCTTCGCCCAGACCATCAAGGTGATGAACTGGTTCCCGCTGATCACGCTGCCGATGTTCGTGTTCATGGGCTATGTGCTGGCGGAATCGCGGCTGGCGGATGACCTTTACCGGATGTTCCATGTCTGGTTCGGCCCGGTGCCCGGCGGGCTGGCCATCGGGACGGTCCTGTTGATGGTGCTGATCAGTGCGATGAACGGCCTGTCGGTGGCGGGCATGGCCATCGGCGCCACCATCGCGCTGCCCGAGCTGCTGAAACGCGGCTATGACAAGCGGCTGGTGACCGGCGTGATCCAGGCAGGGTCGAGCCTGGGCATCCTGATCCCGCCGTCGGTCGTGATGGTGCTTTATGCGATGATCGCGCGCCAACCGGTGGGGGCGCTGTGGCTGGCCGGCGTGCTGCCCGGGCTGATGATGGCGGCGATGTTCATCCTCTACATCTGGCTGCGGGCGCGGCTGAACCCGGAACTGGCCCCCCCCATGTCCGAGGCCGAGCGCGCCGAGATCCCCCGCGCCGAACGCTACCGCCTGCTCAGCGCCGGCGTCCTGCCGCTGGGCATCTTCGTGGTGATGATGGTGCCCTTCGTGATGGGCTATACGCGGCTGGTGGAATCCTCGGTCATCGGGGCGCTGGCGGCAGTCGGGGCCTCGTGGTGGAAGGGGCGCTTCACCCTGGCCCTGCTGGAGACCTGCCTGCGCCAGACGCTGGCGGTGTCGTGCATGTTCCTGTGGATCATCCTGGCCGCGCTGGCCTTTGGCGCCATCTTCGACGGGCTGCGCGCGGTGGAATTCGTCGAGCGCCTGTTTGTCGAGGACCTGGGCCTGAACCGCTGGCAGATCCTGATCCTGATGCAGGTCAGCTTCGTGCTGATGGGCATGTTCCTCGATGATACGGCGATGCTGGTCATCGTGGCGCCCCTCTATGTGCCCATCGTGGCGGCGCTGGAGTTCGATCTGATCTGGTATGGCGTGCTCTACACGATCACCTGCCAGATCGCCTATCTGACGCCGCCGTTCGGATACAACCTGTTCCTGATGCGGGCGATGGCGCCGCCTTCGATCACCATGGGCGACATCTATCGCTCGGTCGTGCCGTTCGTGGGCGTGATGATCGGGGCGCTGGCGCTGATCATGGTGTTCCCGCAGATCGCGCTGTGGCTGCCGCAGACCCTTTACAACCCATAAAAGCAACCCAACGGAGGGAAGACCATGACGACGACAAGACGCAAGTTCCTGACCACGAGCGCGCTGGCCGGCGCCGCGACGCTGGCCGCGCCCGCCGTCAAGGCGCAGTCCACCATCCGCTGGCGGATGCAGACCTATGCCGGCGCCGCGCTGGGCGAGCATGTGGTGAAGCCCGCCGTGGACCTGTTCAACGCGCTGGCCGGCGACGAGATGCAGATCGACCTGTATTACGCCGATCAGCTGGTGCCGACGGGCGAATTGTTCCAGGCCATGCAGCGCGGCACCATCGACGCGGTGCAATCGGATGATGACAGCATGGCCTCGCCCACCGAGGTGGCCACCTTCGGCGGCTATTTCCCCTTCGCCAGCCGCTATTCGCTGGACGTGCCGGCGCTGTTCAACAACTGGGGCCTGAACGACATCTGGGCGCAGGAATATGCGGCCGTGGGCGTCAAGCACATATCGGCGGGGTCGTGGGACCCGTGCCATTTCATCACCTCGTCGCCCATCACCTCGCTGGCCGAGCTGCAGGGCAAGCGCATCTTCACCTTCCCCACGGCCGGCCGGTTCCTGGCGCAGTTCGGCGTGGTGCCGGTGACGGTGCCGTGGGAGGACGTGCAGATCGCGCTGCAGACCCGCGAGATCGACGGCGTCGCCTGGTGCGGCGCGACCGAGGCCTATACCGTGGGCTGGGCCGATGTGACCGGGTATTTCCTGACCAACAACATCTCGGGCGCGTGGATCGGGCATTTCTTCTCGAACATGGACCGCTGGAACGAACTGTCGCCGCGCCTGCAGCAACTGGTGACGGCCTGCTTCGAGCAGTCGCATTACTATCGCCAGCACTGGTACTGGGCCGGCGAGGCGCGGTATCGCGTCGAGGGGACCAAGCTGCAACTGACCTCGATCCCGGATGCGGAATGGGCGACGGTGGAAGCCGCGGCCCGGGTGTTCTGGGACGAGATCGGCGCCGAAAGCCCGGTCAAGGCGCAGGTCGTGCAGGTGTTCAAGGACTACAATTCGGCGATGGACCGCGCCGGGCGGCCGTATCGCTATTCGTGAGGCAGGCTTGGGGGGCTGCTCGCCCCCCAAACCCCCTCGCCCAAGGGGGGCACGCCCCCCTTGGGGAACCCCGTGAGTATTTCAGGCAAGATGAAGCGGCAGCCGGGAGGCGGCCGGAATGAGGAAAAAGATGTCCGGATTGTTGACGCTGGAGACCCTGGCCGCCGCCTTTGAAGCGGGCGAGATCGATACGGTGGTGGTGGCCGCTGTCGACATGCAGGGCCGGCTGATGGGCAAGCGATTCCACGCGGCGCATTTTCTGGCGCATGGCTGGGAGGAGACGCATTGCTGCAACTATCTGCTGACGGTGGACATGGAGATGGTGCCGGTCCCGGGCTTTGCCACGGCCAGTTGGGCGCAAGGGTATGGCGATTACGTGATGAAGCCCGATCTGGCGACGCTGCGCCGCGCGCCCTGGCTGCCGGCGACGGCGCTGGTTCTGTGCGACCTTCTGGACCACGACACGCATGAGGAGGTGGCGGTCTCGCCGCGTGCCATCCTGAAGCGGCAGGTGGCGCGGGCCCGGGCGATGGGCTTTGATGCGATGATGGCGACGGAGCTGGAGTTCTATGTCTTCGAGCAATCCTATGAGGCGCTGCGCGACAGAGGCACCGAGGGGTTGACCGCCATCAGCGCCTATAACGAGGATTACCACATCTTCCAGACCTCGAAGGAAGAGCCGCTGATGCGCGCCCTGCGCAATGGCCTGTATGGCGCCGGGATCGCGGTCGAGAACACCAAGGGCGAGGCGGATTCGGGTCAGGCCGAGGTGAATGTGCGCTATGCCGATGCGCTGACCACGGCGGACCAGCACGCGATCATCAAGACCGCGACCAAGGAAATCGCCCATGCGCATGGCAAGAGCGTGACCTTCATGGCCAAGTATGACCATCAGAAGGCCGGGTCGTCCGCGCATGTCCACCAGTCGCTGTGGACGCTGGATGGGCGCGCGGCGTTTCAGGACAAGGCCGATCCGCTGGGCATGTCGGAGCTGATGAAGCAGTTCCTGGCCGGGCAACTGGCCCATGCGCGCGAGATCACGATTTTCCTCGCGCCCTATGTCAACAGCTACAAGCGCTATTGCATCGGCATGTTCGCGCCCACCAAGGCCGTCTGGTCGCCCGACAACCGCACCGCCGGATTCCGCGTCTGCGGCGCGGGCACCAAGGGGGTGCGGGTGGAATGTCGCATCGGCGGGTCGGACCTGAACCCCTATACCGCCTGCGCCGCCCTGCTGGCGGCGGGTCTGGACGGGATCGAACAGAAGCTGGCGCTGGAACCGGCCTTGACCGGCGACGGCTATTCCGCCAAGGGCGTGCGCGAGATTCCGCATACCCTGCGCGAGGCGGCGGACCTGGCCCATGGCTCGGCCTGGTTGCGCGCGGCGCTGGGGGATGCGGTGGTCGAGCATTACGTCCATGCGGCGCGCTGGGAGATCACCGAGCATGACCGCGTGGTGACCGATTTCGAACGCAAGCGCGGGCTGGAGCGGGCCTGAGGCCCCCCGCGCTGAAAAACGCGCCGCAAGGGCGCAAGAGGTGAGCGATGACAAAGATGATCCAATGCATCTCGCCCGTGGATGGGCGGGTCTATGCCGAGCGTCCGGCGCTGAGCGGGGCCGAGGCCGAGGCGGCGGTGGCGCGGGCCAAGGCGGCGCAGAAAGGCTGGGCGGCCCTGCCGCTGGCTGACCGGATCGCCCGGGTGAAGGCCGGGATCGCCGCGCTGAACGCCGACAAGGACCGCATCGTCGAGGAACTGGCCTGGCAGATGGGCCGGCCCACGCGTTACGGCGGGGAATTCGGCGGGGTCAATGCGCGGACCGAGTATATGGCCAGCATCGCGGCTCAGACCCTCGCGCCCCACATGATCGAGGATTCGGGCGCCTTCCGCCGGTTCCTGGCGCGCGAACCCGTGGGTGTGGTGTTTGTCATCGCGCCGTGGAACTATCCCTATCTGACCTCGATCAACACCATTGTTCCGGCGCTGATCGCGGGCAATTCGGTGATCCTGAAGCACGCGTCGCAAACCCTGGTTGTGGGTGAACGCCTGGCCGAGGCGCTGCATGCCGGTGGCGTGCCTGAGGATGTGTTCCAGAACGTCGTGCTGGATCATGGCACCACCGAAGCCCTGATCCGCGCCCGCAGCTTTGGTTTCGTGAACTTCACCGGCTCGGTGGCCGGTGGCGCCGCCATTGAACGCGCCGCGGCGGGCACCTTTACCGCGCTGGGGCTGGAGCTGGGCGGCAAGGACCCGGGCTATGTGCGCCCGGATGCCAATCTGGATGTGGCGGTCGATGTGCTGATGGACGGCGCGATGTATAACGCCGGCCAGTGCTGCTGCGGGATCGAGCGCATCTATGTCCACGAATCGCTGTTCGACAGTTTCGTGGAAAAATCCGTCGCCTGGGTGGGTCAGTTGAAGCTGGGCAACCCGTTCGACGCCAGCACCACGCTGGGCCCGATGGCGCACCGCCGCTTTGCCCAGACCGTGCGCGACCAGACCGCCGAGGCGATTGCGCGGGGCGCGAAACCGCTTCTGGACCCGAAGAAGTTTGCCGACGACGGCGGTGCTTACCTTGCGCCGCAGATCCTGGTCAACGTCGATCACTCGATGCGGGTGATGAAGGAGGAATCCTTCGGCCCCGTGGTGGGCATCATGCCGGTGCGCAGCGATGCCGAGGCCATCGCCCTGATGAACGATTCGCCCTATGGCCTGACCGCCAGCATCTGGACGCAGGATTACGACACCGCCGCCGCCATCGGCGCGCAGATCGAAACCGGCACCGTGTTCATGAACCGCGCCGATTATCTGGACCCGGCGCTGACCTGGACCGGCGTCAAGGACACCGGGCGGGGCACCTCGCTGTCGTATCTGGGCTTCCATTCGGTCACGCGGCCGAAATCCTATCATCTGAAAAAGGTCTGAGGCGATGAGCCATTCTGTCCCCAATCGCAACTGGTCCTATCCGACCGCGATCAAGTTCGGCGTCGGGCGCATCGCGGAACTGGCCGATCACTGCAAGGGCGCGGGCATCGCCCGGCCCCTGCTGGTGACCGACCGCGCGCTGGCCGCCCTGCCGATTACGGCACAGGCGCTGGACGTGCTGGCCGCCGCAGGGCTGGGCCGCGCGCTGTTCTCGGGCGTCGATGCCAACCCGACCGAGGCGAACATGGTCGAGGGCATCGCCGCCTACAAGGCCGGGAACCATGACGGGATCATCGCCTTCGGCGGCGGCTCGGCACTGGATCTGGGCAAGATGGTCGCGCTGATGGCGCATCAGCGGGCCGATCTCAGCGTCTGGGATCTGGAGGATATCGACGACTGGTATACCCGCGCCGATGCGTCGAAGATCGCCCCCGTCATCGCCGTGCCGACGACCGCCGGAACGGGGTCCGAAGTGGGCCGCGCCGGCGTGCTGACCAACTCGGCCACGCACAAGAAGAAGATCATCTTCCACCCCGGGCTGATGCCGAAGGTCACCATCTGCGACCCGGCGCTGACCGTGGGCATGCCGCGCTTCATCACCGCCGGCACCGGGATGGACGCGCTGGCGCATTGTCTCGAGGCCTATTGCTCGCCCTTCTATCACCCGATGTCGCAGGGCATCGCGCTGGAAGGGATGCGGCTGGTGTTCGAAAACCTGCCCGTGGTCTACGCTGAGCCCGGCAACCTCGATGCCCGCGCCCACATGATGAGCGCCGCCGCCATGGGCGCGGTGGCCTTCCAGAAGGGGCTGGGGGCGATCCACTCGCTCAGCCACCCCATCGGCGCGGTCTACAACACCCATCACGGCACCACGAATGCCGTGGTCATGCCGATGGTGCTGGACATGAACCGCCCGGCCATCGAGGACCGGATCGAGCGCGCCGCCGCCTATCTGGGCATAAAGGGCGGCTTCGACGGCTTCCGCGCCGCCGTGATGGAGCTGCGCACCACGCTGGCGATCCCGGCGAACCTGACGGCGCTGGGGGTGACGAACCCCGATCTGAACACGCTGACCGAGATGGCGCTGGAAGACCCCTCCTGCGGCGGCAATCCGGTGGCGATGACGCGCGAGAACACGCGTGCGCTGTTCGAGGCGTGTCTGTAAGGGAAGGAGGGGGCCTTCTGCCCCCTCTTGGCCTGCGGCCAATTCACCCCCGAGGATATTTTCAGAGCAAAGAGGGCATGGTTAACAAAGCGTTTCGCCCCCCTCTTTGCTCCTCAAATATCCCGGGGGGAGTCGGCCTCTGGCCGACGGGGGGCTGGCCCCCCTGCCCGGCCTGTGACGCAGGACCCCGCCCATGACACCGCGGACCGATGCGGCGCTTGCGGGGGTGCTCCTGGGGCTCTGGTGCGCGGCGGCGATCTGGCTGCGCTGGAGCGCCTGGGCGCCGGACCTGTCGGCAGTGATCATTGCGGCGCGGCTCTGGGCCGAGGGGGGGCGCGATCTGGTCTATGCCGCGCCCGAGGGGTTCTTCGGCGGCGCGCCCGAGGCCTGGGGGCCGGCGATGCAAGCGCTGGGCATCGCGGGGCGCGAGAGTTTTGCCTATGTCTATCCGCCGCTCTGGCTGGCGCTTCTGGCGCCGCTGGTTCAGGGCATGCCGGTGCAGGCGGCGATGGACGCAGCCACGCTGCTTCAGGTGCCTTTGCTGGCGGCGTCGGTGGTGCTGGCTGGCCGGCTGGCGCGGCCTGACGGGTGGTCGTGGACGCGCTGGGCGCTCTGGGGGGTGGCGGTGCTGAGCCTGACGGTGCCGGCAACACACGCCCTGATGCACAATCAGCCGACGATCACGATGGGGTTCCTGATCCTGCTGGCGGCCGAGAGGCAGGCGGCGGGGCGCCCGGTTGCCGCCGGGCTGGCGCTGGCGCTGGCGGCGGCGATCAAGCTGACGCCGGCGGCCTTCGTGCTGCTGTTCCTGCTGCCCGGGGCGCGGCGGGCGCTGGGGGCCTTTGCCCTCGCGGGGTTGGCGCTGGCCGGGCTTTCGGTGCTGCTGGCGGGCTGGCCGGCGCATCTGGATTTTCTGGCGGCGCTGGGGGCGGTTTCGGGGGTCAGCCTGATGATCGCCATCAACCTGTCGCTGGAATCCGCCCTGGTCACGCTGGGGGGCGCCGCGGGCCTGTGGCCGCTGCCCGGCGTGCTGCCCGCGGGGATCGTGGCGCCGGTTCTGGCCGGGGTTCTGGCCCGGCTGATCGGGGTGGCCTTGCTCGCGGCGCTGGTCTGGCGCTGGCGCGGTCATGCGCGGGCGCCGCTGGCGCTGCTGCTCGGCCTGGCCGTGATCGTGCCGCTGGCCGGGCCGCTGGGCTGGCTGCATTACTACGTCCTGCCCCTGCTGTTGCTGCCTGCCCTGCTGACGCTGGCGCCGCAGGCGCGCGTGCTGCTGGCGCTGGTGCCGCTGGCGCTGTCGCTGCCGCTGTTCCTGGCGCTGCGCGCCCTGCCCGGCTTTGACCTGGGGTTCGTTGTGGTCGGGGCGGCGCTGTGGCTGGCCGTGCTGGCAACCCTCCTGCGGCGAGGGGCCTGACAGCCCTTGCGCCCCCGCGCGCCGTGGCTATAACGCCGTTCAATTTGCGCGCCGCCCGGGCAGGGCTGGCGTGATCACGCGCGCACGGGGTCCGACATGCCGAAAAGAACCGATATCACCTCGATCATGATCATCGGCGCCGGGCCCATCGTCATCGGTCAGGCCTGCGAATTCGACTATTCCGGCGCGCAGGCCTGCAAGGCTTTGCGGGAAGAAGGGTATCGGGTGATCCTGGTCAACTCGAACCCCGCGACGATCATGACCGATCCGCAACTGGCCGACGCCACCTATATCGAGCCGATCACCCCCGAAGTCGTCGCCAAGATCATCGAGAAGGAGCGCCCCGATGCCCTGCTGCCCACGATGGGCGGGCAGACCGCGCTGAACACAGCGCTAGCGCTGGATGACATGGGGGTGCTGGCCAAGTTCGGCGTCACCATGATCGGCGCCAACCGCCACGCCATCGAGATGGCCGAGGACCGCAAGCTGTTCCGCGAGGCGATGGACCGCATCGGCCTCGAAAACCCGAAGGCCACCATCGTCGCCGCGCCCAAGCTGCCCAACGGCAAGTATGACATCGCCGCCGGTGTGCGCGAGGCGATTGCGGCCATCGATTACGTCGGCCTGCCGGCGATCATCCGGCCCGCGTTCACTCTGGGCGGCACCGGCGGCGGCGTGGCCTATAACCGCGACGATTACGAGGCCATCGTGAAATCGGGGCTGGAAGCCAGCCCGGTCGCCCAGGTGCTGGTCGATGAATCGCTGCTCGGCTGGAAGGAATACGAGATGGAGGTCGTCCGCGACAAGGCGGACAACGCGATCATCGTGTGTTCCATCGAGAACGTCGATCCGATGGGCGTGCATACGGGCGACAGCATCACCGTGGCCCCGGCGCTGACCCTGACCGACAAGGAATACCAGATCATGCGCAACGGCAGCATCGCCGTGCTGCGCGAGATTGGCGTGGAAACCGGCGGGTCCAACGTGCAATGGGCGATCAACCCCGCCGATGGCCGCATGGTGGTGATCGAGATGAACCCGCGCGTCAGCCGCTCGTCGGCGCTGGCGTCCAAGGCGACGGGGTTCCCGATTGCCAAGATCGCGGCGAAACTGGCGGTCGGCTACACGCTGGATGAGCTGGACAACGACATCACCAAGGTCACCCCGGCGTCGTTCGAGCCGACCATCGACTATGTCGTCACCAAGATCCCGCGCTTTGCGTTCGAGAAATTCCCCGGCTCGCAGCCCAACCTGACCACCGCGATGAAATCGGTGGGCGAGGCCATGGCCATCGGCCGCACCATCCACGAATCGCTGCAGAAGGCGCTGGCCAGCCTGGAAACCGGGCTCAGCGGCTTTGACGAGATCGCCATTCCCGGCGCCCCGGAAAAGGCCGCGATCCTCAAGGCCCTGGCCCAGCAGACGCCCGACCGGCTGCGCGTCATCGCGCAGGCCATGCGCCACGGCCTGAGCGACGAGGAGATCAACCGCATCACCGCCTTCGATCCCTGGTTCCTGGCCCGCATCCGCGAGATCATCGACACCGAAGCCCGCATCCGTGCGCAGGGCCTGCCCACCGACACCGCCGGGATGCGCGCGCTCAAGATCCTGGGCTTTACCGACGCGCGGCTGGCCACCCTGTCGGGCAAGGCCGAAACCGACGTGCGCCGCCTGCGCCGCGCGCTCAATGTGACGTCGGTGTTCAAGCGTATCGACACCTGCGCCGCCGAGTTCGAGGCGCAGACACCCTACATGTATTCGACCTATGAAATGCCCGCGATGGGCGATGTCGAATGTGAAGCGCGGCCTTCGGCCAAGAAGAAGGTGGTGATCCTGGGCGGCGGGCCAAACCGGATCGGGCAGGGGATCGAGTTCGATTACTGCTGCTGCCATGCCTGCTATGCGCTGACCGATGCCGGCTATGAAACCATCATGGTCAACTGCAACCCGGAAACGGTCAGCACCGATTATGACACCTCGGACCGGCTGTATTTCGAACCGCTGACGCTGGAGCATGTGCTGGAAATCCTGCGGGTCGAACAATCGAACGGCACGCTGCACGGGGTGATCGTGCAATTCGGCGGGCAGACGCCGCTGAAACTGGCCAATGCCCTGCACGACGAAGGGATCCCGATCCTGGGCACCTCGCCCGATGCCATCGACCTGGCCGAGGACCGTGAGCGGTTCCAGAAGCTGCTCAACGATCTGGGTCTGAAACAGCCCGTCAACGGCACCGCCCGCTCGCGCGACGAGGCCTTCGCGGTGGCGGCGCAGGTCGGTTATCCGCTGGTCATCCGCCCCTCCTTCGTGCTGGGCGGCCGCGCGATGGAGATCGTGCGCAGCGATGACCAACTGGAACGCTACATCACCACGGCGGTGAACGTCTCGGGCAAGAACCCGGTGCTGCTGGACAGCTATCTCAGCGGCGCGATCGAGGTGGATGTGGACGCGCTCAGCGACGGCAAGACCGTGCATGTCGCGGGGATCATGGAACATATCGAGGAGGCCGGCGTCCATTCCGGCGATTCCGCCTGCTGCCTGCCGCCCCATTCGCTGTCGGCGGCCACCGTGGCCGAGCTGAAGGCGCAGACCGAAAAGATGGCGCTGGCGCTGGGCGTAGTCGGCCTGATGAACGTGCAGTTCGCCATCAAGGACGGGGTGATCTACGTTCTGGAGGTCAACCCGCGCGCCAGCCGCACCGTGCCCTTCGTGGCCAAGGCGACGGACAGTGCCATCGCCAGCATCGCCGCGCGCCTGATGGCGGGCGAACCCATGGCCAACTTCCCCCTGCGCGCACCCTATCCCGAAGGGGTCGGCCCCGACAGCCCCCTGCCGCTGGCCGACCCCAACACCCTGGCCAACCCGACGACGCCCTGGTTCAGCGTCAAGGAGGCCGTGCTGCCCTTCGCCCGCTTCCCCGGCGTCGATACGCTGCTGGGCCCGGAAATGCGTTCGACCGGCGAGGTGATGGGC
>Ga0075157_10001024_pt1 | contig 18687 bp, 21 predicted proteins | sample JI81BgreenDNA_FD_70967 | JGI IMG/M metagenome (GOLD analysis project Ga0075157, IMG submission 70967) | Wastewater effluent complex algal communities from Wisconsin, to seasonally profile nutrient transformation and Carbon sequestration -... | ecosystem: Engineered > WWTP > Effluent > Algae...
TGACGCCACCGCCGCGCGGGTTGTTGGGCATCAGCACCAGGTAGCGGCCGGCCAGGCTCACGAAGGTGGTGAGCGCCGCGCCCTTGTTGCCGCGCTCTTCCTTCTCGACCTGCACCAGCAGTTCCTGGCCTTCCTTGACGGCGTCGCTGATGCGGGCATTGCGCGCGTCCACGCCGTCGCGGAAGTAGTTCTTGCTGATCTCCTTGAACGGCAGGAAGCCGTGGCGGTCTTCGCCGTAGTCGACGAAGCAGGCTTCCAGCGACGGCTCCACGCGCGTGATGACCGCCTTGTAGATGTTGCCCTTGCGCTGTTCGCGACCCTCGAGCTCGGTTTCGAAGTCGAGCAGCTTCTGGCCGTCGACGATCGCCAGCCGCCGCTCTTCGGGCTGCGTGGCGTTGATGAGCATTCTCTTCATGTGCACTCCAGTGGCGCACCGGCGCGCTGCCTCGGGCAGCGTCGAACGGCGCGCGTCGTCGCGCCACCCGACCCTTGCGGGACAGGTGGCTTCACCGATGCACAAGAAACGCGGCGAACCGTGGCGCGAAATGCCCTGGACTGCGGTACCGCGACGCCGGTGAAGGCGCGGAAGCGGTCAGTGACGCAGCGTTGGCGCGGGCGAGCCGTGGGCCGGGGCAGGGTGGTCGAGTTCCCGTACCGGTCGCGGATCGCGCGACCGGTCCGTCCGGGCGTCGGGGGCCGCACCGGAAAACCGGGGCCTGCGGACGCGGGGCAGGAGGGAGAACTCGGGTGACATGCCGTTCAGCCGTTCGGCTCGCAGGCGGGGCAGGCCGCGCCGAAGCGGGACCTGCCTCACCGAATCAGTTTCGTGGCCGCCCCGGCACATCGAAAGGTGCCGGGTCAGCGGGGTTCGGTCGGTCGTCTCTCTTTCGGCACGCATTCCGAGCCGCCGGCACCCTTCGGGACACCGGCCAGCACCGCGAACCACCTGCCGCTGCATCACCCAATCGGACGTGCCCGAACCTTGCCTCGCTTGTCCCTGCGGCCGGCCCGGGGGCGGGCCTGCAGCCCCTCGTGGCGCGGCCACGTCCGGGGGCTCAGGGGGTCACGACGGGCGCGGTTCGCGCACACGCGTTCCACGTTGCCCGCCAGTGCCCGGGTAAACTCCGGAAAATCAAGCACTTAGAGCGCGAACGTGGAGCGGCGGATTATAGGGGCCAATGAAGTCCCCGCAGACAGCGGCCTGCCTCGTGTGCGCCAGCTGGTGGTGGACGAATCCTCGGACGGCCAGCGCCTGGACAACTTCCTGATGCGCGAGCTCAAGGGCGTGCCCAAGGCGCTCGTCTATCGGGTCATCCGTTCGGGCGAAGTGCGCGTGAACCGGGGCCGCGCGGCGGCCGACACCCGCGTCGCCACCGGCGACCAGATCCGCGTGCCCCCGGTGCGGGTGGCCGAGCGCACGGCGCCCGTGGTGCCCGGCCGAGAGTTTCCGGTGCTGCTCGAGGACGACCACGTGCTGGCCATCGACAAGCCGGCGGGCGTGGCCGTTCACGGCGGCAGCGGTGTCAGCTTCGGCGTCATCGAGCAGCTTCGGCAGTCGCGGCCCGAGGCCCGGTTCCTGGAACTCGTCCACCGGCTGGACAAGGAAACCTCCGGGGTGCTGCTTCTGGCCAAGCGGCGCAGCGCGCTCACCTCGCTGCAGGACCAGTTCCGCGACCGCGGCACCGACAAGCATTACCTGGCGCTGGTCCAGGGCACCTGGCCGGCGTCGCTGAAGGTCATCGACCAACCGCTCCTGAAGACCCTGGGGGCCGACGGCGAGCGGCATGTGCGTGTGGTGTCGCCGGCCCACGAGGCCGCGCGCCGCTCCATCACGCTGGTGCGGGTGCAGCGCCAGTTCGCCGGCCACGCCCTGCTCGACGTCACGCTGAAGACCGGCCGCACGCACCAGATCCGGGTGCACCTCGCGCACGCCGGGCACCCGATCGTCGGCGACCCCAAGTACGGCGACTTCGCGCTCAACCGTGAAGTGGCCCGCACGCACCGCTTCGACCGCATGTTCCTGCACGCGGCGTCGCTGGCCTTCGATCACCCTGCCGACGGCAGGCGCATCACGCTCAGTGCATCGTGCCCGCCCGAGTGCACCCACCTGCTGGACCAGCTATGACCGCCCGACGCTTCGATCTCATCGTCTTCGACTGGGACGGCACGCTGTTCGATTCCACCGGCCTCATCGCCCAGTGCATCCAGGCGGCGTGCCGCGACCTGTCGCTGCCCGTTCCCAGCCAGGCCGAGGCGGCCTATGTGATCGGCCTGGGCCTGCACGATGCGCTGCAGCACGTGGTGCCGGGCCTGCCGCGCGAGCGCTATCCGGAGCTGGGGCAGCGCTACCGCCACCACTACTTCGCGCGCAGCCACGAGCTGGTGCTGTTCGACGGCGTGATCGAACTGCTGCAAGCCCTCAAGGGCCGGCAGCACCTGCTCGCGGTGGCCACCGGCAAGAGCCGTCGCGGGCTGGACGAGGCGCTGTCGCACGCCCAGTTGCAGGGCATGTTCGACGCCACGCGCACCGCCGACGAGACGGCCAGCAAGCCCGACCCGCGCATGCTGCACGAGCTCATGAAGGTGCTGGACGTCCCGCCCGAGCGCACGTTGATGATCGGCGACACCACGCACGACCTGATGCTGGCGCGCAACGCGGGCACGGCCGCTGTGGGCGTGGCCTATGGGGCCCACGAGCCCGAGGCCTTTGCGCAGCACGCCCCGCTGCGCGTGGCCCACTCGACGCGCGAACTGCACGACTGGCTGGTGGCCCATGGCTGACATCCCCGCGAATCCGTCGCCGGACGACGCGACGTCCGCCGTCGCGCTGCCGCTGTGCCGTTCCGAGGAACTCGACGAACGCGGCCTCGCCTGGGGCTGGGACGTGAGGCAGTACGGCCAGCCGGTGCGCGCTTTCGCGCTGCGTTTCGATGGCCAGGTGGTCGCCTATCTCAACCGTTGCGTTCACGTGCCCACCGAGATGGACTGGCAGGCGGGCCAGTTCCTGGACATGGACCGCCGGTGGATCCTGTGCTCCATCCATGGCGCGGCCTATGAGCCGGCCGACGGCCGCTGCGTCGGCGGCCCCTGCGGCCGCGGCCGCCTGACGCCGGTGCGCGTCGAGGAGCGGGGCGGTCAGGTGTATTGGTATCCTTCCCGCGACATCCAGCCGGTGTCCTTCGACGAACCGGCCGAACCGGCCTGAGGGCCCACCCGAATGAACCTCGATCACGATCCGGCCGCCGGGCCCGCCGCGCCACCGCCTGCTTCGGCGCCTGCTTCGGCGCCTGCCGTTCCCTCCGCCTCCTCCGGGCTTTCCTCGCGGGGTGAACTCGACTCGGTGCTCGAGCGCGTCGCGGCCGACTATCTGCGTCTGCAGCGCAGCGAGCGGCGCTGGCGGCTCATCTTCCGCGGCTTGTGGTTCGCGCTGGCGCTGGCGGTGGTGTGGGGCGTGATGTCCACGCGCGTCGTCGGCACCGCACCCAGCAAGCCGCACACCGCGCTGGTGGAGGTGCGCGGCGAGATCGCGCCCGACACCGAGGCCAGCGCCGAGAACGTGGTGGGCGCGCTGAAGCTGGCCTTCGAGGATCCGGGCGCGCAGGCCGTGGTGCTTCGCATCAACTCGCCCGGTGGCAGCCCGGTGCAGTCCGGCATCATCAACGACGAGATCCGTCGCCTGAAGGCCAAGCACGGCAAGAAGGTGTACGCGGTGGTGGAAGAGATCTGTGCCAGCGGCGCCTATTACATCGCCGCGGCAGCCGACGAGATCTACGTCGACAAGGCCAGCCTGATCGGATCCATCGGCGTGCTGATGGACGGCTTCGGCTTCACCGGCCTGATGGAGAAGCTCGGTGTCGACCGCCGGCTGCTCACCGCCGGCGAGAACAAGGGCATGCTCGATCCGTTCTCGCCCCGCGACGCCCAACAGGAGGCGTACACCCGCGAACTGCTCGACCAGATCCACCAGCAGTTCATCACGGTGGTGCGCACGGGCCGGGGCGACCGGCTGAAGGAGACGCCCGACACCTTCTCGGGCCTCGTCTGGAACGGCGAGGAGGCGGTGAAGATCGGCCTGGCGGACAAGATCGGCAACCTCGACTTCGTGGCGCGCGAGGTGGTGCAGGCCGAGGAGATCGTCGACTACACCCCCCACGACAACGTGGCCGAGCGGCTGGCCAAGCGCTTCGGCGCGGCCGTGGGCGGGGGCGCGGTGCGCGCGCTCCGCGAGATGGCCCCCCTGCGTTGACTCCCGGTGAGGCTCGGCCGGGCGCTCGATGCGCCCGCGCCAGGGCTCGACCCAGAACGGGCCGCTGGTCCGCCCGCGGCCCGTGGCCCCGGGCCCGCACAACGGAATCTGACCGATGAACGATCGTTGGGCCGTGCTGCCCCAATATCTGCTGCCCCAGCAGGCGTTGACCCGCGCCATGGGGCGTCTGGCCGGCCTGGAGGGCGGAACATGGACGACACGGGCCATCCGCGCCTTCATCCGCCGCTATGGCGTGGACATGTCCGAGGCGGCCGATCCCGATCCGGCGGCCTACCCGACCTTCAACCAGTTCTTCACCCGAGCGCTCCGCCCGGGAGCCCGGCCGATCGCTGCGGCGGAGTGGGTCAGTCCGGTGGACGGCGCGGTGAGCCAGTGCGGCCCGCTGGACGGTGACCGGCTGCTGCAGGCCAAGGGCCACCACTACACGGTGACGGCGCTGCTGGGTGGCGACCAGGCGCTGGCGGCGCATTTCCAGGGCGGGCACTTCGCCACCATCTACCTCAGTCCGCGCGACTACCACCGCATCCACATGCCGGGGCCGGGACGCCTGTTGCGCATGGTGCACGTGCCGGGGGCGCTGTTCTCGGTCAACCCCACCACCGCGCGCGGCGTGCCAGGCCTTTTTGCGCGCAACGAGCGCGTGGTGTGCGTCTTCGAAGGGCCGACGGGGCCCTGGGTGCTGGTCCTGGTGGGGGCGACCATCGTCGGCAGCATGGCCACCACCTGGCACGGGGTGGTGAACCCGCCGCGGCCGGGGCAGGTGCGCGAGTGGTCGTATGCCGACCAGACGCTGTCGCTGGCCCAGGGCGACGAGATGGGTCGCTTCCTGCTGGGCTCCACGGTGGTGCTGGTGTGGCCGCGGGGGCCGTTCCAGTTCGAGCCGGGATGGCGTGCGGAGACCCCTGTGCGCATGGGCCAGGCCATGGCGCGTTCATCCGCGGTCCGCGCCCTCCCTTGAGCACCCCGCCACGAAGCCCCGGGTCTCCGCCGCGGTGGGTCTGGGTGCTCCTGTGGGTGCTGCCCGCGCTGTGGTCCTCCAACTACCTGATCGCCCGGGCGGCAGCCGAGGTCATTGCTCCGCATGCACTGGCCTTCGGGCGCTGGTCGCTGGCTCTGGCCATGATCCTGCCTTTCGTTGCCGCCGAACTGCGGCGCGAGGCACCGCGCTGGCGCTCGGAGTGGCGGCAATCGCTGGTGCTCGGCGGCCTGGGCATGTGGATCTGCGGCGCCTTCGTCTACGAGGCGGCGCGCACCACGACCGCCACCAACATGGCGTTGATCTACGCGGCCGCGCCCGTGGCCATCGCCTGGGCGGGATCGCGCTGGCTGGGTGAGCGCCTTCACACCGCGCAGCGCTGGGGCATAGCGCTGGCCCTGCTCGGGGTCGGCGTCGTGATCGCGAGAGGCGATCCCACGACGCTGTGGACGCTGCGTCTGACGCCGGGCGACGCCTGGATCGTGCTGTGCACGGTGTCATGGGTGGCGTATTCGGTGCTGCTGCGGCGGTGGCCGTCGGTGCTCAGCCCGTTGGCCCGGCTGGCCCTGGTGATCGCCGGCGGCCTGGTCGTCATGGCGCCGTTCACGCTGGCCGAGGCGCTGTGGCGGCCGGGTCCGCCGCTGTCGCTGCAGGCCTTCGGCCTCGTGGTGGCCGCGGCCCTGGTGCCCGGGGTCATCAGCTACGGTGCCTATTCGTTCCTGCAACGCGAGCTGGGTGCGGGTCGCACGGCGGTGCTGCTTTACCTGGCACCGGTCTATGGGGGGCTTGGCGCGTGGCTCGCGTTGGGCGAGCAGCCCGGCTGGCATCACCTGATGGGTGCACTGCTGATCCTGCCCGGCATCTGGCTCGCCAATCGGCGTTGACGCCCTGGCCGGCGGGCTTTGGCCGCTCACGCAGGTCGACGATTTCGGATTTGTGCGGGTTGGGCACAAATTCGCGTGAATTCCCGCACGGTGCTCGCGCAGGTGCCCCGCGAGCCCCCCTTGACGCAGGGGGTGAGGGTGCTGGAACCGCACGCGCGGAAGTGGGAACATAGGTGCAACGTTTCGTTACACCCCCTGCTGTCGCTCGCTGCCATGCGCCTCCAACCTGCCCGACTGGCTGCCCGTTTTGCGGCCCGCGTCACCGGCCTGCCCCTTGGGGTGCAGGCCGCGGCCGACCCGATGGAAGACGGAGCACGCGGCTTTCACGAATCGTCCTTCGACCTGCGCCAGGGCCTGGACATTCACGAGACCGAGGCAGGCGCCCTGCCGGACGACCTGCGCCACGAGCTGGCTCGGCAGGCTTCCTCCCTGCGCTGAGGCGTCTTCGCGCAAAGTCGCGCGGCTTCTGCGGTCTGGGCGGCTGAACGGACGCGTCAACCCGCGTCGCTGTGAGCGCGGGGCGCGTCTTCCTCCATCCAGGCCTGCAAGAGGCGCCAAGCCACGGCCAGCACCACCGGGCCCACGAAGATGCCCACCAGGCCGAAGGCCAGCAGGCCGCCGATGACGCCGGCGAAGATGAGCAGCAGCGACAGGTCGGCCCCCATGCGGATCAGCACCGGGCGCAGCACGTTGTCCAGCGTGGCCACCACCCCGGCCAGCACCAGCAGCACCACGCCCCACACCGTCTGGTCGTTCCAGAAGAGCCACAGCGCGGCCGGCACCAGCACCGGCACCGGGCCGATCTGAGCGATGCACAGCATGAACATCACCGCCGTCAGCAGGCCGGCGAACGGGATTCCGGCCAGCGCCAGTCCCAGTCCGCCGAGCAGCGACTGGACGATGGCGGTCACGCCCACGCCCAGAGCCACGCCGCGGATGGCCAGACCGGCCAGCTGCACCGCGTCGCGCCCGCGTTCGCCAGCCAGTCGACCCGCCACCCGGTGGGCCAATGCCGCCGACTCTTCGGCGTGGCTGTACAGCACGGCGGCCACGACCACGGTCATGAGGAACTGCAGCAGCAGGAACCCCAGGCTGCCGACCTCGCCCACGAACCAGCGTGTGACATCCCCCGCGTAGGGGCTGAGCCGCGAAAGCAGGCCGCGCAGGCCCAGGTCGCTGGCCTGTGCCCACAGGCTGTCCAGCATGCCGCCCACCACCGGCAGCTGCACCAGCCAGGCCGGCGGCTGTTCCGGCAGTTCCCAGGTGGATGCCAGCCGGGCCCACTCGATCAGCCGATCGGCATTGCCGACGATGGTGACGATGGCCAGCGTCAGCGGCACGACGAACAGCAGAAGCAGCAGCAGCGTCATGACCGTGACCGCCCAGCCCCTGCGCCCGCCCAGGCTGCGCTCCAGCCGGACCAGCAGCGGCCAGGTGGCCACCACGATCATGGTGGCCCAGATGAGCGGGCCGAGGAACGGCCGCAGCACCCAGCCTGACGCTCCGATCAGCAGGGCCAGGCAGAGCACCGCCAGCACGGTGCGCGTCAGGTCGCGCTGCAACGACTTCATTCCGGCTCCTCCCAGCGGCCCGTCGCTGCGGGCCTTGTTCGGTTCAGCGGTCGCCCTTGTAGGGCTCGACGCGCATGGCTTCCATGCGATAGCTGCTGACACCCATGTACGAATCGGTCTTGACCTGGCGCAGCGTCCCGCTGATCCACACGGCGTCCATCGAGCGCACGTCGCGCGCTGGCGTACGCGGCAGGACGTGCACGATCTGGTTGGCCGGCGGGGGCGGAGAGTGGATGCAGGCGCCGAAATAGGGCACCAGCAGGAACTCCTTCAGTCCCTCGCGGGACTCCTCCAGCGGCACCACGAAGCCCGGCAGTCGCACCGACTGCCCCTCCAGGGCCGGGTTGGACGGCGCGTTGTCCCACACCTCGCGCAGGCGCCGCATCAACTCCAGCGCCCGCGGGTCGGCGTCGGTCAAGGCATCGAGGTTGATGTCCTTGAACTCCTTCATCGGGTCCCATCCTGCGGGCACCAGCTCCTCCCACTGCAGGATCCTGTACGGGCCGACGAAGCGGGGTGCAGCCCGGGATGGATTGCGCTGAGGCGTGGCCGGGGGTGGGGGCAGGGCCTGGACCTGGCTCGATGCGAGCGAGGGAAGGCCCAGCAGCATCGTGGCGCCGGCGCCAAGCAGCATCGCCCGGCGGCCGGGCGCGCAGCCGGCGGGGCCGCCGGCGCGGCGGGAAGGGCTGTGGCGGAGCGGAGTCGGTTTCATGGCGTTGGGACCGGGCCGGCGGGTTCGAGGTGGCCATTCAGAGCGGCCCGTCGGCCGCGGGTTCCGCACGCTGGCGAAACACCCCGGCTTCAGGCGCGGGGCGACAGGCCGTCGGCCAACGAGAGACGGCTGGCCCGCCAGGCCGGCACCAGACTGGCGAGCATACCCGCGCCCAGCACGGCCGCGAGCCAGAGGCCCTGAGTGGCCGTTGGCGCCGCCCACTGCAGCGAAATCCCCCAGTGAGCCTGCACCCAGGGCCCCAGCAATCCCACGGCGAGGGCGCTCAGCACGGCCCCCAGCGCCGCGCCGACCAGCGTCACGAGGCCGCCTTCGGCCGTGAGCAGCAGCAGCAGGTGGCGGGGCCCGGCCCCGACGGCGCGGAGCACGGCCAACTCGCGCCGTCGTTCGTTCAGCCCCGTCAGCACCACCGCCACGAGCCCGGCCAGACTCACGAGCGCCACCACGCCCGACAACGCCAGCAGCGCCCGCTCGCCCAGCCCGACGGCCTGCCAGAGCTCGTCCAGGGCCACCCCGGGCAGGACCGCCATGAGCGGCTCGGCGGGGTAGTCGGCCACGGCGCGCTGCACGGCGAAGACGGCCGCGCGGCTGCGCAGGCCCACCAAGGCGGCCGTCACCTGCTTGGGGTTCAGGTCGAACTTGCGAGCCTGTTCGGCCGGGATGCGCAGGCCGGGCAGCGGCGCACCGCCGGCCCAGTCGAGGTGGATGGCCTCGATGGCCTGCAGGCTCACGTGCACCGTACGGTCCACGGGCGTGCCGGTGCGCTGCAGGATGCCGATCACCGTGAAGGGCTTGTCCGCGTGTTCTGCGGCCAGGCCGCCGGCGGCCGCGCCGGGCAGGCCGTGCGTGAGCGTGATGCGGTCCCCCAGGCGATAGCCCAGCCGATCGGCCACTTCCGCGCCCAGCACCGCCTCGTAGAGGGTGTCGAGGTCGCCGCCGAAAGGGCGGCCCTGGGTCAGCACGAGCGCCTGGGCGTCGCCGTGGCGGAAGTGCTGGAAGTAGGCCGTCGTGGTGCCCAGCACGGGAAACCCCCGGTGGCTGTCGCCCAGCGACAGCGGAACCACCCACGCCACGGCCCGGTGGCGCGACAGTTCCTCAATGCTGCTCATGCGCACGTTGTTCGTGGCGCCGCCCAGTCGGAACACGGCATACAGCATCAGCTGAACCGAACCGGTGCGGGCGCCGACGATGAGGTCGGTGCCGCTGACCGCCTGCGTGAAGCTGCTGCGCAGGTCGTGGCGCGCGCGCTCGAGCGTCAGCAGCAGGAACGTGGCCAGGGCGATGGAGAACACCACCAGGGCCAGGGTGCTGCGGCGGTGCCATGCGCTGTGCCAGGCCAATGGAAGCAGGGTTCGCATGGCGGGTCGGTGCAGGATCGGGAGGGTCGAGCCGCGCGGCCCGCGTCAGGCCGAGACAGCGCTTTGCGCTGCCCGGTTCAGGTCCGGCAGCGAGAGCACACGGTCAAAGCGCGCGGCCAGTCGCTCGTCGTGGCTGACGAATACCAGCGTCGCGCCCCATTGCCGCAGGGGACCGGCCAGCAACGCGAGGAAGTTGTCGCGCAGCGCCGCGTCGAGCGCCGAGGTGGGTTCGTCCGCGATCACCAGCGATGGTTGACCCAGCAGCGCCCGCGCCGCGGCCACGCGCTGCTGCTGGCCGACCGACAGCGTGCCGGCCGGACGATCGTGCGCGTCGGCCGGCAACCCCAACTGCTGCAGCAGGTCGGCAGCGGCCGTGTCGGGCCTTCCATCCCGGGCCTGCTGCGTGGCGCGGCGCCGGCGTGCGTCGGAGAACCGGCAGGGCAGCACGACGTTGTCCCGCACGCTGAGGTAGGGCAGCAGGTTGAACTGCTGGAAGATCACGCCGAGGTCGTCGGCCCGCCGGGCGTCGCGGGCCGAGGCCGGAAGGCGGGCCCAATCCTGGCCGTGCACGGTCAGGGTGCCGCTGCGCGGGAGCAGCACGCCGGCAAGAAGTCCCAGCAGCGTGCTCTTGCCGCAACCGCTGGGGCCGTGGACAAAGACATGGGCCCCTGCATCGATGTCCAACGCATCGATCTGCAGGCAGGGAGGGCGTCCGGGCCAGGCGAATTCCAGGTCGCGCGCGTGGATCACGAAGGCAGAGGCACGTCGGGCCCATCAAGGCCCCGGAGCGTGCACGCAGGATTCAGAGGCGGCCGATTGTGACGGCGCCGGACGAGCCCATCCCGGGCGCGGGGCCAGACCGCGCCCGGCGCCTGGCCGCCGTCAGGCCCAGCCCAGGCCGATGACGACGCCGACGCAGACCACCAGGACCGACAGGGGCCACCCCAGTCGCGCGGGCAAGGAGCGCGCGTCGTCCTCGCTCAGGGCGCGATCGAACTCGGCATCCAGTTCCCCAAGGTCCTCTGCAAACGCCTCGCTGCGGTACAGCCAAGGCTGGCTGGGGGCCAGATCGGCTTGCGGCGGCGGGGTCAGCAGGGTGGACATGGCGGTCACCTCGGTGGCGTCAGGCAGAGATCGTGGTGGGACGTGTATTGGGTTCTATCGACCAGAGTGCCGGAGAACTGAAGAAGTTCCTGGAGTGTGGTCCCGGAACGTTGCAGGCGCATGACCAATTGTGTGGAGGTGTTGACGTTCCACCCTGTCGATATGATCGGGGTTCCATGCCCACCTGTCTGGACGGTCAGCTCGTCGTCGCCATCAGTTAGAGGGCGCTGTTCGACTTCGAGGAGGAGAACCGCGTCTTCGAGGCCGCCGACGACCGCGCCTACATGGCGTTGCAGCTCGACCGCCTCGACGAACCCGCGCGGCCCGGTGTGGCGTTTTCCCTGGTCCGCAAGCTGCTGGCGTTCAACGACGCCACGCCCCGCGTGGAGGTCGTTATCCTCTCGCGCAACGACCCGGTGTCCGGCATGCGGGTCTTCCGCTCGGCCCGCCATTACGGCCTGCCCATCCAGCGGGGCGTCTTCACGCGGGGAGAGCCTCCGTGGCGCTACCTCCGACCCCTGGCGGCCAACCTCTTCCTGTCCACGAATGAGCCCGACGTGCGCTCCGCCCTGGCCGCGGGCGTGCCGGCGGCCCGGGTCTATCCGCACAGTGCCCGCGCCAGCGATGCGCATCCTGAGGAAGTTCGCATCGCGTTCGATGGCGATGCAGTGCTTTTCTCCGACGAAGCCGAAGTGGTGTTCCAGCGTGACGGGCTCGCCGCCTTCCAGCATCACGAACACACCCACAGCGGCACGCCGCTGGCACCCGGACCTTTCAAGCCGCTGCTGGAGGCCCTGCACCGCCTTCAGGTGTCTCCGCAGACCGGCATGCGCCTGCGCACGGCGCTGGTGACGGCGCGCAGCGCGCCCGCGCACGAGCGCGCGATCCGCACGCTGATGGACTGGCGCATCGGAGTCGACGAGGCCATGTTCCTGGGCGGCTTGGCCAAGGGCGAATTTCTCCGCGAGTTCGAGCCGGACTTCTTCTTCGACGACCAGACCGGCCACATCGAGAATGCGTCCCGACACGTCCCCGCAGGCCACGTGGCCGCTGGGGTCGCCAACCCACCCGCGCCGGGCACGGCCGCCGACGCCTGAACCCTCGCCTCCGTTCGGAGCTGCCCATGGCCCACGCACCTTCCCCGCTGCCGGCATTCGCCGTCGTCCACGTGCCTCAGGCGTCTCGTTTCGAGGTCGTGCTCGACGGTCAGCGGGCGATCTGCGACTACAGGCTGTCGGGCGCTGTGCTGGAATTGCCCCACACGGTGGTGCCGCACGCGCTCGAGGGACGCGGGATCGCTGCGGCGATGGTGGCGGCCGCCCTGGCGTGGGCCCGCAGCCAGGGCTGGAAGGTGCGGCCCACCTGCAGCTATGTGGCCGCCTACATGCGGCGTCGCCCCGAGACCGGCGACCTGCTGGCGCCTTGAGGCCCGAGCCTGCCGCGCGGCGGTCTTGGCCGAGACGGCCTTGACGCCCTGGAACCGATCCGGACCCCCGATGACCCTTCGAATTCATGTCCCCGGCCCCTGGCCCGTCGGCGAGCCGTTCGACCTGCCTGCCGAGGCCGCCCGGCACGTCCAGGTGCGCCGCCTTCAGCCTGGGCAGGCCTTGCGCCTGTTCGGGCGTGGCCTGCCGGGCGACGACCTGTGCGAATGGCCGGCCGAGGTGGTCGCCATGGGGCGCCAGCACGTGACGGTGCGTGCGGCCGCCCCCGAGATCGTCGACCGGGAGCTGGCGCTGCGGGTGACGCTGCAGGTCGTGGTGCCGGCCAACGACCGCATGGACGACCTGGTGGAGAAGGCCACCGAGCTGGGTGTGCACCGCATCGAGCCGACGCTCTCGGAGCGATCGGTGCTGCGTCTGGACGGCGAGCGGGCCCAGCGCAAGGTGGCGCATTGGCAGGCGGTGGCGGCGGCCGCAGCGGGGCAGTGCGGCCGCACGAGAGTGCCCGAGGTGGCGTCCGTGGCGTCGCTCGATCAGCGCTGCCGGGACGCCGCCGCCGCGGTGGATCCGCAGACCTCCCGGTGGGTGCTGCAGGTGACCCCGGCGGCGCGTCCCGCGGTGCCGGCCGCGGGGAGCGTGGTCGTGCTGAGTGGCCCGGAGGGCGGGCTGTCTCCGGCCGAACTGGCGCTCGCGCAAGGCAGCGGTTACCAGGCCGTCAACCTGGGCCCGCGGGTGCTTCGCGCCGACACGGCGCCGCTGGCTGTGCTCGCCTGGCTGGGGCTCGGTGCCGCCTAGGCGGCCGGCTGCGCGGGGGGCAGGTCAGCCCAGCGTCTTGAAGGTCTCGCGCGCCGCCTGCAGCGTGTGCGCGAGGTCGGCGTCGGAGTGCGCCGCGCTGACGAAACCGGCCTCGTAGAGGGCTGGCGCCAGATAAACACCGCGCTCCAGCATGCCGTGGAAGAAGCGGTTGAAGCGCTCCTTGTCCAGCGCCATCACCTCGGTGTAGTGCTGCGGCAGCCGGTCGTGCAGGAAGAACCCGAACATGCCGCCCTGGCAGTCGCCGACCATCGGCACGCCGGCATCGCGGGCCTCGCTGCACAGGCCATCCACCAGCGCCCGCGTCTTGCGCGACAGCGCCTCGAAGAAGCCGGGCCGCTGGATCTCGCGCAGCGTGGCCAGGCCGCAGGCCGTGGCCACCGGGTTGCCGCTGAGCGTGCCGGCCTGGTAGACCGGGCCCAGCGGCGCCAGCTGCGACATCACCGAGCGCGGGCCGCCGAAGGCGGCCAGCGGCATGCCGCCGCCGATCACCTTGCCGAACACGCTGAGGTCGGGCTGGAACCCGGGCAACAGCTCGGCATACACCTTCTGCGCACCGCCCAGGTCGACGCGGAAGCCGGTCATGACCTCGTCGAACACCAGCAGCGCACCCTGCGCCGTGCACAGTTCCCGCAGCCGCGTCATGAAGGGCAGCGACGCCCGCACGAAGTTCATGTTGCCGGCGATCGCCTCGATCATCACGCACGCGATGTCGCTGCCATGGGCGGCGAAGGCCTGCTCGAGCTGCGCCACGTCGTTGTACTGCAGCACCAGGGTGTGCCGAGTCACGTCGGCCGGCACCCCGGCCGAAGTCGGGTTGCCGAAGGTGGCCAGGCCCGAGCCGGCCTTCACGAGCAGCGCGTCGGCGTGGCCGTGGTAGCAGCCTTCGAACTTCACGATCAGCGTGCGGCCGGTGGCGCCGCGGGCCAGGCGCAGCGCGCTCATCGCAGCTTCGGTGCCGCTGGAGACCAGGCGAACCTGCTCGATCGAGGGCACCTGAGCGACGATCGCCTCGGCCAGTTCGGCCTCGGCCTCGGTGGGTGCCCCGTAGCTGAACCCGCGCGTGAGGGCCTGCTGCACCGCCTCGACGACGGCCGGATGCCCATGCCCGAGGATCATCGGACCCCAGGAGCCGATGTAATCGACGTAACGATTCCCTTCGACGTCCCACAGCGAAGAGCCTTCGGCCCGGGCGATGAACCGAGGCGTGCCGCCCACGGCGCGGAAGGCGCGCACGGGCGAATTGACACCCCCGGGGATGACCCGCTGAGCGCGTTCGAAGGCAGAGAGGTTGGAGGTCATGGTGCAGCAGGATGGCCGCGCAGCGGCGCGGGCGTTCGGGTGGGGGTCGGGACGGCGTCGCGGCGCCGGAGTGCCGTCCGCGGGCCGGTTACGGGGTCAATGCACGCGCCGTGGCGAGCCCGTGTCGCCGGGCTCGTCGGCCGGTGGCTCGCTGCCGTCTTCACCGGCTCCAGCCTCGTCTTCCGCGGGGGGCAGGGCCCAGAAGAACCGGTCGGGCACGATGTTGCCCATGCCGGGGCGGAAGCCCGCGTCCAGCGCCTGGTCGAGGAATGAAAGCGCCTCGCCGACGGCGGCCTGCAGCTCCGATCCGGCCGCCAGCAGGGCGGCCAGCGCCGCCGACAGCGTGTCGCCCGAGCCCAGAAAGCTGGCGTCGAAACGCTCGAACTTCTCGCCGGTCAGCGCGCCCTGCGGCCCGGCCAGCACGTTGTCGATGAACTGCTCGTTGCCCTTGGAAGCCAGCAGGATGCCGGTCACCAGCACATAGCGCGTGCCATGCTCTGCGGCGGCCACGGCCAGTTCGCGCGCCGAGGGCGGGCGCTCGCTGTCCCATTCCGGAAGCAGGAAGTCGGTCAGGGTCTTGTGGTTGCCCACCAGCACTTCGGTGGCCGGCAGGATCAGTTCGCGGAAGGCGTCGAGGTAGCTCTGCTGCTGGTCCTCCTCCAGCCAGGCCACGCTGGGCATGTAGGCCACGAGCGGCACATCGCTGTAGTCGGACAGGATCTCGGCCACGGCGCTGACGTTCTCGGCCGAGCCCAGGAAGCCGACCTTCCAGCCGGCCAGCGTCACGTCTTCGAGCACGTAGCGCGACTGTTCGACGACCGCGTCGGTGTCGAGCACGTGCTGATCGAAGACCTGCGCGGTGTCGCGCATGAGCACGCTGGTGACCACGGGCAGCGGGTGGGCGCCCATGGCCGTCACGGCCGCGATGTCGCCGGTGAGGCCGCCGGCGCCGGTCGGGTCGGCGGCGTTGAAGCACATCACGCAGGCGGGCGCGGCGGGCTCCAGGTTGTCTTCGCCGGCGACGGCGGATCGGGTGGGGTCAGGCGTCATGGCGGCATCCGGAAGGTAGACGGAAAGAGGGGGCAAACGATGCCGATGCCGTGCACCATTGCTCGCAGGAGGGCGTCGAACGGGCGATTTCGTCCAGGGGGCGCTGGCTACAATGCCCGTTCATTGTAGTGACCGCCTTGAGCGCCAAGTGAGCGAACCTCGAACCTGGATGTGCCTGATCTGCGGCTGGATCTACAACGAAGCCGATGGAGATCCCGAGCACGGCATTGCACCCGGCACCGCCTGGGCTGACGTGTCGATCAACTGGACCTGCCCGGAGTGCGGCGCCCGCAAGGAAGACTTCGAGATGGTGCAGCTCTGAGCCGCGTGCTCAGGTCCGACAGGCTGGAGCGAGGAGGCATCCGATGACCGACCCGACCATGTCGCAGCCCGCCGGCGGTGCGCGCGTGCTGGTGATCGACGACAGCAACACCATCCGCCGCAGCGCGGAGATCTTCCTTCGGCAGGGGGGTCACGAGGTTCTGTTGGCCGAAGACGGCTTCGACGCGTTGTCGAAGGTCAACGACCATGTCCCGGAACTGATCTTCTGCGACATCCTCATGCCGCGGCTTGACGGCTATCAGACCTGCGCCATCATCAAGCGCAACCCCCGCTTCGCCGCGGTGCCCATCATCATGCTGTCCAGCAAGGACGGTCTGTTCGACAAGGCACGCGGTCGCATGGTCGGCTCGGAAGAGTACCTGACCAAGCCCTTCACCAAGGAACAGCTGCTCAGGGCGGTCGAGGCCTTCCGGCGTCCCGTCATCGCAGCCTGAGCTCGCGCCCGGGGCGCGACTTCTCGAGGATTCCCTTCATGCCCATCCACAAGATCCTGGTGGTCGACGATTCCAAGACCGAACTGCACCACCTGTCCGACCTTCTGGGCAAGCGCGGCTACGTCGTGCGCACGGCCGAGAACGGCGAGGAGGCCATGCGCCGACTCGCCGAGGACAAGCCCGACCTCATCCTCATGGATGTGGTGATGCCGGGTCAGAACGGATTCCAGCTGACGCGGGCCATCACGCGCGATCCGCGCTTTGCCGACGTGCCGGTGATCATGTGCACCAGCAAGAATCAGGAGACCGACAAGGTCTGGGGCATGCGGCAGGGCGCAAAGGATTACATCGTCAAGCCCGTCAACGGCGACGAGCTGGTCTCGAAGATCCGCGCGTTCGACTGATCGCGAACCCGCAGTCGCCATGGCCAATCGTGAAGCACTCCGGGAACTTCAGACGCGCCTGGCTGAACGGCTGCAGCGTGCCCGCACGACTGTGCAGTCGGCGCGCTGGCTTGCGGTGGAATGTGGCCGCCACGGCTTTCTCTTTCCGCTGACCGCCGCCGGGGAGATCTTCCCCGCGCAGGCCCTGATGCCCTTGCCGCACGCGCAGCCCTGGTTCCTGGGCATTGCCAACGTGCGTGGCGCCCTGCACGGTGTGGTCGATCTCACGGTCTTCCTTGGCCTGGAGACCCGTTCGTCCTGGCGCGAAGGCGCGCAGCTGATCGGATTGAATCCTTCGCTGGGCAGCCACAGCGCGGTGCTGGTGCACCGGCTCGCAGGCCTGCGCCACGGACCGCAGCTTCAGCCCCTTCCGCGGGACGACACCCCGCGCCCCGATTTTGCCGGTGACCGTTTTGCCGACGCTCAGGGCCGGGTCTGGCAAGAGATCGACCTGGCCGCGCTGGCCCACCATCCGCAGTTTCTGGCCATCGCGCGGTCGCGCTGAGGCCTGAACCATTTCCTGTCGACGCCCTTTCCCCGGCGTGTCCCGGGGTGACTACCGGAAGAGGACCTGATGAGCTTCCTGGACAAGATGAAGAGCAAGCCCCAGCAGGCCAATGATGGCGAGTCGCTGATGCCGTTGCCTCTGGAGGAGAACCCCTCGTCGCTCAGTCCGTCGGAGCAGACGACGCGCCTCGCCGGTGCCGGATCGACCCTGCTTTCGGGCATGGATGGGCCGGCAACGCGTCCCGTCACGGGCGACACGTCGATCATTGCCGAGGCCGAGCCGTCGGAGCTGGCGTCGCTGGGCAACGACGACGAGGCGGAGCCGGCCAACGCGGCCGGCAGCGGACTGCCCGTGATCGGTGCCTGGCCCATCGAGCAGCAGCGCCGAACGCTGCTGGGCATGGTCGGCGTCGGCCTGGTGGGACTCGTGGGCGTGCTGGGCTGGGCGGTCTTCAGCGGCAACACGTCCAGTGAGCAGGTGGCCGCCACCGCACAGGCCCAGACGCAGTCCCAGCGCCTGGCGAAGTCGGTCTCGCAGGCGCTGCTGGGTGGCGTGCAGGCGTTCCCGGAAATGCGCGAGGCGGTCGACGTGCTGGCCAAGAACATGCGCAGCCTGCGCGACGGCGGCGAGGTACCCGCCGCCTCGGGCGCGTTGCAGGCCGACGTCGAGCGGCTGATGCCGCTGGTGGAACGCGCCGAGAAGTCCACCGGGGCGGTGCTGGCGCAGCAGCAGACGCTGACCCAGGTCGGGCAGGCCCTGCGCTCGATCAACCGCTTCTCCGGCGATCTGCTGGAGACCGCCGAAACCGTCTCGTCGCTCAAGCTGCAGCAGAGTGCCAGCCCCGCGGAGATCCAGGCCATCGGCCAGCTGGTGATGCTGACGCAGCGCATCGGCAAGAGCGCCAACGAGTTCCAGACGATGGAAGGCGTGAGCCCCGAGGCGGTGTTCCTGCTGGGCAAGGACCTGAACTCGTTCCGCGAGATCAACGACGGCCTGATCGAGGGCAGCCAGGAACTGCGCCTGCCCCCGGCCCGCGATCCCCTCGTGAAAGAGCGCCTGGTGCAGTTGCGCAACCAGTACGAGGAACTGCGCACGCAGGCCAGCGCGATCCTGGGCAACCTCCAGGGCCTGGTGGCTGCGCGCGAGGCGCAGACCGTCATCGTGAACGACTCCGAGCCGCTGCGTCGCGGCCTCGACGCCCTGCAGGCGGGCTTCGTGGACGAAGGCCGCATCGGTGGCGCCCAGATCTTCGGCGCGGTGCTGTCGGCCCTGCTGCTGGTGGCCGGCGTGCTGGGCTTCCTGCGGCTGTTCGTGGTCGACCAGACCGCGCGTGCGCAACTCGCCGAAGGCCAGCGCCGCGAGGCTGAGCGGCAGGAGCAGGAAGCCAAGCGTGTCAACGACGCCAACCAGGCGGCCATTCTGCGGCTCATGAACGAGCTGCAGACGGTGGCCGAGGGCGACCT
>Ga0075157_10001026_pt1 | contig 18675 bp, 15 predicted proteins | sample JI81BgreenDNA_FD_70967 | JGI IMG/M metagenome (GOLD analysis project Ga0075157, IMG submission 70967) | Wastewater effluent complex algal communities from Wisconsin, to seasonally profile nutrient transformation and Carbon sequestration -... | ecosystem: Engineered > WWTP > Effluent > Algae...
TCGTGGCGCCCTACCGCTCCCTGTGCCACGACATCCGTGGGGACCTGTCAAGCGCCTTCGCGGCTGATGCGATCTCGCTCGAAGAGGCGAGCGACACATTCCAATTCGACGTCGAACTAGACGAGCTCTACGCTCGCGACACTGTTCTCATCGTCACGCCCGAGAAACTGCTCTATATGCTGCGGCGGGCGCCGGAGCTCGCCGACAGGATTGGGCTGATCATCTATGACGAGGGTCACCAGTTCGACGGGATGGCGCGAGGGCCCACCTACGAACTGCTACTCACTTCGCTGCGGATGAAGCTGAGGCAGGGCACGCAGTCAGTGCTGATCTCCGCAGTGATCGGAAACGCGCCGGATGTCGCCGAATGGCTGATCGGCGATCGAGACGCCGTGATCGGCGGTCAGGGCCTGCTGCCGACCGTCAAGAGCATCGCCTTCGCCAGTTGGCAGCACGCGCGTGGCCAATTGCAATACGTCGCGCCGAACGATCCCGATACCATCGAGTATTTCGTGCCGAGGATCATCACGACCACTCCCCTCGCCCCGCGGCCAGGTGAACGCAAGGCCCGGGTTTTCCCAAACCGTGATGCCAGAGACATCGGCCTTTCCCTCGGGCTGCACTTGGTCGGCAACGGCAGCGTCGCCATCTTCTGTGGGCGCAAGGACAGCGTGACCAGCCTCACGAAGCGCGTCATCGAGATTTACGACAGGGGCCTAGCCGTGCCGCGTCCGATCGAGTCTTGCGATGCGGGCGAGGTCGGAAGAATTGCGTTCCTCGCCGCCCAGCACCTCGGGGAGTGCCCGGCGACGGCGGCAGTCCGCATGGGAATCCTTTCCCACCATGCCGCGACCCCGCACGGCCTTCGCCTCGCCGTGGAACATGCGATGAAAGTCGGCCTAGCCAGCTTCGTGATCTGCACGTCCACCCTGGCCCAAGGCGTTAACTTCCCCATCCGCTACCTCATCATCACGACCACCCAGCAGGGAAAGGAGTCGATTATGGTGCGGGACTTCCACAACTTGATGGGACGGGCCGGGCGTGCAGGGATGCACACCGAGGGAAGCGTCATTTTCTCGTCGCCGTCCATCTTCGACGATCGCGGTGACCGGAAGAACGGTTGGAAGTGGCAGGCCGCGAAGCGACTGCTCGATCCGGCGAATTCGGAGCCGAGCAGCAGCGGACTGCTCAAGCTGTTCGACGCGTTCGAGCAGCGCGGTCAGCCGCCGATCGTGCAGGAGATGCGGGCCGAATGGCTTGACCTCGCGTTCGCGGACCAAGCCCGGGTCGAAGCCATAGTCGCCGAAGCCATCGCCATCCAGCGCAACATCAGCGCGGCCCAATTCCGAACCTTCATCGAGGAGCGCGCACACGCCGTCCAGCAGATCGCCGGGTTCCTCGTCGCCAACTTGGACTTCGCGGACCCCGCCGCTGACGACCGGGTGATTGAGCTCGCGACCAACACGCTCGCCTACCATCTGGCAGACGACGTAGTCCGGGCCGCCCTGATTGAGGTATTCCGCATGATCGCTGCATCGATCCGCGACCGCGCGGATGGCGATTTGCAGGGACACATCCGGCGATCGCCCCTGCCACCGGCGGTCGTCGCCGAGCTCCAGGTCTGGGCAACGGCGAACGTCGACCGGATCAACGACGCCGCGCTTGACGGCACGCTGCTCGACGTCGTCGGGGAAGCGGTCCTGCCACACGCCAGCGACGGATCGATCCGGAAGCTTACCGACCGAGCTGTCTTGCCGCAACTCCTCGCCGCGTGGGCGGATGGCCGGACCTATCACGCGCTGTTGGCCATGCTCGAACAGGCGCGCGTAAGGGTCTCGAACCGCACGCCGACGATCGAGGACGCTGTGTCGCTCGGCGAAGGCGGGTTCGGCTACGATGTGGCGATGCTCGTCGCCGCCATCACAGACCTGGTCGAACCGATTGACGGCAACGCGCACATGGCGCTCAGCGTCCTACATAAACGAGTGAAGTACGGCCTGACACTTCCTTCAGCAATCGCGATGTATGAGGCCGGCTTCGCGGACCGAGTGGTCGCCAGCACGCTCGGAATGCTCTGGCCGGACGCGACGGACAGGGCGCGAGTCCGCGCCGTCTGCCGCGCGGCCGACGGCGGCATCGCGGAGGCGCTCCAGGCGTTCCCGGCCTACTTTACCATGGTGGCTGAAGAGTTGCGCCGGTAGGCTCCCCGGTCGTCGTTTGCGCCGCACTCGGCACGATGAAAATTTTGCACAAGCCGCAATCTTAGTTCGCCGAATTCTTCGTTGACAGATTTAGGGGCCGCATAGTTCCAAGCCCAACGATCGATATTGGGCGCTTTGCTGCCCGACCGATGCTGAACGTGCGAATAATCGGTTCCGTCGTAATGCGACGTTCCCGCAGCCGCATCGGAACGGCGTGAGTTGGGTCAGCAGTTGATGCTACCGGACACTGGCTTCTAATGGCGGCTATCTGTGGTTCGTTTCCCAAAAACCGACCTTCTGCAAGCGACCCCAATTCGGACATTCATGCCTCAATTTTTGATCGGCGGCTTCTCAGCCGTCTGGTGAACGGCGGGTTCCGGACGGGAGAGGCAGAAAGCTGCTGTCTGATCAGCCAAAATGCATCGGCAGTGATCGATCCAACTTAAGTCATGCTCAGGACAGCGCCAGAATGGCTGCTCTTGCTGAAACCCGTCAGACGCGTTTGACTGAGCTGACTGGCTCAAATGCGGCCCTGTCGGAGTCATCAGCGAAGGGGTGGGTAGCCACATCTCCCCTCAATTTTAATCAGCCAGTTTGGCGAGCCTTCAACTGCGGCAAACCCACTCGCGTGCAATGCGATGACTGTCAGGGGGAGGTCGAACGTTGCAGGCTTTCGGGCTCAGCAATCCAAGTTGACAGGCCCGAAAAACACATTGGGCGCGGTTGGCTGCTCCCAACTTGCTGCAGGCACGGGTCAAGTGATAGCGAACACCAGCGTGACTACACCCAAGAATGATGCTGATTTCGAAATCGGTCTTGCCACGAGCAACCCACCCCAAGCATTCGATCTCCCGCTCGCTTAAGACGGTATCTGGGGGAAGGTATTCTGCATTCCGCATCAATCGAGCGTAACCGCTAATGAACCGCCGGATTGGTCCAGCCGATCGGTTCGCAAACTCCATGCAACAATCTCGCAGAGCAGATCGGGATCCGACTCGCGAAGTAAGGATTGCGGCCCCGATCTGTCCGAAAGGCATATGCACTGGCAGAATCACGGCTGCCCCCTCGGGCAAGCCAACCGCGAAATCCGCTACTTGGCCTTCTAAGTGACTCAACCATGGAAACCAAATGCCTTGCTGGTTGACCCGAAAGACCTCTCCTTCTGACCGGCAAGCGCGGACCCATCCCCAGCGAGAGACTTCATTGAAGTTCTGCCATGGACCGAGCTCATCGTCGCGCCAGCCGAAGACATTTGCATTTAGAGCCTGGCCGCTATCATCGCGCATCGGAGCGAACGTCGCCAGATCATGCCAGAGCATCATCCGCACGCCGTTCATGGATGCATCCATCTCCAGCACCATGGCGGCTGGAAGAATGTCGGCGGGCGTGCGGATGGTCACTTGATCGACAAGGGGGCGAGCGTCCTTACCCTCGAAAGATCGCCGAAAGTTCACTGTGTGAGCGGACATTAAGGTGTTCCTTCGATCAAAGAGCTGCGCCCTCGCAGAAGTGGAGCTTACTGGACTGACAACCCGAACTGCATTCCGATCTGCTGGCTGAGGGTCTGGAGGGTGTCCTGAATGTTCCGCGGATGGCGGGCACCTTCGAAAGAGGTCACTTCCTCCCAACGCGCAGCGAGGCTTTCTGCCGTCATGGTTCCGGCTGGGAACATCGCACCCAGCGCCTGTTCCCACCTGAGCTTGGCCACCCAGCCACCACCAACTTCGAACAGACTGCCGTTTTCCGCCGAGCTTTCGTGGCACAGCAGGGCGGCCAGCGGGGTGACGTAGGCCGGATCGAGCGCTTTGAGCATCTGTTCAGGCATCACGGTGGCCGTCAGCCGCGATGCGGCAGTCGGCGCGATGGTGTTGGTGAAAATACCCTTCGCTGCGCCTTCGATGGCAAGGGTGTTTGCAAGACCCAGAATTCCGAGCTTGGCAGAGGAATAGTTCGCCTGCCCGAAGTTACCATAGATCCCGGCAGCCGATGTGGTCATGATAATCCGGCCATAACCGGCGGCGCGCATCACGTCCCATGCTGCGCGGGTGGTGCGGAATGTGCCGAGGAGATGCACCCGGTAGATTATGTCCCAGGTCGCCTCGTCCAGCTTGTGAAAAGCCGTGTCGCGCAGGATTCCGGCATTGTTCACCAGCACATCCACGCGGCCGAAGCTGTCCATCGCCTGTTCGATGATGCGAGCGCCATCCTCGACGCTGTCGGTGTTGGCGATCGCGTTGCCGCCCATCGCCTCGATTTCAGCGACCACCTGCGCGGCTACGCTGTCATCCTTGCCGGCCCCGTCGCCGCCGCCGCCAAGGTCGTTGACGACCACCGATGCGCCGCGGCGCGCAAATTCCAGTGCGTGGCTCTTGCCCAGACCGTTACCGGCACCGGTGACAACCACAACCCGACCATCAAAACGCAGGTCCATACTTCATCTCCTCAAATGTGTTGATCAATTGAAAGGGGGAAGGAGCATCGGCTCCTAGTGAACGGCCCGGTCGTGACCGACCCAATAAGGCTCGCGCAGTTCGCGCTTGAGGACTTTGCCGGCACCGGACACCGGCAGGGCATCGCGCAGTTCCATGGAGCGCGGGCATTTGTAGTTCGCGATCAGCGTCTTGCAGTGCGCCTTGAGTTCATCGGCAGTGACCGTCTGCCCCGGCTTCGGAACGATCACGGCATGGACACACTCGCCATAGTCCGCATCCGGGATGCCGATCACGGCAACCTGTGCGACCGCGGGGTGCGCCGCGACGGCATTTTCCACCTCGGCGCTGAACACGTTCTCGCCGCCGGTGATGATCATGTCCTTGACCCTGTCGCAGATGAACAGGAACCCTTCCTCGTCCTTGTAGGCGACATCACCGGTGCGGACCCAGCCATCGACGATGGTCTTGGCGGTTTCCTGCGGCTTGCCCCAGTATCCGATCATGCTGGAAGGGCCGCGCGCCAGGATTTCTCCGGGCACGTTTGGCTCGACGTCGTGTCCCTGATCATCGACGATCCTGACCTCGACGCAGGCAAACGGCTTGCCGACGGACAAGGACTTCGGATCGCCGGCGATCTGGAAGCGGGGCTCAAGAAAGCTGATCGTGGGCCCCATTTCGGTCTGGCCATAGACATGCAGCAGATCGACGTTCGGCAAATCGGCCTGCAGCTTGCGCAGGACCGGCTGCGGAATGGGGGAGGCTCCGAAGCACAGGCAGCGCAGACTAGCGAGGCGTTCGGGCGCATAGGCAGGGTTGTTCTGGAGCAGACCGATCATAGTCGGCACCAACAGCACGTCGGTGACCTTGTGGCGGTCGATCGCGTCGATCACATCGACGGCGTCGAACCGCGGCACAAACACATGGGTCGCGCCGACCAGCATGGCCCCGTGCGACATGCCGCCATCGGCCAGATGGAACATCGGCGTTGCGTGCAACATCCGTCCACCGGGCTTCATCCCGTTGGCTAGAACGATTGCCATCGCCGCTGCCCAGAGCGCCTGAAACGACAGCATCACCCCCTTGGGAAAGCCGGTGGTGCCGCCGGTGTAATAGATACCCCCAAGATCGTTGACGGCACTTTCATGCGCCGGCTTGGTAGTTCCCCGCGCGATGACATCCTCGAACGCGGGCACTGTGCCCTCACTTGCCGGTGCCAGCAGGATCTGGCGCAGGCCATTGGCCTCGGCGCAGATCGTCCCTGCCATATCGGCGAAAGCCTGATCGAAGATCAGCGTTTCGATCCCGGCATCGCGAATGCAGTAGAGGTTCTCCTCGACCGACCAGCGAATATTCATCGGCACCAGCACCGCACCCACCCACCAGATCGCGAACTGGGCTTCGAGGTAATGCGCGCTGTTCAGGGCAAGGATACCCACACGGTCACCCGGACGGATGCCCATTTGCCTCAAGCCATCGGCTGCGCGGGCGACGCGGTCGGCGAATTCCGCCCAAGTGCGCCGCTCGTCGCCGTCGATCGTGGCGATCTCGCCCGCTCTGAAGGCTGCATTGCGCCGGATTGCCTGGATCAGCAGCATGGCTCAGCTCGCCGCGACGACCGCTTCGCCAAGCAGCGTCTGCCGGCCATCTTGTGCCGCCGCGACAAGACTGACACGCAGCCGCGTCTCGCCTTCGGCTTCGAACCGTTCGACCACTGTGCCCGAGAAGGAAATGAGATCGTGCACCTGCGTCATCGAAACGAACCGTGCGCCAAAACTGCGCAGCCGTCCGATCCCTGCCCATTGCGTCACGATCCGCGTCAGTCCGCCGAACGAAAGCATGCCATGCGCGAAAACATCGGGCAGGCCGGCCTTCTTGGCGAAGTCGCTGTCGATATGCGCGGGATTGTGATCGCCCGAGGCACCAGCATACAGCGCCAGCATGGTGCGGGTGATCGGCCCGAAGGTCATCGGCGGCAGAGCGTCGCCGACCTGAACATCATTGAGATTTGCTATTGCCATTGGAACTCTCCCTGGATCAGCCCAGCCGGTGCAGCAGTGTGCGGGTGGCCGTGATGAGGACACCACGCTCGGCGTGGGAAACGGTGGATTCGATTGTCACGAATTCCATCAACCCGCCCTTCTTTTCATAGAAGTCGGTGATCTTCGTATCGAACTGCACCACATCGCCTGCAAACACGAGGCCGTGATAGGTGTAGGTTTCATCGCCATGCAGCAGGCGCCCGAAATCGCAGCGCAGAAGCTTGATCAGCGACGGCTGGCCCAGACGTGCCCGTTCCTCGTCGGCCATTGCCTCGATAGGCATGAAGAAGCTCGGGGTGGCAACGACATCCGGGTATCCGGCTGCCCGCGCCGCATCGATATTGAAGTGGATCGGATCGGTTTCACCCAGGGCCTTGGCGAAAAACCGGATCTGGCCGCGTTCGACCTCCACCGATACCGTCGGCATCTGGTGACCCTTGGTGCTGCGATCGAAGATGCCGCGCGGCTTGGTCGCTGCTTCGCTATCCTGCATTTGTCGTCTCCTTAAAACTTGACGCTGGTTCTCAGCGCGATGGTCCGTCCGCGCTGGACCAGAACCTGGTAGCTGCCGGCGAACAGGGGGGTGTCATTGCCGTATGAAAAGATCCGCTCGTCGCTGAGGTTGCGCCCGACGAGGCCGATCTCCCAGCTGCCGTCGGCAGGGCCGAAGCCGGCAGAGGCGTTGAAGCGGGTGAAGCTGGGCTGGATCAGCGCCGCGTCGAGATCGCTCGCGGCAAAATAGCTGTCCGAGTATTCCATTTCGGCACCTAGCCGCAGCTTGAAGTCTCCGATCGGCTGATCGAAATCGACGCCGCCAGTGAAGGTGAACTCAGGCGTGTCCTGGTTGGTCCGGCCTGTCAGATCGTTGGCCCCGGCCGCAGAGCAGGCCGCGCCATTGGCAAAGCCTCCAGCCGCGATCTGCGCGACGGTGCAGCCGGCATTGCGGAAGTTGAGGAACTTGAAGTCCGTGTAGGCCCCGGCTCCGCGGAAGGAGAGCTGATCGAGCGCCTGCCAGCGGAAATCGAATTCGATACCCTGGCTTCGCGCCGATGCGGCATTGGTCACCACGAAGGTGGTGCCGCCGGTGAACTGCGTCGTTTGCAGGTCCTCGAAGCGCTGGTTGAAGTAGTTGAAATTGAGCGTCACCCGCCGATCGGCAAACCGGCTCTTGATCCCGAATTCGAACGCTTCGGATGTTTCGGGGCGATAGGCAAAGTCAGCGACATTGCCCGAGGTCGCTGCCGCATTGAAACCGCCGTCCTTCGAGCCGAGCGAGTAGCTGGCATAGACGTTTACATCAGGGGCGAATTCCCACCGCGCCGACACCTGCGGGAGGAACCGCTTGTCGGAAATCCGGTCGGAATAGGCGTGCGGCGTGATTTCCAGCGGCAGGCGGGCGAACAGCCCCGGCACCGGTTCGGGGATGATCTGTCCGGTATTGGCGTTGAGAACATCGCCGGTGTGGGACGCGCTCTTGCGGTTTTCGCCATAGCGCAGACCGAATGTCAGGACGATATTGTCGGCCGGCTGATAGTTGGCCTGCCCGAACACGGCCCAAGAGCGGCTCACCTGATCAAGAGCCAGCGCCCGCGTCGAAACCGGAAAGGCGCCGAGCGGCGAGCAACCCGGTGCACGTCCCGCGCTTATGCAGGTAAAAGCATCGAGGAACGGGAAATTGAGGCTCGCATCGGTTGTCGCGAACAGCTCCTCGCGCTGAAGGAACGCGCCGAGGAGATAGTAGAACGGTTTGGACGTATCGCTGACGTAGCGGACTTCGGCGCTATATTGGGTGAAGTCCTCGACATCGACAAATCGCGCCGCCGGCAGCGGATTGTAGTCGGCGTCCTGATCACGCGCGAAATCATACGATGAATAGGCGCCGATAACCGTCAGCACGCCTCCACCGATGTCGATATCGGTCTGGATCGATGCCTCGTCCGACACAGCATCGACAGCCATCACATCGACTTCCATCGCCGGCTGGTTGGGCAGGCCCAGGCTCGCAAAGGGATTGATGCTGTTGGAGATGCTGGTGACCCCGTCGAGCGATCCGTTGAGGCCGGGGAAGTTGAACAGCGATTGCACCGCCGCAAGCGAAGGGCCGACACGGACAAGATCGAACGGCGCACCGCGCGACATCACATCTCCGCGTTCATAGCGCGCATTGATCTCGACGTTGTCCGAAGGCTCCCACTTCACTGACCCGCGAACTGCCCAGTCGCGCTTCTTCGGCATCGCGTTGCCAGTCAGGGCGTTTTCCACCCAGCCATCGTCCAGACGGTTGTAGAGGAAGGCGATACGTGCGCTGAGCCCATCGGCGAGCGGGCCCGACACATGGCCGCGCAAATCGACCTCGTTGTTGTTGAATTCGTAGAGCCCCTGAAGGCTTGCCTCGAACTGGTCTGTGGGCCTCGCACTGGTGATGCTGACAGCACCTGCAATGGTGTTCTTGCCGAACAAGGTGCCCTGCGGCCCGCGCAGCACTTCGACGCGCTGCAGATCGAGGAAGGCGAACCGCGATTGCACGCCGCGCCCGCGATAGACCCCGTCGACATAGACACCGACGGATTGCTCGCCGCCTTGCTGGCCGTCGGAATTGATCCCGCGAATGCTGATCGTGTCAGAGCTGGCATTGGCAGAAACGGTGAAATTCGGGATTGTCGTGCCGAGTTCCTCGAAGCGGACGATGCCGGTCTCGTTCAGCGCAGCTCCGCTCAGCACTGTGATCGAGATGGGAACATCCTGGACGTTTTCAGCGCGCCTTTGCGCGGTAACGATGATTTCGCCATCGACCGCCACTGCCTGAGCTGTTTGCCCCATGGCAGGACTCGCCATGGCCAGCAGACTTGCCGAGCCCATCAAAGCTATTGTCGCTCTTCCCACAGCCTCACCCTCCTCCAAGCGGCTCCCCTTTTGGCGGGGCTTGCCTTGGCGCTAAGGTTGTCGGCTGATTGGAGAAGCGTCCAATTCATTCATGTCGAGTGACATGAATTCAAGTTATGGCTGAAAACGGGTTCGCATTTCGCCCATAAAGGCACGGACCGCCGGCTTGGGATCCCAGCGGGACCGGATGGCACAACACAGCGGCGCGGGCGTGAACGGACTGATATCCTCGATCATCGCATACTTGGCGCGGAAAAACGGCGTGGCGGCATATTCCTCTGCTGCCACCCCGATCGCGTTCGAAGTGGCGACGATTTGTCTGACGATCGAGAAGTTGTCCACGATATGGAGATGCTTGCGCCAGTCGATCCCGCGACTTTCGTAGATTTCGCGGATTACCATGCCATAGGGTCGCGAATCCGAGGGCGTGACGAAATCGTAATTGGCGAGGTCTCCGATTCCGATCGGGCGTCGTTCGATCAATGGATGGTCCTTGCGCACGAACAGCACCCCCTGCAGCGTGGCCACGTGCTGCCGCCTCACATCGGTCCATTCGGCAAAGGCGGCGTCGAAGCCGAAAGCGACATCGACACTGCCATTGCGCAGGAGGCGGATCATCCGTTCGAAGCTTGACCCGATGATTTCGAACCTGATGCCCGGATGCTTGGCCAAAAGGCCCGCCAAGGGCTCGGTCAGCAGCCATTCGAGAGATGCAGGGCAGACGCCGATGCGCAGCGGCCCGGCATAGGGATCGCCACGCTCGCGCGTGCCCTGGAGCAGTGCTCGCGCATCGTCAAGCAGGCGCGATGCACGTTCCACGAAATCGCGCCCCTCCTCGGTCAGCAGCGCACCCCGCGAAGTCCTTATAAAGATGGCAAAGCCGAGCTCGCGTTCGAGGTCTGCGATGCTCTTGGTGATCCCCGACTGCGTAACACCCACAATCTCGGCAGCCTTTGTGAAGGAACCGCCGTGGGCGACGGCGACGACATGGTTGAGGCGCGGGTCGAGCATTGACCATGAATATCAGGAATGTTTTGGCCCAACAATGAATTTGACGGGAGGTTGCTCCCGAGGCGAGATGATCGCGAAGCGCAAGGCCGGTTCTGGCCGCTTGCGCCGTGTGACATGAACGGATGGAGTGAAAATGCTCAAGCTTGACGGGCGGATGGCCTATGGCCCGGATCACGAGATGTTTCGCGATATGGTGCGCAAGTTCCTCGAACGCGAATTGCTCCCGAATCTCGACCGTTGGGAAGCCGAAGGCATTATCGAACGGTCATTCTGGCGGGCCTGTGGCGAAGCCGGCCTGCTGTGCCCGACCGTGCCCGAGGCGCATGGCGGGCTCGGCCTCGATTTTCGCTATAACGCCATCATCGACGAGGAAATCGGCTACACTGCCGGCACGCTATCGGGCACGTCGCTCCAATCGGATATCGTGGTCGATTACATTCTCGACTACGGCACCGAAGAACAGAAGGCCGCCTATCTGCCTGGCATGATCAGCGGGGAGATTATAACTGCCATCGCCATGACCGAACCCGGCGCCGGTTCCGATTTGCAAGGCATCCGAACCACCGCACGGCGCGATGGCGATCACTACATCATCAACGGCGCAAAGACCTACATCACCAACGGCCAGAACGCCGATCTGGTGATCGTGGTGGCCAAGACTGATGCCAGCCTCGGCGCGAAGGGCACCTCGTTGATCCTGGTCGAAGCGACGCGGGACGGGTTCAGCAAGGGGCGCAATCTCGACAAGATCGGACAGCATTCGGGCGACACCTCCGAACTGTTCTTCGAGGATGTGAGGGTGCCTGTCAGCAACCTGCTGGGCGACGAGAACCGCGGCTTCATCTATCTGATGAGCCAACTGGCGCAGGAACGCCTGTCGCTCGCGATCTCGGCGCAGGCCGCAGCTCAGCGCGCCTTTGATGAGGCCGTGGCCTTCACCAAGGACCGCAAGGCATTCGGCAAAACAGTTTTCGATTTCCAGAACACCCGGTTCACCCTCGCTGATCTCAAGGCCCGCTTGCAAGTCGGCTGGGCGCATATCGACTGGGCGCTGCTGCGCCATATCGACGGCAAGCTGACTGCCGAGGAAGCATCAGCAGCCAAGCTGTGGCACACCGAAACCCAGTGGATGATTGTTGATGCGGCGCTGCAACTCCACGGAGGCGCAGGCTACATGAACGAATACACTATCGCCCGGCTTTGGCGCGATGCGCGGGTGCAGCGCATCTATGGCGGCACATCCGAGATCATGAAGGAAATCGTGGGGCGTTCGCTGTGACCGGCCCGCTCTCCGGTATCCGCATCATCGAGATCGCCGGGATCGGTCCCGGCCCGTTCTGCGGCATGATGCTGGCCGATCACGGCGCGCAGGTGATCCGCGTCGATCGCCCCGGTGGACAGGCGCTGGTCGGCGATCCGACCCGCGATCTGCTCAACCGCTCGCGTGTCTCGGTCAATATCGACCTCAAGAAGCCCGAAGGCATTGCCGCCGCCCGGCGCCTGATCGCCTCGGCGGACGGACTGATCGAAGGCTTTCGTCCCGGCGTCATGGAGCGGCTCGGTCTTGGACCCGACGCCCTGCTGGCCGACAATCCGAAGCTGGTCTACGGGCGGATGACTGGCTGGGGGCAGGATGGTCCCTACGCTCAGGCTGCCGGGCACGATCTTAACTACATCGCCTTGTCCGGCGTGCTCGATGCCTGCGGGCGAGCGGGCGACAAGCCCACGCCGCCGATGAACCTCCTCGGCGATTTTGGCGGCGGCGGCATGATGCTCGCCTTCGGCATGGTCGCCGCCCTGCTGTCGGCCCGCACCACCGGCAAGGGACAGGTTGTCGATTGCGCCATGACCGATGGTAGCGCGGTGCTGGCGACGATGATCTGGAGCCTGCGTGCCACCGGCCGCTGGAACGATGCACGAGGCACCAACTTTCTCGATACCGGCGCGCATTTCTACGACTGCTATGAAACGGCTGATGGCAAGTTCATCTCGATCGCGCCGGTGGAGCCTCAGTTCTACGCCGATTTGATTGCGCGGCTTGGTCTGGCGGACGACACGGACTTCCACGTCCAGAACGATCCGCACCGCTGGCCTGCTCTCAAGGTCAAGCTCGACGCCCTGTTCCGCACCCGCACGCGCGACGAATGGTGCACCCTGCTGGAGCATACCGACGCCTGCTTTGCGCCGGTCCTGTCGATGGCCGAGGCTCCATCCCATCCGCACAATCTGGCGCGGGGCACCTTCATCGAAGTGGACGGCATTACCCAGCCTGCGCCGGCACCGCGTTATTCGGGCACCCCGACAGCCACCCCATCACCGCTTTCGCAGGATTCCGAAACCGCACGCGGCATCTGGCAGGATGTCGGCTATTCGGATGATGAACTCGCTCAATTGCGTGATGCAGGCGTGATCGCCTGACGCGCCGGAACCAAGATTGAGGGCCCGCACGCAAACTGGCCCGACAAGGAGAATGACGATGTCGCAGAATTCACGCGAAGTGCTGGTCGCCGGTGTGGGTATGGTCCCTTTCACCAAGCCCAGTGGCGGGGCCACCTATGACGAAATGGGGCGCGCCGCAGTCCAGCTCGCCCTTGCCGATGCCGGCATCCCCTATGACCGGGTAGAGCAGGCCTATGCCGGCTACGTTTTCGGTGACAGCTGCTGTGGCCAGCGGGTGGTCTATGGTGCCGGGATGACCGGCATTCCGGTGATCAACGTGACCAACAACTGCTCGACCGGTTCGACAGCCCTGTTCCTTGCCCGCCAAGCCATCGCCTCAGGTGCTGCCGAGTGCGTTCTGGCGGTCGGCTTCGAGCAGATGAACCCCGGCGCGCTGGGCAGCGTCTATTCCGACAGGCCAAGCCCCTTTGCCGACTTCGACACCGCCTGCGATGCGCTGGTCGATGTCGATCTGCCGCTGGCGCTGCGCTACTTCGGCGGAGCCGGACGTGAGCACATGGAGAAATACGGCAGCACCATCAACGATTTCGCCAAGATCCGTGCAAAGGCCAGCCGGCATGCCGCCAGAAACCCCCTGTCTGTCTTCCGCACTGAAATGACCGAGGAGGAAGTGCTAGGCTCACAGGTGATCTGGCCTGGCGTCATGACCCGGCCCATGGCCTGCCCGCCCACTTGCGGCGGTGCGGCAGCGCTGCTCGTGTCGCGCGATTTCGCCAAGCGTCACGGCCTTGATCCTGCCGTCAGGATTGCAGCGCAAGCGATGACAACCGACACGCCCGAGACGTTCTCGGCAAACAGCATGATCGCGCTCGTAGGGGCGGACATGACCCGCCGCGCATCGCGCGCCGTCTACGAAGCGGCAGGCGTCGGCCCGAAAGATATCGGCGTGGTCGAACTCCACGACTGCTTCGCGCACAATGAACTCATTACCTACGAGGGCCTTGGTTTTTGTGGCGAAGGTGAAGCATCGCGCTTCATCGCGGATGGCGACAACACCTATGGCGGGCGCATTGTCACCAACCCTTCGGGCGGCCTGTTGTCCAAAGGACATCCGCTGGGCGCTACGGGCCTCGCGCAATGCTATGAACTGACCCACCAACTGCGCGGGACGGCCGAAGCCCGCCAGGTCGAGGGTGTTCGCCACGCTCTCCAGCACAATCTCGGCCTCGGCGGTGCTTGCGTCGTGACGCTTTATGAGAAGGCCGGCGCCTAGAATTCAATCGCCTTTGACCAGTGCTGAATCGTGGACCACGGCCAAGAACGGCCGTGGTCACTCAGCGACGAATGCAGTGATTGAAGCGCGGGCAGGGTCCGCAGGAGACGATCAACGATCGTCGAACGACGTGCTGCCATCGTGTCAACGCATTCTCCAGAATCTACACATCGAGGACCGGAGCGGCAAATAACGGCTCTGCTGCTGTCGGAATGCCGAGCAAGTTGAATAAGCGCGTGCTGTCAGCTTTTGGCAAAATCTGCCGTTCCGAATTTCGCCGGTGAGCGGCAGGAAAGTCCCAAGTCCGGCCGTTTGCGCCTAGCTGTGCGCCAGATGAACGAACGGCAGGTGCTGGGTACGGCTTCGCATCCTTCGAACGACCGAAATCAGGGCGCGGAGCGACGCAGAGGGGCGCAGATGCGAATGGCAACTTTCCACCCAGTTGCAGTCGTTCGTTGCCATCAGCCGCGAGCCCGAAAGCCGCCGGACAGCTTGGATGAGATTTTCGCCAAAAGCAGCCGTTCTGGAATCGACCCCAATGCGGTCGTTTCGCTGGCCTGTCTTCATCGCCAAACTGCCGGAGCAGCGCCTTGGTCAGGCCGTCAATTTGCCGCTCGCACGCGCCGCAATGGGTTGCCTGCGCCCCGTCACCTCATGGAACTTCGCGTGATAGTTCGGATGCTCGGTGCCCATCCACTTGTCCCACCATGTGAAATAGAGCCCGTAATTGGTAGTGAAGCCGCCGTTATGGTGCAGGTCGTGATGCACCGTGGTGTTGATCCAGCGGGTCAGCGGCGAATCGAGCCACCAGCGCGGGAAAAACTCGAACCCGGCATGGCCCATCGCGTTGCGGATGATCTGGAAGTTCAGCCAGGTGAACATCACCCAGCCCGGTGTCGGCACGAAGAACTGCCACAGCGGCACGAAGGCGAATGCCACCGCCGCCTCCGGGATCGCAAAGCTGTAGGCCGCCCAGGGCGTCGGCGTGATCGAGCGGTGATGCGCGCGGTGGAAGAACCGGAACAGGCGCGGATGGTGCATCATCCGGTGCGTCCAGTAAAAATAGGCATCATGCGCGATGATGATCGCAGCGAGGATCGCAAGGTCGATGCCAAGCCCGAACCCCTCTCCGAACACGCTGTGGAACAGCCCGACCTCGCGGCCCCACAGCAGGAAACAGATGCCCACCACATAGACCAACACCGATTGCACCGACTGCGCGACCTCGCGGCGCATGTCGGCCAAGGTTGCCTCGCGGGTCTGGATCTTGCGCGCGTTCAGTGCCGTTCGCCGCAGCAGCCACACGATTACGAATGTCACCGAGGCGGCGATCAGATAGCGGTTGAGATCGAACGTGAAGATGTAAACTCCCCGCTCCAGGAGGATATCTAGCGGCGGTATTCCGGTGTTCATGGCGGGACCTTTCTTGCAGGTGGCCGCTGCCGCCTGTCGATGCTGGCCTGTTCACTCACCCCGATATCGAACAATGGCTAGCCGATTCCAGAACTGGCGAGGGTGCGGGCCCGAAATTCGCTGGGGGTCATGCCCTCGGCCTCACGGAAGGCGCGGTTGAAGGGGCCGAGCGAGCCGAAGCCTGCATCCAATGCGATGGTGATGATCGGCACCCCAACTTGCGCCGGGTCTGCGAGTGCGGCTTTCACCTCGGCAAGGCGATAGGCGTTGAGGAAGGCCGAGAAATTGCGGTGCCCCAGCTGGCCGTTGATGGTGCGGCGCAGGCGATATTCCTGCTCGCCCAGCTGCGCGGCAAGTCTGGCAATGGTCAGCGCCTCGTCCCGCCATGCCTTGTGCCGCTCCATGTGGCTGCGCAGCCTGTCGGCGAGTGCGCTATCCATCGTTGGCCGCACCGCGGCGGTGCGCGAAGCCGCGACAGGGCCGAACAGGTCAGCCTGCCGCATCCCGAACATCGCGGCGCCGAACACGAGGGAGATTGCCACGATGCTGCTGTTGATCAGGTCGATCATCCAACCGGGCATTCCCAGATTGTGCACCCCGATCTGCGTGAGGGCGATGACGACGACATAGAACCCGACCGCTGCCACCAGTCGGGGCCGCAGGCGGCGCCTGCTCTCGATCAGGTCGCCCTCACGCCCGCGCCAGGCCTCCCACAGGGCGGCTGCTGCAAACAGAAGCATGCCGACCCGGAAGAGCGAACCGGCAACCTGATTGACGATGCCGCCATCAGGAAAGCTCACCAGCATCACAAGATTGTTGAGCGCGGCGATGCCGACCAACACCAGATCGCGCATGCGGATCTGCGTTTCATCGTTGAACCAAGCCTTGGCAAACAGCCAGAAAATCCCCGCCGTGGATGCGCCGTACATCGACAGCGCGAGTCCCCCGATCGTGGTGGTCGGGACAGTCCTTGCCGATTGAAGCAGGTAACACACGATCGCCAGCGCCATGGCGATGGCAAGCCTTGCTGCAAGCTGATCGCGGTGATCGCGGACCAGGATCCAGCCCCACAGCACGAGCACCGAGAGCGACCCGCCCCGCGCCATGAGATCGATCTGATCGAAAGCCGTCATCGGCGCGTGGCTGCCAGAGCGCAGGCGGAGCGACAAGCCGATTTCGGAATCGCCCAGCATATCCGGTTTCCGTTAGAATGGCGTGATCCGAAAACGACCGGTTGGTTTCCGAAATCGGGCAGCATGGATCTCCCGGGGCAGCGATTTGCATGGGATGGTCGCCCGAATTTGCGGGCAACCTTCACGGAGGAAACCACGATGAATCGTATCCATGCCCTCATCGCCGCTGCCGCTGTCGCGGTGTCTTCGGTCGTAGCAGCCGCGCCACCTTATCGCAGCATCGCGATTGAAACTGGTGATCTCGATCTGAACTCCGAAAAGGGGCAGCGCATTCTGGCATTGCGCATCCAACGCGCTGCACGGGCCGTGTGCGAGGAACAGGCAGTGGACAGCCTGCCGCGAAATATGCGCAGCATGCGTAGATGCACAAGGAACGCGCAGGCAGGCGCTGCTGCTGCCGTGAAGACTCTGACCGCGGAAAGAGAGCGGTATTCGCAGAGGGGCGGTTGAGGCTGCACCGCTGGTCAAACCTGTCGTAGAGCTTGTTTTTTTCACGGAGATGCGGCGGAAAAGCTGACCGTCCGCTTTCCACCCATCATCAGCCATAAGCAGGGTCGAACCGCGATCCCGAAAGCAGACCGGCAGCGTAAGCGCATGTTTCGCCAAAAGCGGAAATTCTGAAAGCGACCCCGTTGCGGTCATCGTCGCGCTAAAGCAGCGCCCACCCTACGATGGCCAACATGACTCCGGCGACGGCGATCCAAATCACTGCTGACGCGTTCGCGACATTGACCCAAAGCCGTGACTGCGACAGCAACGGGCTTTCCTTCTCAATGGCCTTAGGGTCAACGCCGGTTTGGTCTGTCAAAACCTGAGTGAAGCGCGACCATAGGTCGTCGTCAGCATGGTCGGCAGGCAGCGCTTGGCAGAGCGATGCGAACACGTCGCCAGCGGTGTGCCATTGTGCCGCGTGGGCCTTATCAAGCTTGACCCCGAAAGCGCGTTCAACGTCGTCGATGGCAACGATCTCGTCACCGTCCCCGCCAAGTCCAACGCTGGTAGGCAAAGTGCTCATGAGCAGATCATAAGGTCATCCACCTTGGCCGCAATGGCAGCTTACCACCCAATTGCGGCCGTTACGTCTGGCTCAACACACTACCGATAGCGGTCGCTCGTGAGATGTGTGACGAGCTTACCAGCCCGGCGGAGTGGCAAGCGGAACGTCCGGGAAGGCAGCGAGGAAGGCGGTTGCATCATCGATCCCCAAGAAGTGGACCGCCATCGCGCTCCCGCCGACCATGCGGGCGCTGTGGACGGCATAGGCCTCACGGGGCAGCTTTGACTTGAGCCATGCCTGCATCTCATCCAGACGCTTGCCGAGGCCATTGGGCGGCACGGCAAGTTTGATCCGGATGGGGAAAGCATCGTCGTCGCGCTTGGCGCTGGAGGTGCTGCGGCGGTTCATGCTTTCGGCTCCGTTCGGTGCAAACTGTAGCGCCAGCCCCCTACGCGGATTCGGCCGCCACTATGCGCCACTATGCTGCTAATTCCGGCGCGGCGGCGCTTCAGGGGGAGAGGTGATTCCGCCGTTCAATCGAGCTCTTGAGCGCTAATTTGCGCCGCATCTCATGTTGCATCCATGTTGCATGGAGCCGCCGCGAAGCCGAGCGAAACGACGCAATTCAGCCAAATTCCGGGGAAGCGTCACGAATGCGGCAAGAGCGGCCTTTACGGCCGATCACAGCGACTAAAGCACTGATATTCATTAGAAATGGCTGGATGCCCCGCAAGGATTCGAACCTTGATTGACGGAGTCAGAGTCCGCTCTCTTACCATTAGAGGACGGGGCATTGGCCTTCCCCACCGGCAAAGTCCGGCGGCGTCGACGAA
>Ga0075157_10001027_pt1 | contig 18629 bp, 15 predicted proteins | sample JI81BgreenDNA_FD_70967 | JGI IMG/M metagenome (GOLD analysis project Ga0075157, IMG submission 70967) | Wastewater effluent complex algal communities from Wisconsin, to seasonally profile nutrient transformation and Carbon sequestration -... | ecosystem: Engineered > WWTP > Effluent > Algae...
ATACAAAACAACAGAAAGAGCTGCTAAAAATCGAAGTAAATCAATTTGATAAATTCTGTCTTTGGTGTCTGATATCATGTTTTTTGTGGTATAAGAGCTTATAAAATAGTATGCAATAAAGATTGCTTCCTGCTTTGCAGTCGCAATGACGAACTTGGGTCTATACGTCATTGCGAGTGTAACGAAGCAATCTCTTATGAATATGCATTAAACTAACTATTTATAGTTTATTACTACTTAATACTCCAACACCACACATTCTGTACGTCTGTTGAGCTGTCTTCCTTCATCTGTTTCGTTGGTGGCAACTGGTTTACTTTCTCCATAGCCTTTGGCAACCAACCTTTTAGGGTCTATGCCACGTTCTACCAAATATCTTACAACAGATTGAGACCTACGGTCAGAAAGTCCTAGATTTTTTTGGTCTGTACCAATGGCATCTGTATGTCCTGCGATTTCTACTTTTACTTTGGGGTATTTTTGTAAAAATGCTACCAAACGCTCCAGCTCAGGTTTAGATTCCAAACGCAAGAAATCTTTATCAAAATCGTAAAATACAGTCAGGTTTATTTTTTCACCCTTCGAAAGCTTGAGCAGGGCTATATCCACAATAATTTCTTGGTCTTTTTCGGGCTGGGGTGGCACATTAAAACTCTCAGAATGAAACAAATAACCCTCTTTATTTACATTAATCAGATAACTTTTGCCTGTAGGAAGTTTGTCAGTTTCGTATTTTCCAACAGGTTCTTTAGAAATCAATTCTTGCTCTGTGATATTCTCTTTGAGGCTAATCATTACAATATCGGCTACTAACTTTTCTTGGGTTTTAGCATCTGTAATAGTACCTTTTACAATAGTCTTGTATTTAGGCTTTTGTGGTTCTTCGGGTTTGGTTGTGAGTGTAGTGGTGGTTGTAGTTACAACAGGTGTGTTGGGGTCTTTAAGATACACTACATATAAATCTTTTTCTCCAAAACCACCTGCTCTGGCAGAAGATAAATAACCTCTTTCTTCATTTTTAGAAACTACATAATAAATATCATCATCGGCTGTATTGATGGGATAGCCTAAATTTTCTGGTTTACTCCACTGACTATTCTCTAGTTTGGTAACAAAAATATCGTAGCCACCCATTGATGTATGCCCTTGTGAGCTAAAATACAAAGTAGATTCATTATGAATGAAAGGACTGTCTTCATCGTAAGGGGTATTGATAGTTGGTCCAAGATTGACAGGCTCTCCCCACTCTCCTTTTTCATTTTTGGTGCTTTTATAGATATCCAGTCCGCCTAAGCCTCCAGCTCTATCACTAGAAAAATAAATAGTTTTTCCATCATGAGTGATTGTTACAGAAGGCTCTCTATCATCCGTATTTATTGATTTTCCTAAACTTTTGGGGTCTGTCCATCCATCATTTGTTTTTTCTGAATAATAAATATCTCCTCTACCATTTTTACCTTCACCTGTTTTAAAAACAAACAATGTTTTTCCATCTGGCGACAGAGCCATACATGCATCATGTGAATTAGAATTAATTGGGCGAGGGAGGTTTTTGGGTGTAGTCCATTTATCATCTTTTTTTTCACAAACATAAATATCTTCAAAATAAATAAATTCATTTTTGGGATCTTTGCCCCCTCCTGTTGTATTGGGGTGGCTTGCAGTAAACATCAGCACTTTTTCATCCTCTGATATTACAGGAACATATTCATCGTGTTGAGTATTAATAACATCACCCATATTTTCAATAATGATTCTTTTGGGATGACTTGTATACTGCTTACCATATGTACATTCTTGTAAGTCTTTTTCAACATATTGATAAAATCCACTTTTTTTATCAATCATTTTATAAAATTGCTCTGCCTTATCCCATTGATGTTGGATATGATAGCCCTGAGCCAGATAATAGATCAGGTTTTTATCAAATTGAGGGTTTTTACTATATACATATTCCAAATAAGGCAAAGCCTTTCCTCTTTGTGAGCCTTGTAAATGACAAACACCCAGTTTATAATGAGCATCCAAAGCGTTTTTTCCATCAGGTTCTGCTTGTAAATAAGCTTCGTATAATGGTATTGCCAAATTGTATTCCTCATACTGAAAATGAACTTCCGCTTCTTTGAATTGACGTTTTTGAGCAAAAGAAGCATAACATAAAATAAGTGCCAGAGATAAAAGCCATGTTTTTTTCATATTCTGATTTGGTTAATCAGCCGAAAAATAGGTATTTTTGCTTAGAAAAGCAAGATAACAAACCTCTTACGATAAGCCTATGCTCGACAGAACGCAAGCCCCTGAATTTCATAAAATCAAGGAAATCAATATTATCCGAACAAATAAAGCGACTCTCTCCAATCAGAATACAGTTTACACACTACCTTTGGGAGAGCAAGAACTTGTACGCATAGAATGGCTTTTGGAGGCTGGTAATTTCTATAACAAACTCAACGGACAGGCATTTTTTACACTCAAAATGCTTCAAGAAGGTACAAAGACCAGAAATTCGAATCAGATTAGTGCTGATATAGATCAATACGGAGCTTTTTTAGAGGTGAATAATCATTTTGACCAAGCCGAAATTATTTTGTATTGCCCTACTCGTTACGTTTCGGAAGTTATACCCATTGTAGCTGAAATGCTTTTTGAACCTACTTTTCCCGAATCGGAGCTTGAAATTTTAAAAAGAAGACAATCTCAAGAATTACAAATTAATTTTCAGAAAACTACTTATTTGGCTGGCAGAGCTTTTAGAAAAGCTCTTTTTGGAGATAAACACCCTTATGGAAAAAGCCTTGAAATTGAGGAAATTGAGCAAATCAATACCCAAGTTCTAAGGGAGTTTTACAGCAACTATATTCAAAATTCTGTTTTGGAAATCTTAGTTTCAGGTTATTTTGATGACTCTGTTTTAAAAACTTTAGATACATACTTTGGAAAATATACTCCCAAAACAACTCAAAAACCTTCTTTCGAAATGATCGTTCCTACTCATTCGGAAAGTATTTTTGTAGAAAAAACAGGTAGCTTACAAAATACTATCAGAGTGGGCAAACATATTATCAACAAGCACCACCCCGATTATTTCAAATTGGCTGTAACCAATACTATTTTGGGTGGTTATTTTGGTTCAAGGCTCATGCAAAACATCAGAGAAGATAAGGGTTATACTTATGGTATTTTTAGTAGTCTCCAAAACCTTAGAAATACCTCTTTTGTAGGAATTGGAACAGATGTAAAAGCCGAATTTACCCAAAATACCCTCACAGAAATTTACAAAGAAATAGAAGTTTTGCAAAATGAGAAGGTAAGCAAAGAAGAACTTGAGAGGGTTAAGAATTACATGGCAGGCTCATTTGCTTCTGGTATTACAACAGCCTTTTCGCAGATGGATTTATTCAAAGAAATTCATTTACACCAAATCGGTTATGGATTTTATGAAAATTATCTCGAAACCATTGAAGCCATCACACCAGAGCATATTTTAGAAATGGCTCAGACTCATTATCAAAAACAAGATTTAATAGAAATTGTAGCAGGTAGTAAATAAATAGTTTTTTGATAAAGTTATTTTTTTTATATTGTATAAATATAACCAAAAAATAAACATTATGGAAAAATCTGCTCAACATGAGATCCTGTTTGATGATCAGTATCTTCAATTGTACTTCGACCCTGCTATTAAATGTATTGTAAAAGTCTGGAAATCGCCAGTTCCTGAAGCTCAGTTTAAAGAGCTAATTGTAAAACTACTCATGCAAATTATACAGACCCGTATGAAACACCAAAATATGGTCGTTAATTTGATTGCAGATTGTAGAAATTTAGGAAGTGATACCTTTACTCAAGAAGTAATTGATTGGCTCAATAAGGAAGTACATAGGCTTTATGCTATGAATAAAATTAAAAGAAAAGCTTTTATTGCCTCAAATGATGTAATGGCAAATATGAGTATTGTAAACTATATCAGTACAAGCAATGCCAATGCTGGATTTGAAATGAATATTTTTAACAGTATGGAAGACGCCCAAGCTTGGGTAACACAAGAATAAAAAAAGGGCTTTTCAAAGCCCTTTTTGTTTAAATTAATTTATTTTGAACTCACTCAACTCAGATATACCATTGACTATTCCTTTTGAACCTACACTTTTTGGAGTAAAAATCAACACTCATCTCATATTAGAATATTTAGCTTTTTTTATCTCTTTTAGATATTATGTTTATTTAAGAAAATCAGCCCATGATCAAATATCAAACACAAATAGACTTTCTATTATACTAGGTGCAATTGTTGGAGCATATTTGGGCTCTAGAATTATAGGTTTTTTAGAAAACCCCGTAATCACATCCAATATTGATATTTTTTCTGTTTTACTCAATACAAAATCGATTATGGGTGGACTTTTTGGAGGTTTAATAGGCGTTGAAACTTCTAAAAAAATAATTAAAGAAAATCAATCATCAGGAGATTTATTCACTTTTCCAATTATAATTGGTATAATGATTGGTCGGATGGGCTGTTTTTTGAGTGGTATAAAAGAATTCACTTACGGCATTGAAACAACATTTTTGCTGGGTATGAATTTAGGAGATGGGTTATCAAGGCATCCTATCGCTTTATATGAGGTTATTTTCTTGTTTTTCCTGTTTATTTGCCTAAAAAAAATAATAATTTATACTCAAAAAGAGAGTGGATTATTGTTTAAAATTTTTATGATTATATACTTTGGATTTCGATTCTTTATCGAGTTTCTCAAGCCCAATATTTTTTATATATTGTGGCTAAGTAGTATTCAATGGTTATGCATCGTGTGTTGGGTTTACTATGCTCCAACACTAAAAAAAATAATAAAAAATGCCTACTAGAAAATATACATATTACGACTATACCATTAGTTTGTGTCCTGAATGTTTAAAACGGATAGATGCTAAAGTCGTTTTTGAAGATGGCAATGTTTATATGCTCAAAAGATGTCCAGAACATGGCAACTCCAAAGTACTAATTGCTGATGATATTGAATATTATAAAAATATTCGAAATTACAACAAGCCCTCTGAAACTCCTTACAGCTTTAATACCAAAACTCATTATGGTTGCCCTTACGACTGTGGACTTTGCCCCGACCATGAGCAACACTCATGCCTGACCATTATTGAAATTACGGATAGATGTAATTTGACCTGTCCAACTTGTTATGCAGGTTCATCTCCAACATATGGTAGACATAGAACCTTTGAAGAGGTAAAAATAATGTTGGATACTATTGTTAAAAATGAAAAAGAGCCTGATGTTGTCCAAATCAGTGGTGGAGAGCCTACTCTTCATCCTCATTTTTTTGAGATACTTGATTATGCTAAAACATTACCTATCAAACATTTGATGGTCAACACAAATGGAATTGAAATAGCCAAAAGTTTTGAATTTGCAAAAAAACTAAAAAGCTATTCCCCTGATTTCGAAATTTATTTACAGTTTGATTCCTTTAAAGAAGAAGCCTTATTTTCACTACGTGGAGCTAATTTGAAAAGAATTAGAGAACAGGCTATTGAAAATCTTAATCAACTAAATCTTTCTACAACGCTTGTTGTTACTTTACAGAAAGGACTGAACGATGATGAAATTGGTGAAATAATAGAATATGCCCTTAAACAAAGGTGTGTAAGGGGTGTTACGTTCCAACCAACACAAATTGCTGGCAGACTCCATAACTTCAATCATGAAACTGATAGAATAACTCTTACAGAAGTAAGAAGAAAAATATTAGAGCAAACCAGTATATTTACTCCTGACGATTTAATACCTGTTCCTTGTAATCCAGATGCTTTGGTAATGGGCTATGTCCTAAAATTAGCAGGCAATCATATTCCTCTTACTCGTTATATTAATCCAGCAGATTTGCTGGATAATAGCAAAAATACAATTGTTTATGAACAAGATGAGGAATTACATAAAAAAATGTTCGAAATTTTCAGTACAGGAACTTCTACCGATAAAGCTTCATCCAAATTACACAGCTTACTCTGTTGCCTGCCTTTTGTTGAAGCTCCTAATTTAAGTTATGATAATTTATTTAGAATCATTATCATGCAGTTTATTGATGCTCATAATTTTGATGTTAGAGCTATCAAAAAGTCTTGTGTTCATATTGTCAATAAAGACAACAAAATCATCCCCTTTGAGACTATGAATCTTTTTTATAGAGATGAAAAACAAGACTACTTAGAAAAACTTAAAGTGTAAAAATCTTAAAATTTACTAAAATGGAAGCAGAAGGCTTTATAACTCTTGTTGTTATTATTTATCTAGTGGCTCATATCCCAGCTATAATTTTATTAATTTTAGGTTTATCTAGGCTTAAATCAAAGCCTGAAAATGCTAGATGGTTATTAATTGCTGCCGGAATTTATTTTCTGATAGGAGGAGGAATCTGTGGAACTATACTCTCTGGTGGTTAAATCTCATTCAATATATTTTAACCAAGTAGCAAATAAACAAGGTTATAAACATATTTATATCTGTTAAAATATACATTGTAAAACAAACACGCTTGCTTTAAGTCTTCTCTTAATTTTTAACCAAATTATTATTTTTTTATGTCTGTTAGTGCTATTTTTTCAGAATATAAGAAAACGAAAAACGAAAAAATATTTCTGAAAAATCTTCAGGATTTTTGGAAAATCTCTATTCATAAAAGTGTTGAACCCTACCTATTGGGTAAAGAAAATTTTGAGGGTAGTTTTTTTAATATCAAACCCTTTGAAAAATGTTATCAGAATATATTTACCTGCCAAAAACTTTTCAAAAGATTTGATGACAGCCTTTTTCCTGCAGTGTTGATAGGCAGTGATAAATATGGTGTAGAGCTTTGGTTGGTTCTTACCAACGGCAAAGTGATTAGTCTGCATCATGATGCTACTTTTTATGAAATAGCATACGATACAAGAGCCTCAGATACAGAGATTTTTGTTGAAAAATTTTCGGAATCAGGTAGTGTGTTTGACGTAGAAAGTTTAGCCCAATTTCAAAAATTGACGGCTAATTTGGATAAAAAAGACCCCCATTACGAAAGAATGCTCTTGCAAATCACAGCTAAAAGCCTTGGATGGAGTATTTCTAAACTCTCTAAATCTATCAATAAGCTTCCTTTAGAAAGTATTTATAACTCAGCAAGAGATTTTATAGAAAATAGTGGTTTTGAAGATTTAATTGCTGCCGAAAAGAAAGTTGCTCAAATAGAAAAGAATAAAACAAAAAGTCTGGATTTGAGTGTTTGTTTCTTAGAAACCTTACCCGCTAGCCTGCTTGCCAAAAAAAGCCTTGAATCTTTGAATCTATCAGGCAATACCTTAAAACTGACAAAAGAACTTACAGATTTTTCGCTCAAAAAACTCGATTTATCAGATTGTCAGCTAGAAACTATTCCAGCCATGCCCGCAAGTTTAGAACATCTAGTGATGAGCGAAAATGCTCTCAAAAGCTTAAAAGGCTTAGAAACTTGTAAAAATCTAAAATATTTGGACATTAGAGGTAATGCTATTGATGAATCAGAAATAGACACTTTTAAGAAAAAACATCCAAATTGTAAAGTATTGTATCAGGAAAAAGAACAAAGCATTGAACAAGAAATACTCGATTTGAGCTATCAAAATATCAAAAAATTACCCAAAGAACTCGCCAAACAAGGAAAACAGCTTAAAACACTCATTTTAAAAGGAAATCCGAATCTCAATTTTGAAGAAGTATTTTCGCAATTGGCAGAATGGACACCTCAATTACAAGTTCTAAATCTGCAAGAGTGTAAGCTTACAGAATTGCCCAAAAACATTTTGAGACTGCAAAGCCTTGAACTACTCCAAATCCAAGAGCCTCGTTATGGAGGAAACTCCAAACTCAAAAATGAATTAGATTTTGATACCTATTTTTCGCTTCTCAATGGGCTTGTTAATTTGCAGGAATTGCCTTTAAAACTTACTATCCCTTGGGAATCTAATAAAAAACCTTCTTTTGAAAAATATCTGGAAAGCTTGGCTTTTTACTCGAATTTAAAGGTATTTCTTTTCCCTGAAAATATTCGCAAAAAAACGCAAATGGAAGCTATTTTCAAGGCTATCAAGGATTTACCTATTCATACATTTATTTGGGAAGACTTGAATTTTGAAGAATACAATCATGAAAGCGAAGAATCTGAAACTTACCAAATCTCTGGTTTAGAAAAGTGCAACAATATTAAAAACCTCATTTGGCAGGGACAGGGTTATTCTAAAAATATGCCCGACTTTATTTTTGATTTCCCAAATCTCGAGAAGCTCCTTATTTCTGATACTTCGTTTGAAAGTATTCCCAGTGAAATTCAAAAACTCAAAAACCTGAAAGAATTACATTTTATAGGAAAAAATGGGCATTATATTCAATCTGGTATTTCTGAGTCTCTCAGTAAATTAGAAAAATTGGAAGTCTTAAAAATCAATTATTTGTACTTGGATAGTTTTCCAAAAAGTATTACAAACTTACCAAATCTAAGAGAATTAAATCTAAGAAAAAGTAATATAAAAAAACTTCCTGAAAACATCGGGGATTTATCGAATTTGGAGGTTTTAGACCTTTCCGAAAATGACCTTTTGGAGTTTCCAAAGAGTTTTGGGAAGCTCAAAAACCTTAAAAAACTCTATTTAAGAGATTTTGGAACAGCCGAAACCTTGCCTCTTTCATTCGAAAATTTAGAAGAGCTGACTTTAAATGGTAAAAATCTGGATTACACAGAAGTTCTTTCAGACATTTCAAAACTTAAAAGTCTTAAGAAACTAAACATCATTGAACTCCGAAATGAAAAGAAATTCCACATCCCCAAGGAGTTTGCAGATTTGGATAATTTAGAAGAACTGTGTCTGTACCACAGTGAAGGTATGAAAGATTTAACTCAAACATTTGATGTAATTTCCAAACTTAAAAATTTAACAAGTTTGAATATGACTTTCTATGAATGGGGACTCAAAGAAAAAGTACCTGCTTCGATTGCCGATTTTAAGAAACTCCAAACTATCGACAAACTTTCTGTTAGAGAACTTCCACAAAATCTTTTAAGTGAGCTTTTTACTTATTTAAGCAACATCAAAACACTCAAAAAAATCAATGCTCATCAGGGTGTCAATTATCTGCCTACAGAAATTGGTTTGCTTACAAGCCTTGAAGAGTTACAACTAAGTACCACCAATATCAAAAGCTATCCCAAAGAACTTTTGAGCCTTACACAGCTCAAAAAGCTAGATTTACGAGGCTGTGGACTTTCGAGTGCTGATAAGCAGTTTATCAAGAAAAGTCTTAAAGAAACAGATGTTCGTTTGTGAAATTTATGAAAGCAAATCTAATGGTTAACAAAAAGTAATTTTAGGCACTACAATCACAGTCATCTATATAAATCAGAAACCACTTTTTACCTGATTTTACAAAATAGAGTTTTTTTGTTATCCATTTCTGGGATTGGATATAAACAACTTTTTTATTCAATTTTTTCAGTTTGGCAGATGTTGGAATATACTCAGACTTTTCCATATCCCAGTCTTGGGGGAAATCTTCAACCGTTTTATAATATATCCCGTCAGGAGAAGTGGATTCCTCACAGAATCCATCATTAGGTATTTGTTCAGGATAAAATTTTAGCTTTGTTGTTTTTGGTTCAATTTCACCAAAATAATTTTCATTAAATGGATATTCAAAACTCCGTTTTTTATATAGGTTACAATAAACACCCCTATTCCAAAATCGTCCAAAACCAAGTTTTTTATGAGTGAAACGCATCACTATTGGAGATGATACATAAACAAGGCTGTCAAATTTTTTCTCAGAGTAAGTTTTAGGAAGAAATTTTCGTAAGAAAACTTCAAAATGATGAGGGCTGAGTTTTTTTTGAGACTGAGCTAAAACCGAGTTCAATAAAACCCCAAAAATACACATGTATATAGTTAAACTTAATTTTTTCATTTTAAGCCTTTTCTGATCTTTTACAAAGATAAGATTAATTTCAATCAATAAAAAAGGGTAGCAATGGCTACCCTTTTTAACCTCTTAAATCTTAGCTGTTGATAGAAGGAGGCAATAATTTATACACAACAGGCGTCACAATACGAGAAAGGATTGTCGAACTGATAAGTCCACCTATTAAAACCAGTGCCAATGGTGAAATGAGAGGGTTTGAATTGACTGCAAGTGGCAAAAGCCCACCAATTGCTGTAAGAGATGTCAGTACCACAGGTAAAAACCTGATTTCTCCTGCTTTTTCAATGGCTTCATTTAATTCTAAACCTTCTTGGCGTAACTGATTCGTAAAATCTACTAACAAAATTGAGTTTTTCACTTCTACTCCAGCCAGCCCAATAAAACCAATAATTGCCACAAACGAAAGAGGCTCACCAGCTAAAAACAAAGCAGAAACACCACCCACAATACCCAAAGGTATTACAGAAAGCACAATCAGTGTTCCTTTGAATGTTTTAAATTGTAAAATTAGCACTGCAATAAATAAGAAAACAGTTATCAGAATTACAGACATAAATCCACCTCCAAAAGCATCTCCTTCACTTTCTGCCTCTCCTGCAAGTTTATAATAATAGCCTTTTGGAAGCTTTAAAGAGTCTAATTTGGGTACAATTTCTTTGAGTACCTGATTAGCCAATACGTTTTTCTGAGTGTAGGCTGTTACTTTTGCAAATCTGTTTTTATTGAAGTGATTGATACTTGTTGGCGAAGTTTCAAAAGTAATTTCAGCCATTTGGTTAAGCTTAATAGGTGTTCCTGATGTATTATTGACAAACAGATTATTAAATACATCCAATGTAACTACTTTTTCTCTTGGAGCATTTACAACTACCTTATAATCATCTCCTTGCTCATCAGAATAGCTTCCTACTTCTACGCCAGCCACAGCCAAACGAATGGTTCTATCTATATCGGCAGTCATAACGCCTAATGTTCTGGCTTTTTCTTTGTTTATTTTAACTTTAACATCTGTTTTTAGAACATTGAGTTCGTTATTGACATAAATAGTGCCTTTATTTGCTCTGATAATACTTTCGACCTGAAATGAAAGTTTTCTGAGAGTGTCAAGGTTATCGCCGAACATTCTGATGGATATAGGAGCTTCGATGGGCGGACCTTGTTCAAAGTCTTTGATTTCAACTTTGGCATAAGGAAATTCTACAAATTGTTGTCTTAAACCCTCAATAATGCGTTTTTTATCTGTTGGTTTGGTGTTGTTATCCAATTGTACAAATATTTGGGCAAAGTCTGTTTTTTCCTCTTGCTGAACTACATTGTAGTAAATTTGAGGGTTTCCTTTGCCAATATTGGCTGTAAAGAATTTAATATCAGGGTTTTTCTTTAAAATATCTTCTACCAAGCCCGTAATACGATTATTTTCCTGTAAATTGGTTTGTAAAGGCATTTTAACATTTACAAGAAAAATAGGTTTCTCTGAAGTTGGGAATAATCTAAAACCAATCACAGGGAAAAGCATCAGCGAACCTACAAATAAAACCAAAGCAACCAAAAGTGTAATAACAGGGCGTTTTAAGGCTCTACCCATTAGTTTTGAGTAAGTTGCACTAATTCCTTTTTTCAAAAATCTTAAGAAAATATTTCCTTCTGGATTGTGGTGATTTTTAAGTAGAGAGCTACCCAAAAAAGGTACAACTGTTAAAGATACAATCATAGAAGCAAAAACGCTGGTAATAACAGCCATTGGCAAACCTCTGATAAATTCACCTGGTCCTCCTGGTAAAAAAATGAGTGGTAGAAATGCGATAATCAGAGTAGCAGTACACCCCAACACAGCAAGCCCAATCTGTTTAGTAGCTTCTATGGCTGCATGTCTCTTTGAATGTCCTTCTCTCAACCATCTTTCAATGTTTTCAACAACCACAATGCTATCATCCACAAGCAAGCCCAATGCCACTACCAAGCCCACAATACTCAACTGATTGAGTGAAAAACCCAAAGCATTGAGTCCTACAAGCCCTAAAGCAAGCGATAAAGGGATGGATATCATCACAATAATAGAGGCTCTTGTACCCAAAGGTAATAGCGTAATGAGTACAAGCAAAATAGCCAGTCCAAAGTCAAAACTTAGTCCACCCAAACGTTGAGATACATTATCCGCTTGATCAAAATTCTTAACCATTTGGATATTTTTAGGCAAACTCTTTTCAAAATCGGCTAATACTGGACTAAATGCTTCTTTGGTTTTTGAGATATTCGCTCCTTGTTTCTGAGCTGCATTCAGTAAAATACATCTGTAGCCATTGATACGTGTAATGTGTTTTTCTGTCTCATACTTGTAGCCAATAGTCGCTATATCTTTCAGATAAACAATTTTACCCCCTGCATTATAGACAACTGTTGAAGCAATATCATCTAAATCTTTAAATTTTCCACTGGTTTTAACATTGAAGGTTTTTGTACCCATATTCACATTACCCCCAGGGATATTGGCATCTTCACTTTGTAAACTTCCTACTACTGCATTCAAAGGAATACGTAATTGAGCTAATTTATCGAGTTGTACATCTACTCTGATTACTTCTTCGGGAGCTCCAGAGTATTCAATATCTTTTAAATCTGTTATTTTTTCAAGTTTTTCTTTTAAAATATCTGCCTGTTCTTTCAGGGTTTTGTATGAAGCATTTTCCGAAACAAGTGCTACTTGCAAAATATTCACATCCGAAGGATCGACTCTTCTGATTTCAAGGCTGTATAAATCTTTGGGTAAACTGCTTCTCAGACCATTTACCTCTCTGATTACCTCCTGATATTTATTATCTACATTCACACCATATTTAAACTCCACACGCATAATGGCTAAGCCATTTTCGATGGTAGTCAGCACTTTATCAATATTTTCCAGTTCATAGATTTTCTTTTCAATAGGCTTTACCACAAGTTCTTCCATGTCTTTGGGGCTTGTACCAGGGTAAATGGCAATGATTGGAAATTGAGGAGGATTTATTTCAGGGTCTTCAGAGCGAGGCATTGTCAGCAACGTAACTACTCCCAATACAGCTACCATCACAAACATGATGAGGGTAAACTGATAATTTTTTACGGAATATTCTGTGATTTTCATGGAAGTAATTATTTGATAATTTTAATAGCTGATTTTTCATTTAAAAATGCACTATTCGATACCACCACTTGCCCAACACCTTCTAAGCCTTTTTCTACAAATACTTGGTTTTTATCAAAAGAAGCTATCTGAACAGGGATTTTCTTTACTTTTGTATTTTCAATAGGCGTAAAAACATAGCCTCTGTTCCCCTCAGCCTCAATGAGAGCATCATAAGGGATGGCTACTTGGTTGGTTTTGACTGTAGGAACAATCATAGCCTTTCCAAACATACCCACAGCCAGTTTTTCAGAATCTAGTTGTAGTTTTAATTCTATTTGAAAAGACCCACTGGTTTGGTCTGCTGCCTGAGATTTACGAAATACCGTAGCCTGAAATGTTTTGTCAGGGAAAGCATCGAGCGTTACTTGTGCCTGCTGATTTTCTTGAATATTAGCCCATTGTTTGTCTGTAACACCTACTTTGAGTACCCAGTCTTTATTTCCGTTGTTTTCGTTAATTGTAAATATGGGCGTTCCCGCTCCTACTACTTCACCTACATGAGCCATTTGTTTGGTTACAAAACCATCAGCCAAAGCATAAATAGCTGCATAGTTTTGGTTAAAAGAAACTACATCTATATTCTTTTTGGCAATATCCATAGCTGTTTTTGCATTTTGGAATTGCTCTAAGGTGGCTACACTATCATTGTATAGATTTGAGGCTCTTGTAAAATCTCTTTGAGCTTTTTCGTAACCCAGTTGAGCCTGTTGTAACTGAGAGTTAATTTCTGTTATTTTGAGTGTAGCAAGTAGCTGTCCACGTCTAAAATGTTGTCCTTCTTCTACACTCATAGATTCAATAATTCCTCCAATTTTGAAAGAATAACGAGCTTCATTTTCTGTGGTTACCAGCCCTGTTGCCTGAATAATTTTGCCATTTTCGAGCGATTGTATGTCTGCTACTTTTACAGCAATGGCTTCGTTGTTTGCAGGGAAAGGATTTTTTTCTGTTTTTTTAGAGCCACAAGCCACCAATAGCAAGCCTGTGAGCAAAATCAAAGTATTTTTCATGGTGTATAACTGGTTAAGATTATTCAATATTGAAGGAAGCATTTGCCCTTTCTACTTCTGCATATTTCATCCAAGTATCAAAAAGAGCAATATTGGTTTGGAGTTGTGTACTGATATACTGATTTTGAGCATCTAAGAGTTCAATATACAAAGCCTGTCCCTCTTTATAGAGTTTGAGCATATCGTTGTAGTATTGTGTAGCTGTTTTCTGTTGAGCCATATTGGATTCATAAACAGCTAAAGAACTTTTAAATGTATTGATAGATGTTTGAGCCTGTAATTGTAATTGGCTATTGGTATGACTGATTTGAGATACCAAAACTTTTCCGTCCAGTTCGTTTTGTTTAATTTTTTGGATGTTTCTGCCTGAAGCAAAGAGATTCCATTCTAAGCTAACTCCTGCAAAATAATAACGAGTTTTATCATTAAATTTCCATTGAAAGCCCTGTGAACCCAAATCTGCAAAAATATTTACCTTGGGTACCAAATATGCTTTCGAGAGAGCTGTTACTTCGTTGTTTACTTGTGTGGCTGTGGCAAGTTTGGAAAGCTCCTCTCTTTTACTTACTTCTGTATCAGTCTCTTTCAAAATTGGCAGAGAAGCATATTCTTCTGTTTGGATGGGGCTATTAAGTGGCTTGTTGAGTAAAAAGTTAAAATAGGCTTGAGCATTTTTTTGATTTTCCTGAGCTACTTTAATCTGAGATTCAATTTTGGTAAGCTCATTTTCGCTACGAGTGACTACTGTTCTGTTTACTTTTTGGTTATTGAACAACGATTTATTGACTCTATTGCTTTCAGCGACTATTTTTTGAGCATTTTCATAAATTTCAATGGCTTTGGTAGCTTGTAAATACTGGAAATATGCTTTCTTCACATCCTTTACAAGCTCTCTTTGATAAATAGAAATCTCTGTTTTTTGCAAATCGTACTGATATTGTTTGATTCTCTTGTTGTGTTGTATTTCTGCATTAATCAGTGGCATGCTTACTCTGAAACGAGTATCATAAAAATCGTTAGGGTTGAGTAATATGCTTTGGTTTTCTAACTGAGGAAATTTATCGCTTCCTGTAAGTTGATTAAGCGTTTGGTAAACAGGGTTCAGCAAATCCCCTATAGGAAAATCTACTGTTCTTCCTCCATCTGCTCTATAATAATTTGCCCCAAATGTAATACTGGGAGAATATAAGTTTTTGGCTTCTTTTAATGCCCAAAGGCTTCTTTCTAAAGAGATTTTACGCTGATTCAGCATTTCATTAGTCTTCAAACCCTCCGAAATATATTCATTGAGTTTGGTTTGTGCAGATACCACTCCCGTCAGTATCCATAAGCAACATAAGAATAGCATTTTTTTCATATTGAACCTTATTTTAATTTTGAACATTGTTCACTATAGGTGTAAAAAAATTTAGATATGATCAATCATTTTCAGCATAACAGCATAACCTCTTTCAACAATTGTCTCAGGATTTTCAAAAGCTACTCCTTTGCATCTGTCTCTGATTTCGAGACTACACATCCCATGTACTGTACTCCAAATCATAAAAGAAACAGCTTCTGCATCTTCTAATCCTTTGAAATGCCCCTGTTCCATACAAGCCATTACTGTATTTTTTAGGATAAAAAAAGTAGCTCTACCTTCATTCCATTCATCTGCTTTCATGGCATCCAAAAACTCAATAGGAGCTCTTAAATTAAACATCAAATCGTACATTTCAGGGTTTTCCAATGCAAAACGAATGTATTCTTTTCCCATTGCTTTAAGGCGTTCCATAGGATTTTCTACTGAAAAAAGCACTTTAAAACGAGAACCCAGCATCGAAAAACCTTGCATGTGTAAAGCGTGTAGTATGTCATTTTTATCTTTATAATAAACATATACCGTCCCTACACTATAATTGATTTCACTGGCAATATTTCTAATAGTTGTATGTTCTATTCCTTTTTCCACAAAAAGCTTTTTAGCACCTTCTAAAATAAGGTGTTTCAATTCTTCTTTCTCCTTAGCTTTTCTTTCGGCAGTACCCATACAACATGAATTATATCGTTACAAATTTATTGAACATTGTTCAAAATTCAAAATAATTTTTGAATAATATTTCAAGGTATTGCATTTTTCAATATTTCTAAAATTAAATATTTTGATAAATAATTATTGTTTTACAATAATTATTATTACGTTTGCAATAATTATTTAAACTTATATTGTATGAATACTGTCAAAATAATTTCTAAAATCTTATTCTATGTTACAAGGTTGTTGGCAATTTTTTATTTTGCTATGTCCCTGCATTCGATCATTGCCTTATCAACCAAATGGTCATTAAATATCAAAGATAATGGCAAGTATTTTCAGGTATGTTTTCCTTTTACAAACAAGCCATTTCTAAATGGGGAATATTATACAGAGTATATTATTTTCTATTTTTTAGCTCCTATTAGCTTATATGGATTATTTTTCTTGCTTGTGAGCAATGTATTTAAGGTATTTTTTCAGCCAAAACTTTTTACAGAATACGGAGTAACCCAGCTAAAATGGTTTTATTTAGGAAATCTGATACTCCCAAGCCTTACGGCTCTCATTACCAGTATTTTTGCAAAAGTGGAAGACCCAACGGAAATACTCATTCTATTACACTTTGTATTAGGGATATTTGCTTATTTCTTAGCTGCTATTTTTAGACAAGGTTTAAATCTTCAAAAAGAACAAGACTTATTTATATAACCATGCCAATTATAGTTAATGTAGATGTGATGCTTGCCAAACGTAAAATGCAATCGAAAGAATTGGCAGAGATTCTGGGCATAACCCAAGCCAATTTATCCATTTTAAAAACTGGAAAGGCAAAGGGCATTCGTTTTGATACTTTAGAAGCCATCTGTAAAGCTCTCGATTGCCAACCAGGTGATGTTTTAGAGTACAAGCCCGACTAAAAGAGCCACACATCTTATTCATTTGTATATATCAAAAACACCCAAAAATGGGTGAATGGAAGTCCATTGTCTTAACCAAAAACTGTTTTTTATGAATCAACTACAAATCAAAAACCTTTCTAAAACCTACTCCAATGGCGTTAAAGCCATGCAAAGTATTTCTTTAAATATCCAAAATGGTATGTTTGGGCTTTTAGGGGCAAATGGTGCAGGAAAATCTACGCTGATGCGAACCATTGCTGGTTTACAAACTCCTGATACTGGAGAAATTATCTTTAATGGTGTAAATATTATTGAAAAACCTCTGTATATCAAACAACACTTGGGGTACCTGCCTCAAGATTTTGGGGTATATCCCAATATTTCAGCATTTCATCTGCTTGAACATTTAGCTATTTTAAAAGGTATTGCCTCCTTTTCTGAGAGAAAAAATCAAATTTTAGCCCTGCTTGAAAAAACAAACCTTTATGAACACAGAAACAAGGCTGTTAGTACCTTTTCTGGAGGAATGCGTCAAAGATTTGGCATAGCCCAAGCTCTTTTGGGAAACCCTCAGATTATCATTGTAGATGAGCCTACAGCAGGCTTAGATCCCGAAGAACGAAATCGTTTTAATAATCTTTTAAGTGAAATCGGTGAACAAGTTATTGTCATTTTATCCACACATATTGTAGAAGATGTGAAAAATTTATGTTCACAGATGGCTATTATCCACAAAGGAGTCGTACAAGCCTGTGGAAAGCCTCAAGATTTTATCAAAGAGCTTAAAAACTGCATTTGGGAGAAAGAGATAGATAAAAAAGAACGCCCTTTTTATGAACAGCAGTATCAGGTTATTTCTTCACAACTCCATGCAGGCAAGCTCAAGATTCATATCTATTCAGAAAATAATCCAGAAAATGATTTTACTTCAAAATCTCCTGATTTAGAAGATGTTTATTTTTCACAACTTCTTAATACAAAACAATATGCTTAAAGACCTTTTATTATTTGACTGGCTTTTTTTTAGCAAAAAAAAGGCTTTATATGTTTCTCTTGCCTTATTTTTAGGTTTAGGACTCATGGTTGCTTTGTTTGCCAATTTCCCTTGGGTTGGTACAAATAAGAATTCCCCTTTTGTTCTGACTTATTTACTGGGTTTGTTTTCTTTAACAAGTATTTTTGTAGTGGCTATTTTAGCCGCACAAAGCCTATTCAGAGAAAAAGAGTATCAATTTGATTTGATTTTATATGCTACCCCTTTAAATAAAGGGCATTATCTGACAAGTCGTTTAACAGCAATTTTCCAAGTCTGTCTTTTACATTTTCTGTTATTTGTATTTGGCATGATGCTGGGGCATCAATTTCTACGCAAAGCCACACATATTTATGGAAACTTTAATATTTGGTACTATTTACAGCCTTTTTTGGTACTTGTAGTTCCTAATATCTTATTTTGTTTGGCTGTTATGGGTTCTTTAGGAGCTATTACCAAAAATAAAATGATGATTTATGTGGCAGGGCTTTTTTTATATTTTTTGTATTGGGG
>Ga0075157_10001029_pt1 | contig 18594 bp, 16 predicted proteins | sample JI81BgreenDNA_FD_70967 | JGI IMG/M metagenome (GOLD analysis project Ga0075157, IMG submission 70967) | Wastewater effluent complex algal communities from Wisconsin, to seasonally profile nutrient transformation and Carbon sequestration -... | ecosystem: Engineered > WWTP > Effluent > Algae...
CGGAATTGCAGCGTCTTCATCCCCGCCACCTTCACGATGGCGCCATCGGGCGCCAGGCTGCCCTTCAGGCCCACAACACCGCCGGTGGGCGACAAGGCATTGGGCACCGAATAAATCACCTTCTGATCCGGGTTCCACGTCACCTCGTCGATATTCTCGGCCAGCGTCTTGCCGGTCACCGTCAGGCATTCGCCATGCAGGAATCCGGCATCAAACAGCGCCTTCAACGCCATGTACACGCCGCCAGCGTCATACATGTCCTTGGCCACATAACGTCCGCCCGGCTTCAGATCGGCAATATAGGGCGTCGTCTTGAAAATCTCCGCCATGTCGAACAGATCGAACTTCACCCCGCATTCGTTGGCCATCGCCGGCAAATGCAGCGCCGCATTGGTCGATCCGCCCGTCGCCGCCACAATCCGCGCTGCATTTTCAAACGCCTTGCGCGTCGCCAGATCGCGCGGCCGGATATTCTTCTCGATCAACGTCATGATCTGCCGGCCCGCACCGATCGCGATGTCCGCCCGGCTGGTATAGGGCGCCGGCATCATGTTGCTGTTCGGCAGGCTCAGCCCGATGGCCTCGCCCACACAAGCCATGGTGTTGGCGGTGAACTGCCCGCCGCAGGCGCCATGGCCGGGGCACGCCACCTTTTCCAGCGCCGTCAGCCGCGCCAACGGGCAGTTGCCGGCCGCAAAGCCGCCCACCGCCTCGAACACGTCCACCACGGTCACATCGTTGTTCTCAAAGCGGCCGGGCAGGATCGATCCGCCATACACAAAGATGCTTGGCACGTTCAGCCGCAGCATCGCCATCATCATGCCCGGCAGGCTCTTGTCGCACCCGGCAAAGCCGATCAGCGCATCATAACAATGGCCGCGCATCGAAAGTTCCACGCTGTCGGCAATGCAATCGCGCGAAACCAGGCTGGCCTTCATGCCCTGGTGCCCCATGGCAATCCCGTCGGTCACCGTGATGGTATTGAACCGCCGCGGCATCCCGCCGGCCTCGTTCACGCCAATCCGCGCCGCATCCGCCTGCGCATCCAGCGTGGTATTGCACGGCGCCGAGTCATTCCCCGCCGACGCAATCCCCACAAACGGCCGCCCGATCTCCTCCTCGGTCAGCCCCATCGCATAATAATAGCTGCGATGCGGCGCCCGCTCCGGCCCCACCGAAACATGGCGACTGGGCAGCTTGAACTTGTCGAATCTTGTCATATCATGGCCTCTTTGGCTAACAATCTTGCCTTGGCGCAGAGGCACGACTGGGTCAAGCCCGATGATATGGAGTCGGCAGGCGGCACGCTTTACAGGGCGAGAACGCGAAAGGCAGCGACTTATGGCGGGCTGGACCTGAGGCCCCGCCCGCTGTTTCGTTTGAGCGGATCAATCGGTTCGGACAATGACGTGCATTGTCCTCCCAACAGGAGGTGGTCCCCCGATGTCAGGCAGCCACCGTGGCGATGCGGCGGCGGCGCATGGTGGCCCCCACCAGGCCGAACCCGGCGATCAGCAGCGCCCATGTTTCCGGTTCGGGCACCTGGCTGATGTAGATGCCGGCCATGCTGTTGATGCCGTCGGTCATGCTGCCATTGATGGTCAGCCAGCCCTGCCGATAGCCGTCACGCTCGATGCCGAGCGACGTGATGGCCAGACCCGCGGCATCAGGATCAAGGATGCCGCCATCCATGCCATATTCGGCAATGGTAGAAAGGTTGCCGCCGAACATGTGGTAGAGCCCGGTCGCGCCGCCCTGCGTGTCGCCCTTGAAGGCGGCGTTCCAGCCATCGGCCGCCATGAACGAAGCCGAGCGCCAACGGGCGAACTCGCCATCCTCCTCGCCTTCCTCACCCGGAATCTTGCCGGAGAAGTTCCAGTAGACGAAATCCTTGTAAAGGCTGCCGGTCTGGGCAACCAGCCGGGTTTCCAGCGTGTCCACATCGGTAATGAAGAAACCCTGATCCAGCGGCACTTCGAAATTGTAGAGGCCGTCGCCAGCCGTCCCGCTGCCCGCCGTCACGCCATTGTCCTGCGCATTGCAGAACGCGGCTGTGTTGGCATTGTCGATGCCGGCGCAGCTCACGGTGATGGTGCGCGTCTGCATCTGCACCACGCCATTGCCATCCTTCTTGCCCCAGGCGCCCCAGAACCCGACCTTGCTGCCATTGAACGACAGCGCCTCGCCAACACGTGTGAAGAAGCTATCGGCCTGATCCACGACAGCCTGACCGATGGTAACGATCGTCTTCAGGATGCTGGGCGTATCGGCCGCCTTGTTGCTGTCCAGGCTGGCCATGTAGATGCCGCCGACGGTGGGCGATTCTTCATTGTCCACCCCCAGGAACACCATGCGGCCAGCGGCAGCACTGGGCGGCGCGGTCGAACCGAACTTGGTGCCGCCAGCGCCGGGAATGGCCGTGTTGCTGTCGGCAATCAGCTTGGTGGGCGACGTGCCGCCGCCGGCCACCACATCACGATAATAGACGCCGGTGCGGCCCGTGCCGCCATTGTCGGTCCAGTTGCCCTTGAACACCACGAAATCACCGTTGGGCGACGGGGCACCGGGAAATTGATCGAACTTGGTGCCGGGCGTGGTGCCGGGCACCTGATAATAGCTGAGATCCGGGTTGGACGGATATACGCCGTTGTTGACATTGCCCAGACCGGACATGCCGGTGATCAACGCCCCTTGCGGATTGGTGTAGATGCCCGACGTGCCGCCGCGCGTGGTGATCGGTTCACCCGTGCCGGTGTCGATCCCGGTCTGATATTCCAGCACCGGCCGCGACTGGCCACGGGTGGCGATCGTCGCCGACGTGGCATCGATGCGGGGGATGGACGGAAATTCGTTGAAGATCGCCGCCGTGTTGTTGGGCTGCGGCACGATCGCGCCGCGTTCGGTGATCTTGGTGATCGGATTGCCGCTGGTGGACATGTCGCGCGTGAAGATGCCACTGCCCGGTTGGCCGCTGCCGCCCTGGGTACGCGCGCGGAACACCACCAAGCCCTGATTGTTCACCGATGGCTGGTTGTAGCTGTTGAAGTTGCGCGTATCGCCTGGATAAAGATCATTGTTGTTGACGACTGTGCCCCATTTCAGGGTCGAAGCGGCAAAGGCCGGTGCGCCCGCCATCATCATGGTTGAAACCGCAATCAACAACGCTGCTCTTTGCTTCATGACACCGCTCCCTGACGAGTTGGACTCAGTTTGCCTTGGTCAGGAGGAGAACAGGGAATGCGGCAGCCCGCATTGACATCGATCAAGGTTACTGAAGCTTCATCTTGAGAACGCGTGCAACGGGCCATGCTGCATGATGCGACTTACAAGGCGCGCCGCACGTTCGCGATGCAGTCCGCCAATATATGCGTCCAGCGCGCCACGCCTTCCCGCGTCTGCAACCCGTCGTTGCGCACTTCGATGCCGAGATAGGGGATGCGCAGCGCTTCGGCGTGGCGGTTCATGGTATAGTTGAGGTCGCGGCCGGAATAGGGCTGGTTGTCGCCCACATGCAGGCCGCGCGATGCGAGCGCGACGAGGCCGAGCCGGGCCGCGCGTTCGTCTGCGTTGTAGAGGATACCAATCGGCCAGGGGCGCTGTTCTTCGGGGCGGGTGGCGAGTTGTGGCGTGAAGCTGTGGACGGAGATGATCAGCGCCGGGCGCACCCGCGCAATCTGGGCGGCGATGGTGGCGTGATAGGGGGCGTGGATGGCCTCCACCCGCAGGGCGCGCTCTTCCGCCGGCAGGTTCCAGTTGCCGGGGATCATATGGCCGTCGCTGCTGGCCGGCACGGCGCCCAGATCGGCGGGATCGCGGTTAAGATCGACCACCAGGCGCGACACGGTGGCGATGATGGCGGGGGCCGAGAGCGCGCGGGCGAGGCGGCGGGTGAGCGCATCGGTGCCGATATCCACCGCGACATGATCATTCAGCAGCGCGGGCGGGATGCCGAGATCGATGCCGGGCGGCACACTGGCCGAAGCGTGATCGGCGATCAGCAGCAGATCGGCGGTGCCGGGCAGGATTTCAGGCAGGCTCATCCCTGCCGGCATAGACCGCACGGGCGACAGAAAAAAGGCCCGGTGGCGAACCACCGGGCCCAAAAGGCATCCTTGGGGAGGATGGAAGCGATTACTGGCCGGTGGTCGGCAGGGCAGCCAGTTCGGTGCCGAGCAGCTTGGCGGCGGCGGCGAACTTCTTGCCGGCTTCGAACTTGGCATCGGCGGCGCACAGGGCTTCACCGGTCGAAACCAGCTTCAGGGCCTTGGTGGCGTCTTCGCCGCCCTTGGCTTCGGCCAGGGTGCGGATCTGGGCCGGGGTGGCCTTGCAGCTGACCGGAGCGGCAGCGGCGACGGGGGTGGCGGCCACGGCAGCGGCGGTGAGGGCGAGAGCGATGATGCGGTTCAACATGGGTCTTCTCCTGTTGCGGCTGACTGGCCACGGGATTGAACGAAAATTCCGATTGATTTGAACACCGCCGCCCTCGACCGAGGGGGGGAGTTGAGCGAAGGCTGAGCGCTGCTCAAATCAACTGAGGTCCTTCTAAGTAGCGCTCAGAAGCCCGTCAACAGCTATTTTGAGCCATGGTCAGCATGTCGCACTGCGGCATAGTGTTTTCAATGCGTTGGATGAATGACGTAGCCGATATGTGGCACTGCACCCACGCTTTTCACAGGGCATTCGAGCGCGATTCAGGCGGTTTTTCGAGTCTCACTCCATTCAGCTGAGCGCGACTCGGGACTGCTGCTGTCGAATCAGATGATGTGCGTGGGGCAGAGCCACCAACCGCTGTTGGCAAGCGCCGCCGCCGCCCGATCACGCGCCGCCAGATCGGGATAGAGCGCCAGGCAGGTCGCGCCGGAACCGCTCATCCGCACCAGTGTCGCCTCCCCTGCCCGATCCAGCATCGCCAGCACGTCGGCGATCACCGGTTGCAGGGCGATGGCCGCCGCGGTCATGTCGTTGCGCAAGGCAGGCAGCGGCAGGGCGGGATCGATGGGGCCACGATCGCGCTGGTCCCACCCGGCAAACACCGGCCCGGTGGCAACCGCCACGCGCGGGTTGACCAGCAGCACCGGCGTGCCGGCCGGATCATGCGGCCAGGGCGACAGCGCCTCCCCCTTGCCCGTGCCAAAGCGCGTCTGGCTGTACACGCACACCGGCACATCGGCACCCAGTGGTTCGGCCAGTGCCGCCAGCCGGTCAAGCGGCCAATCCAGACCCCACAGCCGGTTCAGCAACCGCAGCGCGGCCGCCGCATCCGCCGAGCCGCCGCCCAGACCGGCCGCGACCGGAATCCACTTTTCCAGGCTGACGGCAGCGCCCGGCACCACCCCGGCAGCAGCCGCCAGCGCCCGGCCAGCACGCAGCACCAGATTGTCAGCCTCCGGACCCACTGCGCCAGCATTTGGACCCGAAATCGTGAGCGAAAGCGTGTTGGCCGGCGCGGCGTGGAGCGTGTCGCCAAAATCGGTGAAGGCGAAAATGCTCTCCAGATCATGATAGCCATCAGGCCGTCGGCGCCGCAGGTGCAGCGCCAGATTGATCTTGGCCGGGGCGTGTTCGGTCAGCATCGCGCCGCTGCCTGTGGCGCGGGCCGGCAAGCGACGCAAGGGCTTCTATTTCTGGGCCAGCATCGCCGGCGCCGCATCTAGGCCATAGTCCAGCCGGGCCTGCAGCTTGCGCTTGTCCTCTGCCGGGGCTTCCAGCGCCAGCGCCTGGCGCCAGCGGAATCGCGCTTCGATGCGGCGGCCCTGTTGCCACAGCGCATCGCCCAAGTGACTGATAACGGTGGGATCTTGCGGCTCCAGGCTGATGGCGCGTTCCAGTGTGGTCACCGCCTTGTCCACCTCGCCCGTCTGCAATTGCACCCAGCCCAGTGAATCGATGATGCCGCCATCGCCGGGCCGCAACTGGGCGGCCTTTTCAATCATGGCGCGGGCTTCGGCCGGGGCACCACCGCGTTCGAGCAGGCCATAGCCGAGATAATTCAGCACCCCAGGTTCATCAGGGAACAGCGCCAGCGCGGCGCGGAAATCGGCCTGGGCGCCCGGCCAATCGCCGGCGCGATCCCGCATCATGCCGCGCAGATAATGCAGGTTCCACGCCGAGGCGCCCAACCCCTTGCCAAAGCGATCAATTGCCGTGCCATAGGCCGTGGCGGCTTCGGCAAAGCGCCCGGCGCGGCTGTGCCATCCGGCCAGCCCGGCCCAATCATCGGCGGATGCCTCCGGCACCTCCGCAGCGCGCTGCAGCAACTGCCCGGCGGCGGCAGATTGGCCAGCGGTTTCAAGCACTTCGGCGCGGCGGGCGCGCACGGCCTCTTCCAATCCAAGCCCGGCCGGCACCTTGTCCAGCGCGGCCAACGCCGGCTGGGTCTGATCGGCCTTGCCCAGCATGTCCCCCACGGTCAGCCAGGTGATCGGCAGTTCGGGCGCCAGGAAACTGGCCAGCCGGGCGAACATCAGTGCCATCGGTTCAGAACGTTCCCGCGCCAGATCAACTGCCAGCCGCGCCGCCGTCCACGCCAGCGCCTGCCGGGGTTCCGTCACCAACGGGCCCAACCGCTGGCCGGCCTGCAGCCGTTCTCGCGCCACCGCCGTCGGCCGGTCGCCAGGGTAGAGCACGGCCAGCGCCTCATCCTTGCGGCCGGCCATCACCAGTGCATCGGCCTGGCCTTGCCGCAGAAACAACAGCGCTGGGCCGCCGCCGGAGCGGGCCTGGCGATAAGCGATGGCCGCTTCATCCCAGCGGCCCATGCTGGCGAGCAGATGGGCGCGCTGTTCGGCAATATAGGCGCGCAGAAACCCCTGATAACGCTGCGGATCAAGCAGATTGAGCGCCGCCCCGGCATCGCCGCGCGCCTGCGCCGCCCAGGCATCAACCACCGGCCCGACCACGATCGGCCAGCCCTGCCCGCCCAGTTTCTGCCGCAACGATGCCGCCAGTGCCCAATCCTTGCGGATCACGGCTTCGGCGATGCGAGTCATCGTCACATCGGGATCGCTGGCACCATCGGCAGCGAGGCTGCGCGCCAGCTGGAATGCCCGCGACTGATCGCCATTGGCCAGCGCCAGTTCCCAACTGCGCCGCTTGACGTTGGCCGCTGCCGGATCGGCAGCGCGCGCTTGCTCCATCAGCCGGGCGGCAAGCCCAACCTCGTTATCGAGCACAGCGTAACGGCCAATGACATAGGCATGCAGCGCGGTATCGCTGGGTGGAGCAGCCGGTTTGGCGGCCTGGGTTGGCCCGGAGAGCGCAAGCAGGGCGGCGATGGTGAGGCGAGTGCGCATGTGGGGTGAGGATGGCGGGGTGTGGGGGGAATGTCGAGAGGGGTGAGAGTCGCGGCACAAGCGCGCAAACCGCTCATGCCGAGCTTGTCGAGGCACCACACCGGTTGCGGAGCCGGGTGCTGCTGGGCGCGGCCGGCGGCGGAGCCGCCGAGTCCGCTTGGAGGCGTGAAGGAAAGAAGAAAGGAAAAGCGTGGCGGAGCCACGCCGTCGGACGAGTCAAAAAGGGCGGGGGAGACCCGCCCTTTTCGCTCGCCGTCCGTGCTTGCGCGAGTCCGTGTGCATCGCTGCGCGATGGTCACTGGCCGCGCTGCGCATTACATATTCGGATAATTCGGGCCCCCACCGCCCTCCGGCACCACCCAATTGATATTCTGCGTCATGTCCTTGATATCGCACGTCTTGCAATGCACGCAGTTCTGCGCGTTGATCTGCAGGCGCGGCGCGTTCTCCTCCACGCCCACGATCTCATACACGCCGGCCGGGCAGTAACGCTGCGCCGGCTCGTCATAGAGCGCGAGATTGACCTCGACCGGCACCGACGCATCCTTCAGCGTCAGGTGGCAGGGCTGGTCTTCCTCGTGGTTGGTGTTCGACAGGAACACGCTGGAAAGCCGGTCGAAACTGATCACGCCATCCGGCTTGGGATAGACGATCTTCGGCGCCGCATCCTTGCGGCGCATGTGGGTGTTGTCGGGGCTGAGCTTGAAGGTGAAGGGCAGCTCGTAGCCTAGATACTCCATCCACATCATCACGCCGCCCATGGCGGTGCCCACCGTGGTGCCGAACTTCTCGACCGCCGGCAGCACGTTGCGCACCATCTTCAGTTCTTCGTACACCCAGCTCTTCTTGTAGGCGGCGTCATAATCCTTCAGCTCGTCGCCGCCGCGCTGGGCGGCGATGGCGGCCACAGCGCATTCAGCGGCCATCATGCCGGTCTTCATCGCAGTGTGGCTGCCCTTGATGCGCGGCACGTTCAGGAACCCAGCCGCGCAACCGATCAAGGCACCGCCCGGGAAGGCCAGCTTCGGCACCGCCTGCCAGCCACCATCGTTGATGGCGCGCGCGCCATAAGAAACGCGCCGACCACCTTCCAATATCTCGCGGATCGCCGGGTGGGTTTTCCAGCGCTGGAATTCCTCGAACGGCGACAGGTGCGGGTTGTCATAGTTGAGCCACACCGAGAAGCCCAAGGCGACCTGGCCATTGGCCTGATGATAGAGGAAGCCGCCGCCATTGGCGTCAGACAGCGGCCAGCCCTGGCTGTGGATCACCTTGCCCGGCACATGCTTTTCAGCCGGAATGTCCCACAATTCCTTCAGGCCAATGCCATAGATCTGCGGCTGGCTGTTCTTGCGCAGATCGAACCGGTTGATGATCTGCTTGGAAAGATGCCCGCGCGCGCCTTCGGCGAAGAAGGTATATTTGGCGTGGATTTCGAGGCCCGGCGTCCAGCTGTCCTTCTTTGATCCATCCTTGGCGATGCCCATATCGCCGGTGGCGACGCCCTTAACGCTGCCATCATCGTTGAACAGCACTTCGGCCGCGGCAAAGCCGGGGAAGATTTCGACGCCCAGCGCTTCCGCCTGCCCGGCAAGCCAGCGCGTGAGATTGCCCAATGACACTGTGTAGCAGCCCTTGTTCTGCATGAACGGCGGCAGCAGCGCGTGCGGGAAATCATATTTCTTGGTTTCGGTCAGAACCCAGTGATGGTTCTCCGTCACCGGCACGGTCAACGGCGAATCCATGGTGCGCCACTCGGGCAGCAGCTCATCCAGCGCGCGGGGATCAACCACCGCGCCTGACAGGATATGCGCTCCGATTTCGCTACCCTTTTCAAGGATGCACACCGACAGATCGACCCCCAGTCGCTGCGCTTCCTGCTTGGCCCGGATCGCCGCGGAAAGGCCAGCCGGCCCACCGCCCACAATCACCAGGTCATAGGGCATCGATTCCCGTTCGCTCACGTGCTTTCCCCATCCTTGCCGCGCCGCATCGGGCTGGCGCAGCCTTGCCATCATTCACCAGATAGCGTCACAGCAAAGGCTTGACCAGACGGGGCACACTGATGCTTTTGGTCGCTTGTGACGCTGCCCCTCGCCACCACTGACGATCCCGCTGCGGCCCTGGCTTTCCTTGTCAGCGCCGGAGCCGATGTGGCGATTGCTGAACAGCCGCGCCGTTGGCTGGACGCACCTCCACCGAAACCAGCACCCCGAACTGAACCGGTGTCTGCACCAGCCCCGTCCGCCGCTCCGCGCATGGCAGCGCCCGCCCCAGCCGCCGATCACCCGGCGCGCGCCTGTGCCGATGTCCCGGCGCTGCTCGCGCTGCTCGGCCGTTTCCCTGATGCCCGCACAAGGCCGCCATTGTTGTATCAAGGCGCGTTGGAAACCCGGGTGTGGGTGCTGATCGACCGGCCCGACACTGATCCTGCCCACCGTGACACAATCGATCGCATGCTGGCGGCCATCGATCTCGATTGGAACCGGGCTGCACTGGTCAGCCGCCTGCCCTGGCCAACGCCGGGCGATGGCGAGCCGACCGCCAGTGCGCTGGCCCGTTTCACGCCGGTGGTGGAACGTTTGGCCGAACTTTCGCCGCCCACGCATGTGCTGGCGCTGGGCCAGATCGCGGCAGATCTCGCCGGCGGCCAAGCCCGGTTGGGCAGCAGCCGCGGGCGCTGGTTCGATTGGCGCGGCGCGCAATTGCTGCCCTCCATCCATCCGCGTGCCATGGGCGGCAACAAGGAGTTGAAACGCCAGGCGTTCGAGCATCTGAAGTTGTTCCGGGCGGCCATCGCATGAAGCGCGCAGCGGCCCTGATTGCTCTGGTTCTGGCTGGCCCCGCCGCCGCCATCACCGTGCCGCCAGCACTGATGCCGCCCACGCCGCCGCCGCTCACCACACTGCCGCCGGCGGCCCAACCCATGCAGACAGTGACCGGCCTGCGTACCGGCATCACCCCACGCCAGCGGATGGTGCCGCCGCAGCTGACCGAGGAAGAACGCGCCGCCTTCCGTCAGATCTTCCTCGATCTCGATGCCGGCCGCTACTCTGCGGCAGAAAAATCGCTCATCGCCCTGCCCGCCGGCCTGCTCAGCGAAACCGCCCGCGCGGCCCTTATCGTCGCGCGCGGCACCGGCAAGCTCACACGGGCTGACCTTGTCACATGGCTCACGGCCAATCCCGATCTGCCGCTGTCGCCAAAAATTGCCCGGCTGGCCGATGCCCTGCCCGGCGGCGACAGTGCGCCGCTGCCGCTGCTGCCGGAAGCCCGGCCGTTCCGCACCGCCAGTGGCACTGGCTTTCGCACGGAATCCGTACCCGCCGATGGCGAACTTTCGGCCCGGCTGAAGCCACTGCTCGCCGCCGATCGCAATGACGAGGCGGAGCGGCTGTGGCTGGCACAGGCCCCGGCGCTGTCGCCTTTCGCTCGCGCCGATCTCGCTGCCCGCATCGCCTGGAATCATTATCGCATGGGCGACGATCTCGCGGCCTGGCGCATGGGCCTCGAAGCCGCCGCGGGGTTGGGCCAAGGCGCATCAGACGGGGCGTGGAGCGCCGGATTGGCTGCCTTCCGGCTGGGCCGCTGGCGCGATGCCGCCGAAGCCTTTGATCTGGTGAAAATGGGCCGCGACGATACCCGCGCCGCTGCTGCCTTCTGGGCCGGCCGCAGTTGGGGCCTCGCCGGCAACGAAGCCAACCGCAAGGCCCGGCTCACCCAAGCCGCCACCTCGGTCGCCAGCTTCTATGGCCTGCTCGCCCGCCGCTCGCTGGGTGTGGACCAAGGTCTGGATTGGCGAGAGCCCGATTTCATCACGGCGGACTGGAATTATCTGAAAGACGTGGCCGGTGCCCGCCGTGCCGCCGCGCTGGTGGAAATTGGGCAACTTGGGCTGGCAGACCGCGAACTCCGGCACTTGGCCGCCACTGCCCCCGCTGATGCCTATCCGGCGATCCTGCGGCTGGCGGCACGCCTTGATTTGCCGGCAACGCAGTACAGTCTGGCCACCAAGCCGCCGGTGGGCCTGGAAGCGCCGCTCTCGGCCCGCTACCCTGCCCCGGATTGGGTACCGTTCCGCGGCTGGCGGGTGCCGCGCAGTCTGGCCTTTGCTCACGCCCTGCAGGAATCGGCCTTCATCACCACCGCCACCAGCCGCACCGGCGCCAAGGGCCTGATGCAGCTGATGCCCGACACGCGCGATCTGGTGAACCGCCGCATCCTGAAGGAAACGCCTGATGCCGCAAGCGTGGTGGGCGACATGGCAGACCCGGCCTATAATTTCGAACTGGGGCAGACCTATCTGGAAGTGCTGGGCCGCATGGGGCTTACCGGCGGGCTGCTGCCCAAGGTGATTGCCGCCTATAACGCCGGACCGGGTTCGGTACAGACGTGGAACCGCACGCTGGATGATCAGGGTGATCCGCTGCTGTTCATCGAATCCATCCCCTATCGCGAAACCCGGCATTATGTCGAAATCGTACTCAGGAACCTGTGGATGTACGAATTGCGCGACGGCCATTCGCCGGCATCCATGGACGCCATCGCAGCTGGCCTTTGGCCACGCCTGCCCGGCATCGGCGGCGAACTGGCGGTGAAGCGCGACCCACTTCCTATTCGCCCGCGCCCCGAACCCGGAAGCTTCACGCCCGAAGCCTGGCCCAGCGATGATCGCGCCGTGGCTGGCGGGAAATAGGCTCACCGCTGCTGCGTCAGGCTCAGCAGATTGCCCTCACTGTCGTTGAACCAGGCGATGCGGGCGCCGCCATCGGGCGAATTCCATATGCCAGCCGCATCTTGGCCAAAGCCAGGGTAGATAAGCATTTCGACGCCCGCTGCCACCAGCCCGGCCACCGCAGCGCCGGCATCATCCACTTGCCAGCCCAGTACGGGATGCGGGCCAGGCGTGAAATCCGGCAGCGCCATCAGCCGGATAAAGCCGTCGCCGCAGGGAAATTGATCGCCAAAATGGTCAATTACCGGCGCGCCGATACCGAACACCGGGCCAATCACATCGCGGTAAAACCCGCGCGCCCGTTCCCGATCACGCACGCAGATCATCGCCATCACGCGCGCCGCCCCTGTTGCCATTGCCGCAATCCTTCCCCCCGCCGTTCATCCACCATGACAAACCGGCAAGGAACAGCTTAGCTTCATTCATGCCCACTGATGAGTCGATTTCCTTCGTGCCCCTGCACATCGCCGCCCTGACGGTAAGCGACACGCGCGTGCCGGCCACCGACACGTCGGGCGACACGCTGGTGGCGCGGCTGACTGCGGCCGACCACATCCTTGCTGCTCGCGCCATCATCCGCGACGAGGTGCCGGCGTTGGTAGCGCAACTCAACGCCTGGATCGACGATCCGGGCATTGATGTCATCATCACCACCGGCGGCACCGGCGTCACCGGCCGCGACGTCACCCCCGAAGCGCTTGATCAGGTTGCGGAAAAGATGATCCCCGGCTTTGGTGAGCTGTTCCGCTGGCTCAGCTTCCAGAGCATCGGCACTTCCACCATTCAGTCCCGCGCCTGCGCCGGCCTGGCGCGCGGCACCTATATCTTCTGCCTGCCCGGCTCCACCGGCGCCGTGAAGGACGGGTGGGACGGCATATTGGCCAGCCAGCTCGATTCCCGCCACCGGCCGTGCAACTTCGTCGAACTTTTGCCCCGCTTGCGGGAGCGCTGAGCCGATGCGCTATTTCCTCGATTGCGAATTCAACGGCTTCGATGGCCCGCTCATCTCCATCGCGCTGGTGCCGGAAGGCGAAGGGCTCGGCGATTTCTATGCCGTGCTGCCCTGTCACCGCCCGCTGCGCTGGGTGGCGGAACATGTGATGCCCAAGCTGGGCGCCCCGGCCCAGAGCCGCGCTGACGTGGTGGCCGCCCTTGCCGCCTATCTTGCGGCCGATGCAGAGCCTGTGCTGGTCGCCGACTGGCCAGAGGATATCGCCCACGCCGCTGGCCTGCTGGTGTTCCAGGGCCGCCGCATGGTGCCGCACGTGCGCTTTGATCTGATCAACCTGCCCGGCTTCGACACTGCCAGCATGAGCGCCCTGCCCCACAATGCCCTAGCCGATGCCCACGCCCTGCGCACCGAAGTCTTGACCCGCGAAGCCTTGGCACTGGGCCAGGTCGCCGCCTGAAGCAGGCCCGCAATGCCGCTGGCGTCCTCTGAATGTTCCTGATACGTTCGCTCTCGATGGAGGGTCGTGTGAAGAAACTGATTGGAGCATGTCTGATGGCGGCCAGCCTCACTCTGGGTGGCCCGGTCGCGGCCGCCGAAGCCACCGGCCCGTTCACCGTGACGCTCACCGCCCTGCCCGCAGCGCACGGCGGCGTCGCACAGCATCGGCTGGAAAAGCGCTTCAGCGGTGATCTGGCCGGCACCAGCACTGGCGTCATGATGAGCGCCGGCGATCCAGCCAAGGGCATCGCCGGCTATGTCGCGATGGAAATGGTGGAGGGCACGCTTGCCGGCCGCACCGGTGGCTTTGCGTTGCAGCACAATGGCACGATGGATGCCGGCGGGCAGCAACTCAATGTGGCCATTGTGCCAGGCTCCGGCACCGGGGCGATGGCTGGCATCAGCGGCCGCATGACCATCCGCATCGCCGGCCGGGCGCATTTCTACACGCTCAGCTATGCCCTCCCCGCCACACCCTGAGGCGGTGCGCGGGCGCGGCGCGACCGGGAACGCCACACCCGCCCGCTTTGGCCTCGCCACCCGCGAAGCCGATGGTGACTGGCTGGACATGGCCGCAACGGTTGACGACGCACCGCCGCCCTTGCGCACGACGGTAACGGTGGAACGCCCGCGCAGCATCATCACCCGCAACCAGTCCCCCGATGTGCCGTTCGACCGCTCGATCAACGCCTATCGCGGCTGTGAGCATGGCTGTGTCTATTGCTTTGCCCGGCCCCCCCATGCCTTCCACGACCTGTCGCCCGGCCTGGATTTCGAAAGCCGGCTGTTTGCCAAGCCCGACGCTCCGGCGCTGCTGAAGGCCGAACTGGGCAAGCGCGGCTATCAGTGCCAGCCGATCGCGCTGGGCACCAACACAGATCCCTATCAACCCATCGAGCGCGACTGGAAGATCACCCGGCAAATCCTTGAAATATTGAACGACTGCCACCACCCCGTCACCATCACCACCAAATCTGACCGGGTATGCCGCGATCTCGACATCTTTGGCCCCATGGCCACCCGCAGCCTGGCCGCGGTGATGATCAGCGTCACCACCCTTGATCCACGCCTTGCCCGCCTGATGGAACCGCGCGCCGCCACCCCGCCGCGTCGCCTCGCCGCCATCCGCGCGCTCAGTCAAGCCGGCGTGCCGGTGTTTGTCTCGCTCTCGCCGATGATCCCGGCGATCAACGATCACGAGATCGAAGCCATCATCGCCGCCGCTGCCGAAGCCGGCGCCGTTGGCGCTTACTCCATCCCCGTGCGCCTGCCCCACGAAGTCGCGCCGCTGTTCCGCGACTGGTTGGCCACGCATTTCCCTGATCGCGCTGCCCGCGTGATGCACCACATTACCACCATGCGCGGCGGCAAGGACAATGATCCGCGCTTCTTCGCACGCTTTCAGCCAAGCGGGCCTTACGCGGCCCTGATGCGCCAGCGCTTTCACAAGGCCTGCACAACCCACGGCCTCAGCCGGGAGCGTATCCCGCTCGATTGCACGAAGTTCCGCGCGCCCGGTGATCAGTTCTCCCTGTTCTGATCCATCGCCAACGCACAATGCGGCCGACCAGGCGTTACCCCGGCATGCGTTCATAGCGTTCGATGCGCGGCGGCGCGGCCCGCCACTGTCCGCTGGTTCCGATGCTGCGCCCGATCGCAAACAGACGCTGCATTTCGGCCGGTTCAAAGCTGATCGGGCTGGGCTCCACCTCCTCGTCGGGCAGATAGGCCAGATGATATTCGGCCCCGGCATTGCGGGTCATGGTGTAAACCCGGCCGACCGACCGATAGGAAATCGTGCGCAGCATTTCATTCACGCTGCGGCCGATGATGCTGCCAGCGTTGGTGCCGCTCAACGCACTGTTGCCGACAAAGCTCGCCTTGCCGTTCACGATCGTCCACACATGTTCGTTGGTGCCGCGCGGATCGACCATGTAACTGCGGAACAGCAGGGCCTGCTTGATGCCGCCATCCACGTGCATGGTGGGCGGCCCATTCGATTGGCTGATGTAAACCGGTGAAAACAGGCCGGGGATGGCCGCCGATGCCGCCAATATCTGCCGATACAGCTGAACGCGGTTCGGATCTCTGGAGCTCGCAATCCGCCCCATGTCCCACACCGTGCCGACGCCATTGTCCAGATTGGTGGTGCCCACATACAGGCGCCGGCCGGCCCGATGCGCCGCGGCCACATCATCGAGCAGCTGTTCGGTGATCATCGCGGCGATCATGCGTTCCAGCGGCCCGCGATCATAGAGCGACGCATTTTTGGCAAAGCCGACAATGCCACGGCGTTTCATCACATCCTTGCGGCTGGTCTCCACATAGGCACGGGCCAGATCGGCATCATGGACCGGCCCCAGAAAGGCCAAGGTTGCCATCAGCGCGCCGGTGGAAATGCCGGTCACCACGTCAAACTGCGGGCGCGTGCCGGCCTGGCTCCAACCCACGAGCACACCGGCGCCAAAGGCGCCCAGCGATCCGCCGCCCGACAGCAGCAGCACATCATGCCGCTTGCCCACCTGGCGGACCGGCGGCGGATCACCCAACGGTGTACCATCATCGTCGGCTGCCGATACCATGGCGAGCTGCGCCAGTGCGGGCGCAGCAAACAGCGGCGCCTTTGGCCTGGAGGCGCAGCTCGTCAGCACCAGCAGGCTGCACGCAAGCATCAGGGCCGGCTTCATGTTCGCGTCCTTTTGCAGCCGTTCCCGGCGAGTCGCCGGATCGGCCACGAACCCTCCCTACGCGGTCGGCAGCTTATAGTCCTTGTATTGCTCGCGCAGCGCCACCTTCAGCAACTTGCCGGTGGCGGTGTGCGGCAGGCTGGGGACAATCAGCACATCATCGGGCGTCCACCATTTGGCGATGCGGCCGTCCAGATAGGCCAGAACGCTCTCCTTGGTGACAGTCGCCCCCTCCTTGGGCACCACCAGCAACAGTGGCCGCTCGTCCCATTTCGGGTGGTGCACGCCGATCACGCAGGCTTCCGCCACGCCCGGTGCGCCGACAGCGACATTTTCGAGATCGATGGATGACACCCATTCACCGCCGGACTTGATCACATCCTTGGCGCGATCGACGATCTGCATATAGCCAAGCGGATCGAGCGTGGCGACATCGCCCGTGTCGAACCAGCCATCTTCAAAGGCGCTGGCGCCATCGCCCTTGAAATAGCTGCCAACAATCCACGGCCCCCGCACCAGCAGCCGGCCGAAAGCCACACCGTCCCGCGGCAGGTCCTGGCCATCGTCGTCAACGATCTTCATCTCGACACCGAACAGGCCACGGCCCTGCTTCACGCGAACATTAAGCTCTTCGTCGTAAGGCATTGCATCAGTTTCAGGAATACCAGTTCCCACGGTGCCGAGCGGGGACATTTCCGTCATCCCCCACAGCTGCAACACGCGCACGCCCAGCTTGTCATACGCCTCGATCATGGCGCGCGGCACGGCTGAACCACCGATGGCAGTGCGGTTCAGCTTGCCCATCGTCTCGCCGGTCTTTTCGAGATGCTGCATCATGCCCAGCCAGATGGTTGGCACGGCCAACGCCAAGTCCACCTCTTCCTCCACGATCAGCTTGTGCAGCGTCGGCGGATCGAAATTGGGGCCGCCCATCACCAGCTTCGCGCCGGCCGCGGCCGCTGTGTAGGGGATGGACCAGGCATTGGCGTGATACATCGGCGCAATCGGCAGCACGACGGTGCGGGCGCCCATGCCAAACACGTCGGTGGCACAGGCCGCCATGGCGTGCAGCACGTTGGACCGGTGGCTATATTGGACGCCCTTGGGATTTCCGGTGGTGCCGCTGGTGTAGCACAGGCCGGCCGGCGCATTTTCAGGCACCTCCGTCCACGGCGTGTCCTCGCTCTCGGCGGCCAGCAGATCCTCATAGCAAAGCAGGTTCAGGCTGGATTCCGGCACATGCGCGCGATCGGTGAGCAGAACATAATGCTCGATGGTAGAAAGGCTTGGCGCTAACTTCTCAACCAGTTTTACAAATGTCAGATCGAAGAACAGCACCCGGTCTTCGGCGTGGTTGGCGATGTAGATGATCTGTTCTTCAAACAGCCGCGGGTTGATGGTGTGGGCAACGCCGCCCATGCCGGAAATGCCGTACCAGCTTTCCACGTGCCGCCAGGTGTTCCAGGCCAGCGTGGCAATTCGATCCCCGGGCTGCATTCCCAAACGACGCAGGGCGCCAGCCACTTGCTTTGCCCGGCCCCGCACCTGAGCCCAGTTGGTGCGATGTTTGGGCCCTTCGCAGCTCAGCGACACGATCTCGCGTTGGCCATGATAGATCGCTGCGTGATCGATCAGCTTGCTCACCAGCAGCGGCCAATCCTGCATCGTGCCCGACATGCCATTCTCCCCTTGCCTGTGGCGCACCGTGCCTCCCCGGCCGCTGCACCTTGCGAATTGTTCATAGCCGCGCCGACAGGATGGGAAAAGAGGGGCTTGACGATAAGAACATTAGAGGAACATAAAGGAACAGAAATAGAACACTTTGGCGATTCGCTGCGAGCAAGAGGACCGGACAATGATGATGCTGTTGATGTTATTGGCCTGTGCCGCCGCGTGGACGCTGGTGGGCCTGATGTTGGGTGATGCCCGCCTGCAGTTGCTGGACGCCCTGCGCGGGCAGCCGGTTCAGGGCGGCGGCTGGATGCCGTCGTCGGCGCTGCTCGCACCCTCGATCGACGCGCGGCCAGCCCGGGCCTTGACCCGGGCATAGGAATTGATCGCCATCGGCACCGATGCGGCATAGGCAATCGTGATGATGGCAAGGGTTGGCCAAGGGTTGGTGAACAGGGCGCCGGCCAGCAAGCCGATGGCGGCCAGTGCCGGCAGGCGCCACGATGGCCGCAGCCGCAACGACCCCCAGCCATAGCTGGGCAAGTTTGACACCATCAGGAAGGCCACGGTGAGCGAGGTGACGGCAACCACGCCCGCGCGAACGCCAAGATCATCAAGCGCCGATGGCGCCAACCAGAAGTGCACATAAAGTGGCGCCAGCGTCAGGCCCGCGCCCGCCGGTGCCGGTATCCCGGTAAGATAGCCGAGTTTCTTGTGTGGCTGATCATCGGCATCGATCTGTGCGTTGAACCGCGCCAA
>Ga0075157_10001039_pt1 | contig 18501 bp, 18 predicted proteins | sample JI81BgreenDNA_FD_70967 | JGI IMG/M metagenome (GOLD analysis project Ga0075157, IMG submission 70967) | Wastewater effluent complex algal communities from Wisconsin, to seasonally profile nutrient transformation and Carbon sequestration -... | ecosystem: Engineered > WWTP > Effluent > Algae...
CCCCAGCAAGGCGATCGTGCGCGACGCCTTGGCGAGGCGCGGCAGTGACTGGCTTCCGGGCGGCGGGGATTGCAAGACCGCGCTCGAGCGCCTCGGCTTTGTCGTTATCGATTGGCCCGAACTCAACCGCGCCCGCGATGCATTCCTTCGCCAGATGCCGGACTTCACTGATTTCAGCGCGTTTTTGGGTGCTTACTGGGATGTGGAACGCGCCTACAAGAACGGTCTGATCGAGCAGGCCAAGGCAATCGTTGCACGGCAGGATGATGACCGCGCGATTGGCGAGAGCCTTTACCGGCTGCTTTCCGTGGGCGGTTCCGGCCTGCCCCTCAGCTGGCGAACCTTGTCCGAGGTCCAGAACGCCGATCCGGCGCTGCGTGACCGCTTCTACACCGCGCTCGGCCTGCTTGCGCGCAGCGATGCTCCGTTGGATGAGGCCATTCCGGCAGCGGCGCGTGAACTCGAAGCCCTGCGTGAAGCTGGCATTGCAGGGCTGCGCCGGGGCGAGGTTCTGTCCATTCCGATCACCGTATGGGCGACGCTCCACCCTGATCAGGCCAGCTGGTTCAAGATCGCCAAGATCGACGAGATGGGGCGGCGGCTGTTCGGCCGGAGGTTGTTCCCGCAAACCGAGTTCCGCGAAGCTGATCTTGCCGAGTGGCTGCAATTGATGCGGGGACTGTTCGGGCTGCTCGACAAGGAGTTCGGGTGGCACCCGCAGGATATGTTCGATGTGCAGGGGTTCATCTGGGTGGTCGGAAATCCGGATGCCCCCCGCGAACTCGATCCGGTGCCGACATGGTTGTCCGGGCAGCGTTCCAACTTGCCGGCCGCTCTGCGGATTTCCTCGACGAGCAGCGAATAGTGGACGCCACGGCTGCGGCCGAACACCCGGTCGAAGAAGGCGGACGGATCGATATTCTGGTGGAGCTCGAGCTGGCGGACGGCTCGATGGTTGGCGTCGTGATCGAGGCCAAGCTGGGCGCAGACCTCAGCCCGACACAGTTGAAGAACTACCATCAGCACGCGCGCGGCCGAGATGGCTGGCATGTGAATCGCTGGGCCCTGCTGATCGTGGCGCCGCAACCGGCCTGGCTTAGCCGCGATGTGCTGTTTCGCAATCCGGAGTGGGTGGCGGAGAGCTGGTGGCGCTTCATGCATCATCTCGAACATTGCCTGTCGCCCGAGCACGATTGCGACGATTATCGACGGTTCCGCCGAACCGTGTGGGAAGGAGCCTATGGAATATGACCGCTGAAACAGGGCCATTTCGCTATCCAGAGAGCCTTGAGGCATACTTCGAGAATGCGGAGGTGCGGTTCCCCGTCGATCAGCTTCTGGCGAAGAAGATGAGCTTTGTCCCTCAGGCCTTTACGTCTGGTGAGGTCGCGGACTTCTACAAGGCGTGCCTTGCCGCGCGTCATACCCAGGTAGACTATGCGCAAACCCTGTTCGACCTGTGGCATCGTATCTGGCCGGACCTCGGGGCTGGTTGGGACCCGGCACCTTACGATCCAGGCGACAAGGAGCTGACCCTCGATCCTCAGGTTCGCTGGGAGCAGCAGTATTTTCAGCGGAGTTTTGACCTCAAACCGAAGCGTCTGAGAGCAAACCTGTGGCTCTTCCTGACCCCAAGTTCGCCGAGCGGATCGGAGATCGAACTCGGATGCACGCTGGTGCAGGGAACCAAGTGGCTGCTCAAGAAGGGTTCCATGCCGGATAGCTGGTCATGGGACAAAGACAACGAAGGCTTCCAATTTGCCGCTGACGTCGCAGTTTCCGATAACGGGCTCGATCTTGCCCCTTTCGCAGAGGCGGCGCGTCGTGCGGTGAGCTTTATCAAGGATTTCGTTCGACAATGATCCGCGGGATTTTCGAAAGCGGCGGTCTGGTTACCGCCTCGGTTAGGGGCTGAGGCCCAGAATTGCATAGTTGGGGGATAGCTTGGAAGAACTCAAACCTGTCGCACGTGAGGCACTGGATGCCTTCGAAAGCATTGCCGCCTCGGCGAAGGAAGGCCTCTCGTCCCGTGGGGTCACGCTTGATTCCTTTGCCATGGTCAATGAAGCAACAGCCGAGAAGTTGTCAGCCGAACTTCGGGAACGGAACGAAGACCGTGTCGGCAATCTACAGCGCTTGCGTCACGAACCTGCCATCGCCAGGCTCGTGATCGAGGACGAAGACGAGAACCTGCAAACGGTGTACTTGTCGCAGGGCGGCACGGTGCCTTCCACCAAGGTGGCCTTGTGCAGCTATATGAGCCCGAAGGGCATGCTCGCTGCGCGCGAGATCGGCGAGGAGGTCGAGGTCCCGTTACCAGGGGGCCCGCGTTGGTTCCTTCTCCGAGAAAAACTGACCTTCAAGGCCTTAGAAGATGGCGCGGGGTGGGATGCGCGACCGGCGGTGCAGTTCCGCGAAAGTGCACCGCCCCGATCATTTAAATCGCTGCGCGATCTTCTCACTGAGGATGGCTATTCTGACGCCCAGATTGATGCGCTTGGCGCTTGGCTCGAAGAGGGCGACGCCGCTGAAGGCGCTTCCAATGAATACAAAGGGATCAAACGAGATTCCTTGACCGCGATGCAGCTGCGCATCGCTCCGATCCTCGATAGATTTCAGGATGGGATCTTCCGCCTGCCGATTGACCGTAAGATCGCGGTGTTTGGCCCTCCGGGGACGGGCAAAACCACCACTATGGTCCGCCGCCTGCGCCAGAAGCTTGATTTCGCCTATCTTGATGAAGACGAGCAGGCACTCGTCGAAGGGCGCGATGGAGCGGGCCTCGTGCATGCCGACAGCTGGATACTGTTCACGCCTACCGAATTGTTGCGCCTCTACGTGAAGGAGGCTGCGAGCAAGGAAGGTGTGCCTGCTCATGACGAGCGTCTACGGACTTGGGAAGATTACCGCTGGGCTATCGCGCGTAACGTGCTCGGGATCCTTCGCCGGGGCAGCGGAGGCGGCTTCACCATGCCCCTGCCTGCCGATGACCGCTGGCTGGCTGAAGGCACCTTGCTCGACCAGCGCGTCTGGTTCGAAGCCTTCGAAAAGTGGCAGGCTGACGATTTTGTCCAGCAGCTGGTGGTCGAGGCCGAACGGCTTGCAAAGGCTGATGAGACGGGGGCCGCATCAATTGGCAATCGTGTTGAGGCCGCGATCTCTCGCTCGGGCGGGAATGTCGTCCGGCTGCTAGGCGAGCTGGCGGGGATGCGGTCGGAACTGATACAGCTTGCTCGAACTTTGGGCGAAGGCACAAAAGGCGCGCTGGCGCAGCCGCTTCGTGTTTTCGCCGCCGAAGATGCCGGTTTCCTCGATGCGTTAGCGGCGACGGTGACGGCCATCCTCGCGGAACAGTCGTTGGAAGAGGATGCCGATGACGGCGAGGAAGACGACACCGAGGACGATATTGAGGCCGATAGCGAGGAAACACGCCTGACGTTGCAGGGACGGCGTCTTGTGGCAGACGTGTTTCAGCGGGCCATGCGCACGCTCGCATTGCGGCAGGCCTCCGGCAGGAGGCCTTCAGGAACGAGCCGCGCAGGGCGCATTCTTGCCTTTCTGGAAGGCCGGGGCATTGCGCCACCTGATTTGAAAGGCGTGGGGAGGACCCTGCTGCTGCAGCGCGCCGCGGGGAGGCTTGGCAATGCGCCAGCAAGTTATCTGCAACGTTTGCCGGGTCGCTATCGACGCTTCCGCCGTTCGATGCGGGCGGAGGGGCTGTGGTACAGCGCGCAATCAGGAAAACCCTCTCAGGTGCACCCTGCAGAAGTCGACCTGATCATTTTGGCGATGTTTCGCGCATCTGCCAATTTCGAAGCCGACCGGCAGCTTTCATCGCGGCTCGCGGATCGGCGCCCTGCCTTGCTTGATGCCATCTTGACCCTTCAACGTAACCAGGTGTTGGTGGACGAAGCGACCGACTTTTCGCCGCTGCAGCTGGCCTGCATGGCCGCCCTAGCCCGCCGGGCAACGGGGTCGCTATTCCTGTCTGGCGATTTCAACCAGCGGCTAACGTTGTGGGGCACCCGAACGTACGAAGATCTCGACTGGGTGGCGCCTCGGCTTGATAAGCACAACATTTCAGTTACGTATCGACAAAGCCGGAAGTTGTCCGCGTTCGCTCGGAAGCTGGCCGAACTGCAAGGGGCTGAAGTCGAAACTGAGGCACCAGACTATGCCGAGAACCTTGGCTACGATCCGGTGCAGGGCCTTTCGCTGGACAGCGACATCGCCCGCGCCGACTGGCTGGCGGCGCGGATCGAGGAAATCCAGGGCTTGTCCGATGGGAATTTGCCGACGATCGCTGTTCTCTTGCCGGATTCCGACCAATTGGCCGGATTGACCGCCGCGCTCAACGCCAGATTGGCGGATATCAGCCTGAAGGCAAAAGCCTATGCCGATGGCGAGGCGATTGGGAAGTCCAATGATGTCAGGGTATTTCCCATCGAACACATCAAGGGTTTAGAGTTCGAAGCGGTGTTTTTTCTTGATGTTGATCGGCTCGCTGCCGAGCGACCGGAACTATTTGACCGCTTCATCTACGTAGGCGCAACCCGGGCAGCAACGTTCCTCGGTCTGACCGCAGCAGGCGAACAGTTGCCAGGGATTCTTGACGGGCTCGGGTCCGATATGTGCCGAAGCTGGGGCTAGATCGGCATGTCGCTCGATATACGGCTGAGTTTGCGGCAAGACAGTGCACACCCGATCTATCGGGTAGAACTCGAACAGGCAGCCTTTAATCATGGCTTCCGCAAGGCCAATGGCATCGCCGACGGGTGGCTCTGGTTCAAATCTGATGAGGGCGTCCCGGGAGAGGTCGCACTTGCCAGCGGCACCAACTCAGATGGCTCACCGTGGTTTTTGGCTGTGGAACACGCGGGCGTCGCCGCGAAACTGGCCGTTGAACTCCGCGACGCGGCGGTTTCGCCCCCCGCGCACTTCAAGGGCGCCTTTGCCTTCGAAACTCAAGCGGAGCTTCGGTCAGCCCTGTCTCGAGCTTTTCATCTTGCGCGCAGTCTGCCCACATTCCCACTCGCTCAATACGAAGCCGAGGTCGCCGGTCTGGGCGACACCGAGGTCGATCGGATCGTCAAGGAACGGGTAGGGCAGGGCTATTTCCGCCGAGCATTGCTGGATTATTGGGGCGGGTGTTGCCCGCTCACTGGCATTGGTGATGAAGCGCTGCTGCGAGCCAGTCATATCGTTGCTTGGGCGGACTGCCGCAGCGACGACGAGCGATTGGATGTCTACAACGGTCTGCTGCTGGCTGCGCACTGGGATGCAGCGTTCGACCGCGGTCTCGTGAGTTTCGAGGACAATGGACGCGTGCTGGTTAAGCCGACGCTGAGCGAAGCAGCCTTGGCCCTCCTTGCACCCGAACGCGCCCGGCCGCTTCCGCTCGATGACGGACATCGACGTCAGCTTGCGTGGCACCGTGAGCGGTTCGGTTTCACTTCTTAGCGGTATCTCTCGCTTCCGCCGCCTCTCCACGGCGGATCGTCCGATACACCGTCGGCCGTGACACCTTGAACAGCTTGCCGAGGTCGCTGATCGAGTATTCGCCGGTGGCATGCATCTTCAGCAGTTCGCGCTGCTGGAGGTCGGAGAGCTTGGGCGGCTTGCCGCGGAGCTTGCCCTTGTCCCGGGCGATCTTCATGCCTTCGCGGGTGCGCAGCCGGATCAGGTCGCTCTCGAACTCGGCGAAGGTGGCGAGGATGTTGAAGAACATTCGGCCCATGGGATCATTGGGGTCATAGACCTGCTTGCCCAGCGCGAGGCTCACGCCTCGCTTCTCCAGTTCATCTGCGATCGCCCGTGCATCCGGCACTGATCGGGCGAGGCGATCGAGCTTTGGCACCACAAGCGTCTCGCCGGCCCGTACTGCAGCCAGTGCTTGGGCGAGGCCGGGGCGATCGCGGTTGCGGCCGGTTAAGCCGTGGTCGGTGTAGATGCGGTCTTCGGGTACCCCGAGCTCTATCAGCACGCGGCGTTGGGCAGTGAGATCCTGCTTGTCGGTCGAGCAGCGGGCATATCCGATCAGAGTGTTGGTCATTTGTAACGGATAAGGCCCCTGTGTGAGAACATAAGGCGTACCACCTTATTGAGATTCACGGCAAGATGCTTTTACAGGGGGGAGGGGCCCCTTCCGGGGTTGGCATATTGATCTGCCGAGAAGTGTCCGGTGAGCGATCCGCTGTGATCGCGAGCACTTTTCTCTTTTTCGATGTATAGAGCCTTCGCTTGATACAGGAGCTTGGAGAGTGTATCTGGCAGCAGATTGTACAGGAAGGTGATCCATGAACGTGCAACGCGGAAAACTTGTTTCAGGCGGACGGCTGCAATTGCCGGTCGAGATCCGGCGTGCGCTCTCTCTTTCCGATGGCGACACGGTATTACTCGAAGTGGTCGATGGCGAAATCCACGTACGACCCTATCGGGACGCTGTGGCCCGGGTTCAGGCAAAGTTGCGCACGTATGTCGAGCCAGGTCGCAACTTGTCCGACGAATTGATAGCTGAGCGTCGGGCTGCCGCAGACAATGAGTGATACACGCTACATGCTCGATGCCTCCGCAGCGCTTGCGATGATGCTCGGCGAGGCTGGCGGCGATCAGGTTCGAGAGCGGCTTGGTTCCAGCCAGATCAGCACCGTGAATTTGTCCGAGGTTGTTGCCAAACTACAAGAAGCTGGCGTGCCCGATGAGGTCATTTCGTCCAGTCTTGCCGAGCTGGATATCGATGTTCTCGCGTTCGATCCGAGTCAGGCTGTGCGTGCCGGGCTGCTGCGTGCCTCGACGCGAAGCATCGGATTGTCGTTGGGGGATCGAGCGTGCCTTAGCGCAGCCGAGTCGTGCAATGCGGTGGCAGTGACCACCGATCGGGCCTGGGGTAAACTTCAGCTTGATATCGCCGTCGAAGTTCTTCGCTAAGTTCCCCCGTCGACCCACGTTCGGTCGTTCCCGAAAATCAACGGCAACGTTTGCTTCCGCCTAAAGCCGCCATCCAAGTTTCGCGCTTGTGCTCGGACCGGGCTTATGACCGCGACCTGGTGGAAGGCGAGGCAAGGGTTTGACCAACGAGCGAATTGCGTCTTCGCCGAGAAGGCCGGGCCAGGCGCTATGGCCGCTGCAACCGTGGACGGTGCTGCGGCGCCGACGCGCCCCTAGGGCATCAGGCAAAATGATGTTGACACTGGTCGCGCTAGCCGGGTTCGCCGACAAGCGTCATCGTAGCGTCACCAGCTATCCCAAACGCAGACTTGAGCCCCCTGTTCAGGGGGATGCGTGGCGACAATCTCGCGACTAGTCAACGCACAGACCAGCTACACGCAAAGGATTGTTCCATGCGACGCATCACCGTTTTGTTGCTCACCGGCGCTCTGTCTGCCGCTGTTGCGGTGGCTGCCCAAGGGAACCTTGCGCAGGCTGGCCCGGCGGTTCCGGCGCTGTCGGCACCGATCATGCTCCCATCGGCCGTACCAGAGAAATTCACCCGCAACGTGTTCGCCGGCGACAAGGTGCGCCAGCGCATCTTCGTGCCTTCCTATAGGGTTTCGTTCATGGTGAGTTCGAGCGCGAGCGCCCGCACCAATAGCGACCGGGCGCAGGTCGTCACCATGTTGGCAGGTGCAGAGCCTGCTCTCATCCAGGCGATCACTGACCGCGCCTATGCAGATTTCATCGAACGTCTGGAGGCGGCCGGGTTCACTGTGGTGCCTCAAGCGGAATGGAGCGCGACCTCTGGCGCTGCTGCGCTCAAGAAAGGTGCAGGCGCAATCGAGATCCAGAAAATGTCGCGCACAGGTGCGGGTCAGTCTTACGCGCTGGTGCACCCCACCGGCTTACCCTCCTGGCCAGAGAGCGGCATGCCGGTCAATCTCGGACCGGTTCGCACCATGACACGCGAACTCGATGCGACCATGGTCGCCCCGCGCTTTACTGTGAACTATGCCTATGTCGTGGCCAAAGGCGGCGGACCGATGGCGATCCTGTCGCGCGGTGCGCAGGCCTCGTTCACGCCGATGATCCATGCCGGGCCCGTGATCGGCGGCTTTTCAATGGAGCCGTGGCGGGTGCGGGTCGGCCAGCATGGCGGGTTCATGGAATACAAGGTCGACAAGACGCTCGAAGCGCCCGGTGATTTCGGTCGCGTTGCAGACGAGGACGGCAACAGCCGTGCCACGAGCGCAGGCGGCAGCGCCGTGGATACGTGGGAACTGCGCCTAGGCTTCGGCGGGGAGTCGCTCCTTGGCAATCAGAAGACAGCCGTGGGGCGTTTCCAGGCTGATCCTGAAGCCTATGCCCGGCTCGCCTTGCAGGTGCTGGCCATGCAGAACCAGATCGCCGTGGATGAGCTTAAAAAGGCGCGCAAATAGTCGCGCGGGCGGTTGATGGAGATATCGCAGGATGCGTCTGACAACTGCGCGCACTGGCCTTGGTGCAATCGCATGCCTCGTATGGACGGCGGCTCTGGCTGTCGCCCAGACCCCGCCGCCGGGGCTTTTCGATGATCGTCCACCAGCCCCGATTTCGCTTGGAACCCATGTTTCGGGGGCGCTTGGAGCGGGCGACAAGAAAAGCACATTCAACCGCCATTATGTGGATGAATTTGTCATTGAGGGACAGCGCGGCGATCGAATCGTTCTAACGCTTCGCTCGCAGGCGTTCGCACCAAGGATTTCCGTCAGGTCCGCAACGAAGTTCGTGGGCGTCGCACAGCCGGCCGCGGCCATGCCCGGTGAAGCCCGTCTGGAGGCTACCCTGCCGGAAGACGGCCGCTATATCATCACCGCGAGCACCGACAAGTTTGGAGAAGCTGGACCTTATCAGTTGGCCGTCGAGGGGAGTAGTGCTGGGAAAGCAATGGTTGCTGCGCAGGTTCCGAAGGCACCTGCGGCATCTTCAGTTGGCCCAATTCCCGCTTCCTCGTCGTCACCTGACCGTCCCGCGCAGACGCAGGCAGATTGGGCACTCTGGCCAGCAGCTCCTGCAGCGCAAAGGGATACTGAGCGTCCGGCTGTCGGCCTCCCAGGCCGCATGGAATGGGTGACAACCGACGGCCTGTTCGCGTTTGTGATCCCTGAAGGCTTCAAGAGATCAGAATCCACTGCCGGTGGCGGCACTAAATGGAAAGGTGCCCAAGGCAGTTGCTCGGTCATGGAGGAGGCGGCGTTCTTTCTGGCGTCTTTTAGACCGGCAGATCAGACGACAACGGCCAGCCAGAGCTTTATCCCGGCTATCCTCGCAACGCTTGAGCAGTCCCAAACGCGGTTTGCAGATACGCGCCCCGAACTTGCCGAAATCGTGCCGCTGGCTGCGGGTGGAGCGGGTCGATCTTTGGAGGCTGCGTTCGGCGTCAAGACGACCAATGCTGGTGGGAGGTTTTTTGTAACCACTGAGATCATGACGGCAGCAGAGGGGGCGACCTTCGGTGTCAGCTGTATCGGCACAGCCGACAATCGGGCATTCCTCGCAGCCGCAGTCAAAAACATTCGGCCTCTAAGGCGCTCGGAGACGCCATAGCCGCGCAAAGCAACGCCTACTGCCTCGCTATCGCCATCCACCAAAGCGCCAGTCGGGGAGACAAAGCAGCAGGGCACCACGCTTAGGGCAGAGGCGGCTTCGGAGTGGGCGCTTTGGCCCGCGGCCCAGCGCAGCCAGTGGGGCCAGGTCACCAGCCCGCCACGCTTCGGGACAGGGCTTGGCGAGTATGTGACCCCGGACGGCCGCTTCTCGTTCATCGTGCCATCCGGTTTCACTATCAGCGAGCTGTCTCAACGCGGGTTGCCGAGGTGGAAGCGGGCCGGCGGTGCGGAGTGCGAAATCGTTTTTTCCGCCGCTGTCTCTGACGCGCCAACGACCGCCATCGGCCAGACCCGGTTCCTGCCCAACCTGCTTCAGGGATACACCAACACAGCAAGGGAGTTGACGGGCGGCGGCGTCGTGTCCTCGGGGCTGGAGGCGCTGCCGTCCATTGGTCCGGGGACGCCGGTCAGAGCAGCGTTTGGTAGCGTCAGGTACGGCGACTCGCGAACGGGGCCATTGGCGATCGTCTCATTGTCCACAATCGCCGAGGGCGGTGGTTTTGGCGTGTCCTGCTACGGCAAAGACGAAGATCGCCCCATGCTGGAGGCAGCCGTCCGCCAGACCCGCGTGCTGCGGCGTGATGTTGCTCCATCAGCAAGCGGTCAACGTTAACCTCTCGCGGTCCTGCCGTAGCGGCTGAATGGGAGGTGTGGTCACGGGGAGCGTGCAACGTGCTGGACCGCGATGTCTTTGCCGTTTCCTGTGCCCAGCCCGGAGAGGGCATGGTCCCTACCGCTCGTTCAGGCCCATACGGATCGCGCGCTGGGCGGCTTCGGCGCGGCTGGAAATCCCCAGTTTGGCATAGACCGATTTCACATAGCCCGCGACCGTGTGCAGCGTCAGGCCGAGCGCCGCGGCGACCTCGGCATTGCGCAGGCCGCGGGCAATCAGCGAGAGCACTTCGGTCTCGCGCGGGGTGAGGTCGGCATCGGCGTCGGCGACATAGGCAGTGCTGGCGAAGTGCGACATGATCCGCCGCGCGACCGAGGGCGAGAGCGCCGGATTGCCGCTGTGCAATTGTCGGAGCTGGGCGATGAACAGTTCGGCCGGGCTGTCCTTGAGCAGATAGCCATTGGCCCCAGCTGATAGCGCGGTGACAATCGACCCGTCATCGCCCATGACAGTCGCAACCACGATCATCACTTGCGCATCGCGCGCCCGCAGCGCGCGCACCACATCGAGGCCCGACCCGTCCGGCAGGCCGATGTCGATGAGCGCCAGATCGAAATCCTCGCCCGCAATCCATTGCTGCGCCTGGCGCAGATTGCGCGCCTCCTTTATCGAACAGCCCGGAAACGCCTCACCGATGATCCCGGTGAGCCAGCGCGAGGTTTCCGCGATATCCTCGACGATCAACGCGCTGTTCATGTCGGGAGCCCTCCCAAGACCGCAACTGGTGAAGCGGAGTTGGCAAGTGGTAAGCTAGCCTCGATCCGGGTTCCGCCGCTGTCCGAATGGATGCTAACCCGCCCGCCGAGGCTGACGAAGCGCGTCTCGATATTGGCAAGGCCGTGCCCGGCGGCGGAACGCTGCGCCGGAAAGCCGCTGCCATTATCAGCAAGGCGGACTGTGAGTTCGCCATCGACTGCGCGGATCGAAACAGTCATCCTGTCGGCACCGGAATGCTTTATGGTGTTGCTCGTCGCCTCCCGGATCGCCGAGCGCAGCGAATGCAGCGGTCCGGTCTCCAGCACCAGATTACCCGGCACATCCACCTGCCAGTTGAGCGCGATCGCGTGCAGATCGAGACGGCTGCCGGTCTCGGCGCGCAGGTCGGCCAGCAGGGCTTCGAGCGACAATTCGGGCGTCCCCGAATTGTTGATGATGTCGCGCAGATCGGCGAGCGAATTGCGGATCATCGCGTTCTTGCGTGGCGGCTCGTCGGAATGGAGCGCCTGCATCAGCTGCGCGCCGATATTGTCGTGAATGTCGCGCGCGATCCGCACCCGTTCTTCGGCCACGCCCTGGTCATAGGCGGCGCGGCTTGCCTCAACATAGCTAGCCAACTGCACCAGCAGGCGCGCCAGTTCGGCATCGCGGCGGGAGAACAGCGCCTGCCCCTGCTGGCGAAAGCACAGTTCGAGCGACGGGACGCCGAGCACTGCCGGGATCGTTAGAGCGCGGCCATCATCCGCAAGTTGTGGCTCCGAGACAGAGGCACGTGCCTCACGGATCTCCAATGGGCGATACACCTGATCAAGCAAAGCTTGCCAGCCTTCAGCCCGCCCCGATGCGGTCGGGCGCAGCACGGACTCCACCACACTTCCGAACATCAGCAGTTCGTCCGGCCGAGAACGCCGCCCGAACCGGTCCCACAGCGCATCCCGCATGGGGAGCCACGTAAACGCCACGATCCCGAGCGTCGTGGCAAAGGCTGTGACAGGGGAGACCGCAAGGACGCTCACCAATGCCAGATCGAACAGCATCAGGCCCGCACCGACAAGAGCGTAAAGCAGCAGCGCGTAGGACCAGCGACCGAGGTCGAACAGGCGATACCGCATCAGGCCGATGGCGATCCCGAGGTAGAATAACAGGAACGAGGCAAAGGCGACGTTCTCGTCGATCAGCTTGGCATGGCCGAAGGTCATCGGTGTTGCGACGAGGCCAATGAACGGCCCGGCCCCGATCAGCACCGACAGGCCCAGCCAGACCGCAATGGCGCGCGCTCCAGGGTCACGCCACGGGCGCAGCGCCTGCCAAAGGGCGAGCAGCATGATCGCCAGCATTTCGAAAAAGGTGATCGCCTGCACTGCCGCGAGGCCTTCTGGTGGGCCAGAAATTATGGCCAGCGTCCATCCGCCAAACGCGGCCAGAGGTCCTGCCACCAGCCAGCGAGCGTGAGGGAGCGGCGCGGGGTAGGTCGCAAACAGGGCAATGATCGTAAGGCCGAAGCCAGATGCGCCGATCGTGTTGATGATTGCGGCGATGTAACGGTCGTCCGGCGCAAGCGGCGCAGCGAGATGATCGACTGTCCCGGCGAAGGTGAACAGCAGGGTCATTACCCCGCTCAGTGCGAACAACCGGATCGCCGGGTCCCGCGGGCGCAATGCGAAAACCCAGGCCGAAACCAGCCATGCCCCCAAGCCGACAAACCAAGGCACCCAGAAGCCCGCGGACAGCGCCACAGGGTTGCGCCATCCCATCACCACTCCGCTTGCCGTCGCTGGAGGCTGGAGCATCCAGACGAGAATGATCGCTGCCAGTGCCGCACCGAGCAGCAGCAGCGCCGTCAATCGGGCAGCGGGCGTCATCTGGCCTCGCCGTGATCGAAGCGCCTCTCGAGACGGAATGATGCTGTCATGGCGCGAAAGCCTATCATTCTCTCCGACCTACGCACCCCCCTGATCCGGGGGTGGGACGCAATGTGGCCCAGTGCTATTTCCGGCGCAATTGATTTGGCTGGTAAAACGGTGGGCGGACACGGAATGGGTGATGCTGCGGCACGGCGGATGTCAGGACTGGCAGCCACGCTGCTTGCTGCTGCCATGGCCGGCAAGGCGATCGCCTGCGGTCCGGCTACAGTTCTCCCGCTCAGCCCACTTGCCGGTGGAGACCCACCCCCGCAACAATGCGACGAGGGCGGCATGGGCTGGCACGGTGAGGACGGGATCACGCTGTGGCGCTGCCCGCTGCGTCTGCCCGAGGGTGCGAGCCGCGCCGATGTCGAACCAGGGGCAATGACTGACGGCCTGTTCGTGCTGCGCGATGGCAAGGTGCTCCATCAGCAGGCCGATGTGCCTTCGCCTTGGGGGGCAAAGGGACTGATGCTGATGCGGGTCGAGTTGTCTGGCGATGCGAGACCGGAAGTCCTGCTCGCCGCCCACAATACCTCGGGTCAGGGGATGGGCGTGGAAGGCTGGACGCTGGCGGTCTTCGATGCGTCGTGGTTTCACCTCGGCAGCCGGACCGAAGTGGCGGATTGGGGCCCGGATGCCTTGGTCCCGCGCGCCGATGGCAAGCCCGGCTGCGCGGTGCTGATCACGACATGGCGCGAGATGGAGTGGCCGGGCGACAGGATCAGCCTGAACTTCGTGGGGGAGCGCGCGGATATCAGCGGCGAATTGTCGGGCTTTGATACCGGGCCCGAAGGCGCGTTCGTCACCCGCCGCTATGACCGCCGCTTCGCGCGCGAACGGGCGCGCGACATCGAACGCAGCCCCGGCCCACAACGCTCACCTGCACGCTGGCTGCGGCGGGAAATCGCTGCTGCTCAACACAGAAAGGAAGCTTCGGAATGAACACTGCTCGCGCAAGTATCGCCAGCGGTTTTTTCGCCATTATGACTGCAACGCTGACGCTAGCTGTGCAGGCGAGCCCCGGCGATCAGGCAGCGCCCACGCCGCCGTCCGGTGCCCGCAGCAACCGCTTTGATCCGTATCCGCTTGTGTTCGGCACGGTGCACGAGGAACGCATCACCCCCAGAGATCTGACCGGCCCTGACGACGAGGATCGCCATCGCTGGCGCTTTGAAGGGAAAGCCGGACAGGGCGTGCGGATCGACATCCGTTCGGGCGAGTTTCCTGCGGACGGCTTTCTCATGCACAAGGGAAAGGTCGTCGCCTGGGCCGAGGCTGCGCCCACCCGGGCAGCCAATCCGGATGCGCCAGGGGACGCGTTCATCGAATACTTCCTGCCCGAGACTGGAAGCTACGAGGTCGCCGTGCGCTCCAATGCGCAGAAGGGGCGCTACTCGATCAAGGCGGTTGTCGGGCGCGAACAGCCGCCTGTCTTCGCGCTCTGGCCTGCGGTGCCGCGCGAGAGCTGGGGCAAGACGAACACCGTCGGCACTGGCTCTGCAAGCCAGCGGGCCTATGTGTCGGGCGACGGCGCTTTCAGCTTTATCGTTCCGGACGAATTGCAACCCGTTCCGGATGTCTTGGGCAATGTCGCTTTTGCCACAAAAGACTCCGCGTTCCGGTGCGCCGCCGAACTGTATAAGCAATCGTTCCAAAGCATGGCCAACGGCCAGCTTGCTATCCGGCAGAAGCTCCAGGTATTGGGCAGGTTTGTCACAGGCAGCGAAATCTCTTTAGTGCGCAAGCAGGTGTTCAATTACGGCATCACGCCCCTTGCCCCCGGCACCGCAGGTGAACCACCGCAAGCCGGCTTCCTGTTTGCAGCCTATACTGAGCGCCCTGCGGACGACTTCTTTGATGAAGAGCCTGAGCGTGCGATGGTCGATGGGGTACTGATTATCCCGATCAGTGGCGGCGACCTTCGCATGACATGTTCCGCCCCGCAGGCATCCTCCGCCTGGATCGAAACCGCACTGCGCGGCGTGCGCATCCACACCCCAGCCAGTGATGTGCGTTGAGCGTAGGTGCATCACGCCAAGTATAAACGCCCCGCCGCGACGGAAGGACACTCCTATCATGTCACGTTGTTCGATCTTGCAGCCTTTCGCCGCCCTGCTTCTTGCCGGCATAATCGCCCTTTCGGCAAACCCCGTCCTTGCACAAACAGGCAGGCCGACGGCCGACCCCATTTGCCAAGGGAAGCTCGACAGGCTCCAAGACTGGATGACACGCGAAATGTTCGAACTGGTTGCAACAGAGATGGTCGAGGCAGGAGCGCCGCGGGTGCTTGCCTCCCGGCCTTCGCGCGAAGCCGTGGAAGCGGGGTGGGTCCTTCGCGTGATCGATGACATTGCGTCTGCGCAAGCGGATTGCACACTGGATCCCGACGCCCTCGATCGCTTTAGCCAGGCGGAGGTTCGCGACAGCGTGAAGAAGGCAGCCGCAACCGATCGGGCAACTTGTCGTGCGCTTCTGGTTCGCATTCGTGATACGGCAACAGAATCCTATATGCGCCGAAGCATGGGGATGGCCAGTTCCCGCACGGGCGCGGCGCAATTGCGACGGACGCTGTTCGAGGATATCTGGCCGGTCTGCCCGAACACCGGGAGCGAAGATCTCGTTGTCGATGCGCGCACCGCCACGTCCATGGATCTGAGCACTGCACTGGAGCTTGGACGATGATGCGCTGCGACTTTCCTTCGCCGACCATGCTCGCGCTCGCCGCTTTGCTGGGCACGGCAGGCCCTGCCTTGGCACAGGCACCCAGCCCCCCTGCCAGCGATGAGCATGGCGAGATCGAGCTGGCGCGGGAGCTCGCGCAATCATGCGGCCAGGCTAGCTATTTTCCGCAGCATCTGCTCGATCAGGCGGCCCGGCTGCGCTACCCGGGCTCAGCCGAAGAAAAGCAGGTAGGGCGCGAGGCAGCCGCTGCCCCAGCCGCTCAGGGTTCACTGGCAGATCGTGAGCGGGCCGTGCGCAACCGCCTGCGCCAGGATCGGATCGCCCGGGCGCGCGCGCTCGGATGCGGCGAGAGCGCGGCTCCGGTGCTGACCCGTGGGCGCGATTTTCTTAATGTCGAACTGGCAGCCATGCTCAAGGCGCTCGACGTCAGGATCCAGGCCTATGGCGACACGCTGAGCGAGGAGGAAATGACCTTGGCGGCCGCGGCGCAGGCCAATCTTCAGCAGGTCTACCAGCAGGATATCGCTGAGGTCTATCGGATCGGCGGGGGCTTGGCGCAGGTCCGGGAAACGGCCGCATTTGGCCGCTTCGATCCGCAGACGCCCTTTGTCCGCTTCATGTCGGTGGACAGCCCCGAAAGGGTCGGTCTGTTTGCCGCGCTCCGGTTTCAGACGGCCGCTGGCGCTGCGGGCTGGACACCGCAGCTGCGGTATCTTGGCTATAGCGCCAACGACGGGCCGGGAATGAGCCGGGTGATCGAACTCACCCGGCGCAGTGACACCAAGGCGCCAGCATCGTCCGTCCCGGCGCGGGTCGTGGGCGGACCGCGCGCGATTGCTATCAGGGCGGGCGCCGAAAGCACGCCCGTCCGTGCCGATGCCGTGCTGATCCGAGAATCGGATGGCAGCCTGACGCTGGCCCTCTACGGCGACAAGAGCGTCGAGGCGCTCCGCAGCGCGGGTCTGACGCTCGATCTCAGCTGGCAATGGGACAAGCGCGCCAGCAGCACGCCGCTCCCCGTCCAGCAATGTGGCTTTGCCATATGCCTCCGCCTGCCATCCGATACCGACACGCGCATGGCCGCAGACCCGGGTTGGCAAACCGTGATCGGCAAGCTGCGGGCGGCTGCCACGGCCAATGACCCCAAACGGGATATCCGGATCGATTTCACGCGTCCCGAATGGGAACGCGCCCGCGGCAGCGCATCATGAGGAAACCTGAGATGCCGAACAGACCGATCGAAACGAGCCGATTCCCGCGCCTTACAGCACTGACAGGCCTGGTCGGTCTTGCAGCGTTGCCGCTCGCCGCCATGGCGCAGCCCGCACCGGCAAACACCGACGCCGCGCCGCCTGTGGGCCTTTGCAAGGCATTGGCCGTCCACCGGGTCAACGCCCGCGTCCAGACATTGGCGGGGGCCGAAAAGAGCGCAGGATTTGCTGCCAGCCTTGCTGCAGCAAGCGGAAAATCGGTGGCCCCGCAGAACGATGCGACGGCAAAGCCGCGCGCCGAGCTGGAAATGGCGATGAAGCTGTTGATGGCGCTTGGCACGCAGGAGGGCGCGCCGGAAAGCGAACTCACCGGTGAGATCATCAGGAGCGGGACCTTCAATGCCTGTGTTGATGCTTATGCGGCGCGCGGGCGCGGCCTTGGTGAGCCGCGCGGCTGGGTGGTGCTGACCCAGCCTGCAAGCACCGTTCAGATCGCATTCGATGAAAGCAGCATCGTGCGTTCCGGCAACCGCGCGAGCTATGTCTCCGCAACGCGGCTGAACGACGCGCAGCCGACATCACAGGGGCCGAGCCGCTTCGGGATTACCGCAACGCTCGTCGAATGCGGTGCGGCGCCAACCGAGCGACCCATGAGTGTCGTCTATCTCAAACCCGGCAGTGCGATGCCGTGGCGAGTGATCGATGTCTCCATCGGGAGGCGCGATTTTACCGCAACCACGCAAGGCAGTGCTGCCGAACGCATGGCACAGCTGGCTTGCGGAACACGCGCCTTCAATGCCGAAACCGTCCGCGAGCCATCGCTTGACAGGCTGATGGAGGGCTGGAACAAATAAATTCTCAAGGCCCCTTGGGTGCCATCATTTCCTCGGCGTAAACAAAATCGGCAGCGAAGGTCACAGCGCGCTCGAATTCGCGGACATTGGCGATGAAGGCTGCAAGCGGGATCGGTTCGGCCAGATGCAAGTCCCAGTGCACGAAAGGATCGCCATCTTCGTCGAGCCGAACGGCGAGAAACGGATAACGCGCGCTCAACTGCATCGCATCGGCGGCATTCCATGGCTTGGCGCGGTCATATCCCACCTGCAGCCGGATCGCCTGGCATTTGTCGTGGGTGGTCTCGTCGCAGCCGAAGAAGAATACCGAGAGCACCGCGCCGCGTCCGCGTGAGATGATCAGGGGATCGCCCGCCAGGTCTTTCTTCAGCTCGGGAGCGAACCCTGCGTTCGTCAGCGCAAGGACGATCGCGCCCGGATCGGCTGCGCTGATCGTATCGGCAGGCGCCTCGGCGCTGACAGGCTCGCTGGTAGCAAGCAGCGCGCTGGCAAGTGCCAGAAGATAGGCCTTTGCCCGCTTCATTTCGGCGCAACCAGTCGCAGCATGATGGTCGAGGAAACCGATCCGTCGTCGTGGGCTGTGCGCGAGAGGACAAGCTGCTGGGCAACACCGCCGGCAAAACGTTCCCACGTCCAGATTTCATCGGGCCCTCGCGGATCAACACGCCGGTCAACCAGCTGATATGCCGGAGCCTGAGCTTCAGCCCATTGACCGACCGGCACATGGATAACCTTGGCGCGGGAAGGGTCGGTCGCCACGGCGATCTGGCACGGCGAGCCCGGATTGCCGAGATCGCGGCCCACCACCAGGATCACCTCCGGGGTCGACTGGAGCCACCAGACCGCGGTATCCGGCCCTCCCATCGCGGCGCGGTC
>Ga0075157_10001040_pt1 | contig 18499 bp, 15 predicted proteins | sample JI81BgreenDNA_FD_70967 | JGI IMG/M metagenome (GOLD analysis project Ga0075157, IMG submission 70967) | Wastewater effluent complex algal communities from Wisconsin, to seasonally profile nutrient transformation and Carbon sequestration -... | ecosystem: Engineered > WWTP > Effluent > Algae...
CAGAACAAGACAAGTTGGTGAAAACAATGAACCTTATGTAATGGCTATCCCAGGTTCGGCAAATTTAACGGATGGACGTTATTTCTCTAATCTAAATGAGTTGGCATACTCAGCAAATGTAGCCATAGAACAAAAAATAGGAAAAGAAGTAGAAGGAAGAAATGCTGCTAAACTTCGTTATGGAATGTACGCAGAACGTAAAACAAGAGATTTTGATGCTCGTTATTTCAGTTATTTACAATCTCCAGGTGCTGATATTTCTAATCTAAAACTATTGCCCCTTAATGAGATTTTCAGACCTGAAAACATCAATGGAACAACAGGTTTTACATTTGCAGAAGGTACAAGTCCTATAGATAGTTATAAAGGTTTTAATACACTTATGGCTGGTTATGCAGGAGCTTATTTGCCTTTGAGTAAGAAATTTAGTGTTACACCTGGTGTTCGTACAGAATATAACATTCAAGAATTAGAATCATTAAACCTTTCTGGATTACCTGAAAATGCAGATAATAGAATATTGAGTGTTTTACCTTCATTGAATGCAGTATATAATCTTTCAGATAAACAATTAATTCGTTTTGCATACTCTCGTATGGTTAATCGTCCTGAATTTAGAGAACTTGCTCCTTTCAATTTCTACGATTTTAACCTAAATGCAGATACAAGAGGAAATGTGAGGCTAAAAACAGCTACTATTGATAATGCTGATTTACGTTGGGAATATTATCCTTCTACAAGCGAACTGATTTCATTGGGGGTATTTTATAAGAATTTCCAAAATCCTATTGAAGCTTATCTACAAAATGCTTCTGCTGGTGGTACTGCTATTGCATTTGGTTATGGAAATGCTCAAAGTGCACAAGGTTATGGAATTGAAGCAGAAGTAAGAAAATCTTTTTATAATCTAACATCATCAAAGTTTATTCAAAGAATGAGCATTGTTGCCAATGCATCTTATTTGGTTAGCAATGTAAATGTTGGTAACCAAGTAGATTTAGGACCCAGTTCATCAGGACTTACAGATGTAGATGCTCCTAAAAACAGAACACTAGTTGGACAGTCTCCATATTTGGTAAATGCTGGTTTGTACTATAACGATGAAGACAGAGGCTTTCAAGTAAACGTATTGTATAATGTAGCTGGACCTAGACTTTATCTAGTAGGAAACAACAATCAACCCAGCTTATATGAAGTTCCTCGTAACATCATAGACTTCAATATTTCTAAATCGTTCTTAGATAAAAAATGGGAAGCACGATTAGGCATACAAGATATTTTAAATCAGAAATTTAAATACTTACAAGATTCTAACTTAAACGGAAAAATTGATTCTCAAGATTCAGACTTTAGAGCATTCCGTCCAGGAACAACAGTAAATGCCACAATTGTTTATAATTTCTAAAAATAAACTTTAAAAAAAACAGCAATGAGAAAGATCACTTTCCTATTTCTAGCCTTCATCACACTATCTATGATAGCTTGTAAAAAAGATGAAACTACAACAACAACTCCCGTACAAACAACTCCTGATGGTAAAGTCATCATTACAGGAGAAATTAAAGGGGAAATGACCTTTAAGGCTACAAACAAATATCTTTTAAAAGGATTTGTGTATGTAACAGAAGGTGCAAAACTTACTATCGAAGCTGGTACAGTTATTTTTGGTGATAAAGACAGCAAAGGTACTTTGGTTGTAGAAAGAGGAGGACAAATTATTGCGGAGGGTACGGCTGAAAAACCTATTGTATTTACATCAAATCAGGCTGCTGGTTCACGTGGTTATGGCGACTGGGGTGGATTGGTAATTGCTGGTAAAGCTCCTGTAAATCAGTCATCTCCTACAATGGAAGGAGGTATCCGTGGTTCTTATGGTGGATCTGATGAGAATGATAATTCTGGTATTATAAAATATGTGCGTATTGAGTTTGGAGGGATTGCTTTCCAGCCTAATAGCGAAATTAATGGGCTTACTTTGTATGGTGTAGGTAGAGGTACAACCATTGAGTACGTTCAAGTATCTTATTGTGGTGATGATTCTTTTGAATGGTTCGGTGGAACTGTAAATGCTAAGTATTTGGTAGCTTTCAGAGGTTGGGATGATGATTTTGACACAGATTTTGGATTTAATGGAAAAGTACAATACGGATTTGCGTTAAGAGATAAAAACTTTGCTGACGCATCAGCATCTAACGGTTTTGAATCAGATAACTTTAACCCTGGTACACCCGAAAATGGTCCTAAAACTGCTCCAGTATTTGCAAATATCACAGTATTTGCTTCTGATACATCTTCTACTATTCCTACTACTGGTTTAGGTTCTGGAACATACCAAAATGCTATGCACTTACGTAGAAATACTTCGAAAAGTGTTTTCAACTCTGTATTTGTAGGTTATCCTAATGGCTTACGTTTAGATGGTTCTCCTACTTGGGCTAATGCTCAAAGTGATGCTTTACAAGTAAGAGGGGTAGTAATTGCGGGTACAGTAACAGCGAATAGAACAATTGCTGCTGGTTCTACAACTCCTGCTTTTACAACAACAGACGTAACAAACTGGTATAATACAGCAGCTTATGGCAATAGTGTTGCTAATACAGCAGATTTAAAACTAGGAGCTATTAGTAGCCTTAATACTCCAAATACATTACCAATAGCAGGTTCACCTTTGCTTTCAGGTGCTGTTTGGACTGGAAAAGGAGCTGATGCTTATTTTGAAAAAGTAAACTTTAAAGGTGCATTTGGTACAACCAACTGGACTGCTACTTGGACAAACTTTAACCCTCAGAATACTACTTATTAAGACTCAAAAAGTTCTTGAAATACAAAGCTTCCCAAAAGTTTATACTTTGGGAAGTTTTTTTATTTAAAATAATCTATATTTGCAAAAAAGTAAGTTTTGAAGCAATGGAAATTAAATATACGCCAGCTTTTTTGAGTAAAATAGAAGATATTTTTGCAGAGTCAGATCATTTTTTGCGTTACGAGAAAGGAAATTTTAAATCGGGTTACTGCATTCTTAAAGAAAAAAAGGTTATCATAGTGAATAAATACTTTTCTTTAGAAGGAAAAGTAAATTGTTTGTTAGAAATATTAAAACAAATAGTCGTAGACACTCAAAAACTCTCCGAAAAAACAGCACAATTATATGAGAGTTTGGGCGTGAAAGAAACTATCATACAAGAATGATAAAAATAACATTTTTAGGAACAGGTACTTCGCAAGGAATACCCGTTATTACCTGCGATTGTGAGGTATGTAGTTCCCAAAATACTAAAGATAAAAGATTGCGTTCCTCAGTACTCATAGAAACGGATGGAATACATTTTGTTATAGATACAGGACCTGATTTTAGACAACAAATGCTTCGTGAAAAAGTACAAAAGCTTGATGCTGTACTTTTTACACATGAACACAAAGACCATACAGCAGGCTTAGATGATATTAGAGCGTTTAATTTTAAACAACAAAAGGACATGCCTTTGTATGGAACGCATAAAGTTTTGAATCAGATAAAAAGTGAATTTGCTTATATTTTTGCGGAAAAAAGGTACCCTGGAATACCACAGGTAGAACTTCGTGAGATAACCAAAAATCATTTTTTTCATTTGGAACATGTGAAGATATTACCCATAGAAGTTTTTCATCATCAATTGCCTGTGTTGGGTTTTAGAATAGGAGATTTTACGTATATTACAGACGCAAATTACATTGCAACTGAAGAGATAGCGAAAATATATGGATCTAAAATTTTGGTTATCAATGCTTTACAAAGAACAGATCATTTGTCGCATTTTAATTTGACACAAGCCATTGAAATGGCTCAACATATTGGAGCTGAAAAAACATATTTTACACACTTGAGCCATAGAATGGGCTTACACGAGGAAGTCATGAACGAACTACCCGAAAATATAGAAATCGCTTACGATGGTTTAGTTTTAGAAATAAATTAATATAACGAATACAAAATTTTTCAAACTCAATACGCTGATTATGGCAAGCATGCAAGATTTAATTACCTCATTTCCTGCTCAGTTGAGCAAATCTATAGAAATTGGTCGCAATCAAAAAGTTACAAATCCAACAAATGAAATAAGAAACGTTGTGATTGCTGGTCTGGGTGGTTCTGGAATAGGAGGGAGTATCGTCGAAAGTATCATCATCAATGAAATAAAAGTACCTGTTGTTGTTTGTAAAACTTATGATGTCCCTGCTTTCGTGGGTAAACATACTCTTTTTATAGCTTCTTCTTTTTCAGGTGGAACGGAGGAAACTTTGATAGCTTTGAGCCAAGTAAAAGAAGCTAAAATTGCCTGTGTTACATCTGGTGGAGAGCTTTTAAATATTTGTAAAGAGCGTAATTACGACTATGTTCAGATTCCGAATGAAGCACCTTGTCCAAGAGCATTTTTAGGCTATTCGTTTATTCAATTGTTATTTTTGCTCAAAAACTATGGCTTAATTGGTAATAGTTTTGAGGCTGAACTCGAAAAGGCAGTCAAAGCATTGGATGAAAAGAAAAATTTAATTCATTTAGAATCTAAGCGTTTAGCTGATATTTTTCATGGTGAATTACCGATTATCTACTCTGATACTCGTTTGCTTGCAACTATTACACGTTTTCAACAGCAAATTAATGAGAATGCAAAGCAACTTTGCCATATCAACCACATGCCCGAAATGAACCACAACGAGTTGGTAGGCTGGCAATTAGGCAATGAGGCGTATAAAAATACGGCTGTATTGCTTGTAAAAACAGCTTATGACAACCCTCGTACACGTTTGCGTATGGATATTTGTGAAGAAATATTTTTAAGAAAAACTCCTAATGTGTTTTCGTTGTATGCTGAGGGTGAGAGTTTTATAGAACAAGTGATTTTCTTGATTAATATTTTTGACTGGGCTTCGTGGTATCTGGCAGAGAAAAATGGAGTAGATTCTTTTGAAGTCAATATTATTTCTCATTTGAAAGGTGAACTTAGTAAAGTACCTGTAGGGGTATAAAACATAAAAAATATGGAAAATACACATACCAAACGTTTGGTGATAGGTAATTTTAAGTCTATCAAATATTTAGACATTGACTGTAAAAAAGTCAATGTTTTTATTGGTAAACCGAATGTTGGTAAATCTAATATTTTAGAAGGAATTTCTTTGTTGGGGGCTACTTATAGTAGAGATAGAGATAAGTTTTTGCATGATTTAATTCGTTATGAAAATTTCTACAATCTATTATATGACAATGACCCTGATGAATATGTTTACATTGTGTCAGACACAAATTTATCATTCATAAAATATGCAATAACTCGTGATAGTTACAGATTTATGACTTTAGGAAAAACGCAGTTTTATGATGATGCAATACGCTCTTTTCCATTCTCAGAAGAAGCAAAAAAAAGAATGAGGACAACAAGAGATTATATATACAATTGGTTGGACGTTGTTTTTGAGGAAGAGAGTATGAAAAAATGGTATGATGAATCTTTATCAGAAATAATAAAAACCTTTTTTGATAAAAGATTATCTGAACCATTTTGGCAATATGGTGAAGGTTGGTTTTGGGGAAATAGTTATGTTGGTTCAAAGGGTACTACGGATTTTTTTAATCAAATAGGTTTTACTAATAATTCAATTAGCATATTTAAAAAATACGATTTTTCTAAAGGAATAAAAATTGAAAATAAAGATTTCGTCAATTTCTTAATGCCTCCTCATGGCGAAAATTTATTTGTAACCCTTAGAAGATTTAAGGAGTTAAATAAAGAGGCTGTTGATATATTTCAAGAGTATGGACTAAACTTGGTTTTTAAGGAAAGGGATAAACTTTTTGAGATACAAAAAAATATAGAGGGTATTATCACAGAATATCCATATTCCTCAATGGCAGATACTTTACAGAGAATCATTTTTTACTTATTAGCAATAGAAACCAATAAAAATTCTGTTTTAATTTTTGAAGAACCTGAAGCACATTCATTTCCACCTTATACCAAACTACTTGCAGAACGTATTGCAGAAAATGAAAGCAATCAGTTTTTTATCACAACTCATAGCCCATATTTATTACAAACGCTTATAGAAAATGTTGTTGCTGAAAACCTGAATATTTTTGTTACTTATTATGAAGATTATCAAACCAAAGTAAGAAAAATCTCTGAAGAAGAATTTAGAGATATAGATGCAATGGATATTTTCTTTAATCTGGATAAGGTAAATGCATAAAAAATGGCTGATAAGAACATCATTTTTTATGTGGAAGGTAATGTGGATAAAGCCTTATATGATAAATTAGGAGTATCTTCTGAAAAAACATCTGGTATTCAGAAAATTGCTAAATATATGGAAGGTTTTCAGAAGGATTATAATAAAATAGTGCTTGGAATGATAGATAAAGATAAAAAGAATGTCCCAAGCTATTTTGATAAATTTGAAGACCAAAAAGAATTGTGTAATGAATATTTTTCATTTAAAAGACATTCTGATTATAAGCATTTTTTAATCATATTATTACCCACAGGAATAGAACAATGGTTATTAAATTGTGCAAAATCTAAAAATATAGATCCTAAAAGCTTTAAACTTCCTGATAATTCAAAAGACCTCAAAAAGATTACAGAAAAAGAAGGTATAAGTAAAAATACTGATTTTAGAGATTTTTTAGATGCTATTAAGGATACAGAACCTATGCTATTATTAAAAGAGGTTTTGAAAAATCTTAAAATGGAAAAAATAGAATAGTATTTATAATAAAAAAAGCTACTTTAAAGTGGCTTTTTTATTTTTTGAAATTAATTTCACTGAGTTTGATAGAATACTCAATACGCTGATTATCTGATATATCCCATATTTCCATTTTGATAGTAGGATTTTTTTCATCAGAAATGGTAAGTAAACCAAAATGGTTTTCCATTACAGGTCCTTCAATTCGGTTTTGATTGGGTGTAGCAAAATGCCAAGTAGAAGAAAGTCCACTAGAAGTGATATCATAAATTGGGTACAAATCAGGTTCTTGTAACTTAGAAATTTCAGCATAATGGACATCTCCTGAAATAAAAACGATGCCATTTGCTTTTGTCTTTTTTATCAAATTAAGCATTCTTTTTTGCTCGTGTGGGAAATTAGCCCAAGCCTCATAACCATTCAATTCTATTCCAAATTGAGAACCTGAACCAATAATACGAATATCAGCAGGCTTTAAAAGCTCTTTTTCAAGCCATTGCCATTGTTCATTTCCCAAAAAAGTAGAATCGGATGTTTTATGAGGCATGTAATCAAAATCATAAAATTGATGCCTTTTTTCCTTCTTGAAAGAATTGTTATAGTGTACCAAATCATCTCTGAAAGTCCTGTTATCCAATAAAATAACTTGTATTTTTTTGTCTTGGAAATTATAGAAATAAGATGTGTAAATACCTTTGTGCTTTCTGCGTTCAGAGTTTTTGGGTTCTTCAAAAAATTCTAAAAAAATCTCTTTGGATTGTTTTTTGAAGGGATAATGTCTGCCTATATCATTTGCTCCATAGTCGTGGTCGTCCCAAGTAGCTATAATGGGCATATTTTTCTTCAAATTCAAAAAAGAAGTTTTTTTTCCTAATTTTTGATATTTAGCTTTTAGAGTATCCATATTATAGGTATCGCCATAAATATTATCGCCTAGAAAAATGAATAAGTTTGGCTGATGTTTCACAATTACATCAAAAATAGGCAATGTGTTGTCCTGATGTCCACAAGACCCAAAAGCTATTTTAAAAGCAGTGTTTTGAGAAAAGCTTGTCTGACAAGTAATGAATAAAAGAAATAGATAAAGTTTTTTGGTTTGCATATTTTTATGGATTTTGGCAATACACTAAAATTCCTTTGAAATAAGCATCTGCAATTTCAGCTACTCTGGGCGAGGTATAAATATCACCTACTTTTAAAGTTTTCTCATTCAAACGTCTGATTTCCTGATCACTATCTTGTAAGAGGCTCTCTCCATAACACACAACACCTTCAATGGCTCTTGCAAGCAATAAATTTCTGGCATAAACACCTTGTACGCCTGCATAAAGGCATTTGTCTTGTAAATAATCCTGATCGTTATTGATTGTTACAATAGGTACTTTTGCATCTTTTTCGTGAAATTGAAGCACTTTTTGTGCTAATTGAATAGAATTTTCGGTATTTTGTGTACACATCAAACGAACAAAATCATCCAAACTTTCTTCTTTTAAATCATCTAATTCAAAAGCTCCACCCACAAAAGCCATAGAAAAGTTTTTAGAAACAGGCTTGCCCCATCCTGTATTCTTTTCATCCACATTATAATGTATAATGAGTGTTAAATCTGGTTGAAAAGCATTAATTTTTTCTACACGCTTTCTTAATTCACTTCTTTTAAAAGAAACCTGAAAGAAGGTGTTTTGAGGAAGTGGCATTCTTGTTTTTTTACTTTTGATAGATTGTCGCATTTGGAATTCGCTTCCATAATGTCTTTGTAGATATTCTTGATATTTAGTTTTAAAAGTAGATTCAAAGGCTGTAAACTCTGGTTTTGAGCGAGTGAGCATGACCGTTGCACCTGCATTTTCAAGCTTTTCTTGTAAAAGTTTAGCTGTTGCCCAAGCCAAATGTGACTCCCAAAATTCAATTTGAGTGCTATCAGAAAGCATCATTTGCAGGTATTTACCCTCAATTTTGGCTGTTTGTAAATCACCTGCAAAATGACCAGGGTCTAAAGCAATTCTCCAGCCCAAAAGAGGTTTATCAGAAACAACTGAAAACTTTTGGAGTAAAAGTCTAGCCTTTTGTTGTTTTATTTTTTTTAAGTATTGATTTTCAATAGTTTGTAAACTATCCCAATTCACTAAAATCTTATTTTTAAAGACCAAACCTGTTTCATTTACTTTGATAGAGTTAGAATCTTTAGAACTCAAAAGTAAATACTTTTTTATTTTCTGATCATAAAGGTCAATTTTTTGTTGAATATTCTGAGCCAAACAAATAATATTGAAAGAAAAAAAGAAACTAAAAATGAAAAGAAAACGCATAAAGTATAGTTATTTTAGCAAAAATAGCATTTTTTTATAGTTTTGCAGTGGTTTATATCTAAAAATCTATGAATTACCAAGAAGCAAGCAACTATCTGATGCAACGCCTGCCGATGTTTCAAAATGTAGGAGGAGCAGCCTTTAAGGCTGGTTTAGAACGAATTACATGGCTTTGCGAAGCATTAGGAAACCCTCAAAATCAATTTAAAAGCATTCATATTGCAGGAACAAATGGAAAGGGAAGTAGTTCTCATTTTTTAGCATCTATCTTGCAAGAAAGTGGATACAAAACTGGGCTGACAACTTCACCACATCTCAAATCTTTTACAGAAAGAATTAGGGTCAATGGTGTGGAAATTGAAGAAACGGCATTTGCTCATTTTGTTGCTCATCATCAGAAACTGATAGAAGATTCTGAGGCTTCTTTTTTTGAAGTAGGCATTGCGATGGCTTTTTGGTATTTTGCTGAAAAACAAATAGATATAGGTGTTATAGAAACAGGTTTGGGAGGTAGGCTAGATGCTACCAATATTATTAAACCTATTGTTTCTTTAATCACCAATATTGGCTTTGATCATCAATCGTTTTTAGGTAATACTTTACCCGAAATAGCTCAAGAAAAAGCTGGAATCATTAAAAATAATACTCCTGTTATAATTAGTGAACATCATTCAGAAACTAAACAAGTGTTTTTGAACAAAGCACAACAAGAAAAAGCTCCTACTTATTTTGCTGAGGACTTCTATAAGATACTCAACAGTAAAATAAGCCTAGATACCTTGAATATGAATGTACAAAATTTATCCAATTTTGAAGAAATTAGTATTCAATCGGGTTTATTGGGGAATTATCAGCTCAAAAATGTATTGGGGGTACTGAAAACAGTAGAAATATTGAGAGAAACAGGAGTACAAATTTCAGAAGAAAATCTAAAAAACGGACTCAAAAATGTTGTAAAAAACACCAATTTAAAGGGGCGTTGGCAAATATTACAAGAAAACCCCAAAGTAATAGCTGATACAGCTCATAATTTTAATGGAATAGAACAAGTTCTAGAACAAATCCGACAAACACCTCATAAACAGCTTCATTTTGTATTGGGATTTATGAAAGATAAAGATGTAAACAAAATCTTACCTTTATATCCTACGGAGGCTCAATTTTATTTTTGTAAACCTAAGCTCCCAAGAGCTATGGAACTGACTGTTTTACAGGAAAAAGCAGAGCAAATGGGTATTAAATACATCAGCATAGAAGATGTCAATATGGCACTAGAAATAGCCATTTCAAGAGCAAATGACAAAGATTTGATATTGGTTGGAGGAAGTACTTTTGTAGTTGCAGAAATTAAAAACTTATAATTCTTTTGTTTTATAGAAATATACTCTACCTTTGTAGGAGTTATTTATTTATTTTCAAATTACAATGCAAAAAGGAAAAGTAAAATTCTTTAATGAAACTAAAGGTTTCGGTTTCATTAAAACTGAGGGTTCTCAGCAAGATGTGTTCGTTCACGTATCAGGTCTAGTTGACGAAATCCAACAAGATGACGAAGTTAGCTTTGAAATCGAACAAGGTAAAAAAGGCTTAATCGCTGTCAATGTTAAGTTGGTTAAATAAGAATATAGTCTAAGAACTTCATTTTTATAATATACATCAACTTTCCGAAAATAGAGCTACCAAAGTGGCTCTATTTTTTTGTTTTTTAACCTTTTTATTACATCTAAATAATAGTTGTTTTTTATCAAAAAACAACTTGAATATTTACAGAGAAAAAAAAGTAAGTTTTTTTTGCAAAAAAACTTACACATAGAAAACCATTCTTATGTAGGTTGCGTACATATACACAAATACCAAACAAAAGAACGAACACTGAGCCTCATAAAACATCAACCACCAAAACTTTAAAGTATTTATGAATCTCAGTATTAATGACATCGACAATCTGCTTTGGAGTTTTCAGAAGCATGTTCCAGAAGATAAATTAGGGCATAAAACCAAAGTGCAATTACTTAAAATAGCCCTTATGCAAGAGATGAACCTTCCTTCACCTCAAATAGATACTCCCAAAGATCCATTTTCGGCAAAATGGCACGATTTGTTTGAAACAAATACCACTAAACTAAAAAGTATATTTAGTAATTTGGGTGCAACAGATGACCAGATTGAAGAAATTTTGAAAGAATACGGAAAAGTAACACATCAAAGTATTTGGCGTAGAGCATAATTTCATATATTATTTCCAAAAATTCCCACCTACTAGAAAGTTTGTGGGAATTTTTATTTATATTAATAAGATTTTCTTAAATTGCTACATAAGCATTTTTGATAAGCAAAATAGAATTGATTTTATAAGCGATGAATTATTGGTTAATTAAATCTGAACCATTCAAATATAGTTGGGACAACTTAGAAAAGGATAAAACAACTTTTTGGGATGGAGTACGAAACTTTCAAGCCCGTAATAACTTAAAAGCTATGAAAAAAGGTGATTTTGCCTTGTTTTATCATAGTAACGAAGGTAAAGAAATTGTAGGAATTGCTCAAATTAGCAAAGAAGCTTATCCTGACCCTACTGATGAAACATGGGTAATGGTCGATGTAACACCTTATTTAAAATTAGAAAAAACAATTAGTCTTGAAGAACTAAAAAAACATTCGATTCTTCAAAACATGGCTCTTGTTAAACAAAGCAGGTTATCAGTATGTCCTGTAACCCAAGAAGAATTTGAAATTATTTGTACACTTGCTAATGCAAAAATTGAGTAAACGATATTACTTATGGATTACGTTTTGGCTTTGTTGGGTTCTTGTGTATGCTCAGGAACAAACAAAGCAAGATGTTTTTTTACTAAACTCACCCAAAGTAGGTTTACCATTTATTCAAAACTTTTCCCCTAAAAATTATCATGCTGGTGGGCAAAATTTCTGTGTTTTACAAGATAGCAGAGGCATCATGTATTTTGGGAATAGTGAAGGTATTCTTGAATATGATGGTATCACATGGAGAGTATTGCCTTTGCCCAATCGCTCTGAAGTACATGCTTTGGAAATGGATAAAAATAATGTAATATATGTAGGCGGACAAAAAGAGTTTGGATATTTAACCACTAATGCATCGGGCAGGCTGGAGTATGTTTCTTTGTTAAAATATATTGATGAAAAATATAGAAGTTTTGGAGATGTGTGGAGTATTGTACCTACAGAAAAAGGGATTTATTTTAGAACAGCAAGAGCTTTATATCGTTGGGAAAAAGAAAAACAAAAAATACAAGTATGGGAGCTAGAAGGAGGTACCAACTGGGGTTATTGGGTTAACAATCGTTTTTTCTTATACTTTGAAAATAAGGGTCTTTTTGAACTTCAAGATGATATTATAAAGCCTGTAAAAGGAGGAGAAAAATTTAAAAATGAAGTCATTTATGGAATTATCCCTTCTCGAAATAAAGATGAAATGCTTTTGTTTGCCGAAAATACAGGAGTAATGTCTTGGGATGGCATCAATGAGCCCAAGCCCATGCAAAAAGCTTCTGTAAATGCTTATATCAAAAAGCAGACCTTGCAAGTAAAAGTAATCAACCAAAATCTGATAGCAATTGGTACACGCAGAAATGGTCTTATATTTATTGATTATCAGGGTAATGTACAATATACTCTCGATATGGAGAAGGGCTTACAAGATAATTTTGTGTGGGCTCTCAGTTTGGATACTACGGGAAATTTATGGATTGCCTTTAATAATGGAATCTCTCTTGTTGAAATCAATACCCATTTTACCTATTACAACGAAAATGCAGGACTGTATGGGCATGTATATCAGGTGCTTCCTTATAAAAATTACTTGTTTGCTGCTACATCCATAGGTACTTTTTATAAGCCATTATCGCCTAAAACCATAGAAGAAAACCGATTTAGACCTATTACAAATATCAATACCCAAACTTGGCGATTTCAGCCCGTAGAAGACGGAATTTTAGTTACAGCCAATAATGGTATTTTCCTATTAAAAGATACAGTTGCTACTTTAATACCTGTCAATATCAAAGATGAAATACCTACCCCAAGAAGTTGGTTTATTATGCCTATTCCCAATTATCCTGAAAAAATGTTTGCGAATACAGCTTTAGGGCTTCTATTAGTAGAAAAAGAGGAGGGTAAGTGGCAAATTAAGAAGAAAGTTAAAGGTGTAGCCAGAGAAAATTTATTCTACATGGTAAAAGATAATAAAAACAATGTCTGGATTGATAATTACAGTAAAGGCGTTTTTTCCTTATATTTTCATAAACCAGATTCAGCTACACTCAAGCTTTATGGTAAAAAAGATGGATTGCCTGATGATGTAAAAAACAGAGTTTTCAAAAATGATGGAACTTGGTTCATCTCCAGTAATAAAGGGATTTTTTCATTTAATTATGCAAATCAGACGTTTGATTATAACCCTCAATTGAGTCAAAAATACCTTTCGGTAGGTAAAAACACAGAAGTAGCTCTCACTCGAAAAAATGCCATCAAAAATGAAGAATGGGTTGTAATTAATGAAGAAAATAAGGATTTTAAGAAAAAAATAAAAGTTTTTAGTATTCAAAATGAAAAACCTACAGCATATCATTTCTTTGAGAAATCTGATAGAATAACCATTCGGGATATTATTGGAGTCGATTCAATTACTTTTTTTGCTACATCGGAAGGTGTTTATGAACACCATCATAGTCTTCCTAAAAATAACCATGCCAATTGGAAAACTTATATCAGACAAGTTTCTTGGGAAGATTCTTTGTTATACAATGGTTCTGGACAAGCCAAAACAGCTATACTGCCCTATTCTAATACAAACATTAATTTTGTATGGGCAAGCACAGATTACTCCAATAATGCCTCTATGCAGTATCAGTTTATTTTAGAGGGGTTTGATAAAGAATGGTCGGATTGGGAATTGAGTAGTTCCAAAAGCTATACAAATTTGCCAGAAGGGCGTTATACTTTCAGAGTAAAAGCTCGTAATGTTTATGAACACACCAATAATGAAGCTACTTATACAATAGAAATTAGCCCACCTTGGTATAGAACTATTTGGGCATATCTAGTATATTTCTGTTTGTTGGGGGTATTAATTATGCTTGTGGCTCAAATGTATGCCCGTAGGCTCAAATCACAAAATAAAAAGCTTGAGGCTCTTATAGAAGAACGTTCAGCCGAAATCAGGCACCAGAAAGAAGATATTGAAGCTAAAAATATTATTATTTCTAAACAGAATGAAGAACTCAAAAATACCAATCAATTATTGGAAAACCGAGTACGAGAACGAACAACTTCGCTTGAAAGGGCTTATGAGGAACTACTGAAAATTAACAGAGAATTGGATAATTTTACCTATAGAGCAGCCCACGATATTAGAGGTCCATTAAGCAGACTGATAGGGCTTTGTGTAGTAGCAGAAATGGACTTGAGAGGCGATGAAAAGGCTCTTGATTATGTGAATTTAGTGAAAGATGAAGCTCTCAATACTCAAAACGTACTTGTAAAACTTGTACGGGTCTATGAGGTAAAAGCTGCCAATGTCAGAATTGTATCTTTTAATCTTTCAGACTTGATACATCAGGCAATACAACAAGTAAAAACGATGTATCCAGCTATTCAAGCCCACATTGATATTAAAATTGACTCAGAACTAACCAACATCAAAACAGATCAGTATTTACTTTTGCATTGTATCGTGAATATAGTAGAAAATGCCATGTTGTATGCCAAGGATTCTGAAAGTGAAATTTTGATAGAAGCTAATTTGATGAGTGAGAAGAAAGTAAAAATCAAAATTACAGATAAAGGTTTGGGAATAGATGCAGAAATTGTACCTAAAATATTTGATATGTTCTATAGAGGAACGGAGCGTTCCAAAGGAACAGGATTGGGGCTGTATATTACCCAAATAGCAATGAATAAACTGGATGGAGACATTGAAGTAACAAGTGAAGGAACAAATAAAGGAGCAACATTTGTTTTAAATTTACCAATTAGATAAATTTAAAGGAATTTTAATTTTAAAAGCATTGTATTCTATACAATGTAAAATATTTTATGAAAGCAATTCTACTGATTTTCTTATTTATATCGTCTAATATTTTCGCCCAAAAAATAACACTCACAGGCAAAATAACAGATAATGCACAAGAACCTCTTATTGGAGCAAGTGTATATTTGTTGTCTAATAAAAAAATAGGAACAGTAACCAACGAAGAAGGTCTTTTTAAATTGAATTTCGATTACATAAAAGATTCATTAGTAATTGAATATGTGGGTTATGCAACCAAAAAAATAACTTTTACAAGAGCCGAAAAACAAAATTTTGTACTCGTCTTGGAAGAAGACAAAGGTGAAATTGAAGGCATTTCAGTTACACCTGGTGAAAACCCTGCATGGAGAATTATCCGAAAAGTTATAAAAAATAAAGATAAAAACGATAAAAGAAGTTTGCAGGCTTACGAATGTGATACTTACAATAGAATAGAGGGTTATGTAAATAATAATGAAAAAGGCTTGAGCAATTTGCGTGTGATGAAAGATATGACAAAAGTTGCTGAAAAAATACCTGCTTTAAAAGATAGCAAAGGGAAGACTATAGTGCCTATTCTTGTCAGTGAAAGCTTTTCGAAATATTATTATCAGGGCAAGCCCGAAAAAGAAAGAGAAGATGTAAAAGCTACCAACCTAACAGGATTGGGGCTTGAAGATGCTCAGGGATTTGGACAAATACTCACAGGGGGGAAGCTCAACGAATATAACTTTTATCGTAATCAGATGAATATTTTAGATAAATATTTCACATCACCGATTGCAGATGGCTGGCGTTTGAAATATGATTATGATTTGGTAGATAGTGTTTGGGTAGATAAAGATTTTTGTTATTTAATCAATTTAGTGCCTCGTAGCGAACAAGATTTAGCTTTTGTAGGTAAAATGTGGATTACCAAAGAAGACTATGCCATCAAGAAAATTGATGTGCAAATGAATCCCAAGGCTAATATTAATTTTATCAAAAACTTGAAAATTAAACAAGACATGGAACGCACTTCAGAAGGAGCTTGGGTACCTAAAAGTGTAGATTTTCAGGTAGAAATATCAGAATTTTCAGAGCTTATACCTAATATTTATGTGCGAGCCAAAACAATACATCAAAACTATATTATTAATCAGATTAAAGAAAAAGAATTTTACAATACCCTCCCACAACCACCAGAAAATGAGGTAAAAGATGAAAAGTATTGGTTAGAATACAGAAATAAAGACAGCACACTCACTTCGCAAGTGAATGTGTATAAAATCATAGATTCGCTCAAAACTATTCCATCTGTAAAACGATACACAACAGCTCTGATGGTGTTGAGTACAGGTTATTATGAAATGAAAGGGGTTGATTTGGGGCATTATGCTCGTTATTATGCATGGAATGATATAGAAGGACATAGACCAGGAATAGGATTTAGAACCAATTATCTTTTGAGTAAAAATTTTACACTCAAAGGGCGTTTGGGCTATGGTTTTAAAGATAAAAAATTAAAATACCATGTAGAAGTTAGCCAAGTTGTTTCTCGAAAAAACTTTACACAAGTTGGAATTAAACGAACAGAAGAAATAGAGCCTACCATTCAATTAAGCACTACAGAGCCACTCCCTGAGCTTTTTATTGCTTCCAATAGGTTTTTTGATTTATCCAACAGAAAACCTTTCATGAAAAAGGAAACTATTTTATGGATGGAAAGTAAGGTAAGCCCTTCTCTTACAGAACGTTTATACTTTCAAAATAGAGTTTTAATTCCTGTTCATCCATTTGCCTACCGATTAGATAGCAGTTCCGATTTACAAACCAATATTACTGTTTCGGAAATGATTTTACAAAGCTCATATCGTAAAGGAGGCAATAGAGTAAGATTATTAGACAACAGTGAAATCAATTTGGGTGGAAGTGGTACACCTCGTATTACTTTTACAGGAATGTTCGGTTTTAAAGGGGTTGCAGGTGGGCAATTTAATTATCAAAGACTTTCTTTAGATATTTCGCAGTATAATGCCCGTGTATTTGGAATAGGGCATGCCAACTATGCTATCAATGCAGGATATATTTTTGGAAAATTACCTTTTCCTCTTTTAAGAGTTCATTTAGGAAATAATACTCCAATACTTATAGAAAGAGCATTTAACCAAATGAATGGTTTTGAGTTTGTAAGTGATCATTATGTAGCTTTGCATTATGCTCATTTTTTCGAGGGATTATTTTTTAACAGATTGCCATTACTCAAAAAAGCCAATAAATTTTTAGACTGGAGACTCGTGTTAAGCCTCAATGCTGTATATGGTGGTATGCGAGATGAAAATAAAGCGATGCTTTCAAATGTAGATACACAAGGAAATCTGATTAAGCCGATACAAAGTCTCGACTACAAAAAACCTTATGTAGAAGTTGGTTATGGAGTAGATAATATTCTTAAATTCTTTAGAGTAGATTTTTTCCATAGACTTACATACCTAGACAGACCAAATGCAAAGCCCTTTGGAATAAAAGTTTCAGCACAAATCAAATTATAACCTTGAACATTTTCAAAAAAATAATAGCTTCCATTCTTGTAGGAATAGTTCGTTTCTATCAGTTGGCAATTTCGCCACTATATCCAGCAACTTGTCGTTATACGCCTACTTGTTCGCAATACATGATAGAAGCTATCCAAGAGCATGGTATACTCAAAGGAGCTTGGATGGGGCTCAAACGAATGGGAAGGTGTCATCCTTGGGGAGGGAGTGGCTATGACCCTGTACCAAAAAAAGAAGAAAAAAAATAAACAATTCTATGCCAAATACATTTATATTTACTGCAAGAGTATTTTTACACCTAACTTAAAATTATGCAAAATGAATCCCTTCCATACCAGTTTTATATAGCAATAGATGATGATGATATTAACAATCTAGTTTGCCAAAAAGTAATTGAAAAAATGAACCCCAATGCGGAAGTGGTCTGTTTTACCAGCCCCTCAAAAGCATTGGATTATCTTAAAAACACCCCAGATAATCAACCTCATCTTATTATTTTAGACATCAATATGCCTGAAATAGACGGATGGGAGTTTTTGAATCGTTATCAAAAGTTTGAAAACCCAGCCTCAGTTGTAATGCTTTCTTCTTCTAAAGATGAATCGGATATTAAAAAATCTCGTACATATAACATCGTAAAAGGATATATCGAAAAACCTCTGAATATTGAAAAATTGAAATCCTATGTTTTTTAAATCATAAAAGGCTGATTTTTAAGAAAAACCTAAAAAAAGTAGCCTTTTTGTATCTTTATTCAAAAAATTACGTATAAAATATTATTTATGTAAACATTTTATTGACTATGCACTTATGACAATGATACTGAATGAGAAACTATTTTTCATGATTATTGATGATGACCATTTAAACAATATTATCTG
>Ga0075157_10001042_pt1 | contig 18492 bp, 13 predicted proteins | sample JI81BgreenDNA_FD_70967 | JGI IMG/M metagenome (GOLD analysis project Ga0075157, IMG submission 70967) | Wastewater effluent complex algal communities from Wisconsin, to seasonally profile nutrient transformation and Carbon sequestration -... | ecosystem: Engineered > WWTP > Effluent > Algae...
TCACCACCACAACCTGCGCGCCGCCGCGCTGGCCGTGACCATCGACCTGATCGAGGCGCGCAACGGCCCGCATTTTTCCCTGCGCGAGGTGGCGGCGGCGCTGGGGGTGCGGCATTCGTCGGTCTATCGCCACTTTGCCGACAAGGGCGCCCTTCTGGACGCGCTCACGGCCGAGGGCTTCAACGCGCTGCGCGCCCTCCAGATCGAGGAATCCTCGCGCCATGCGCCGGATTCCTACAACCAGCTCCGCGCCCTCTGCATCGCCTATGTCCGCTTCGCGCGTGAAAAGACCGGCTTCTTCCGCCTGCTGTTCGACAACCGGCCTGAGGGCGAAGGGATCGGCGCCGGTCGCAGCGAGTTCAACGCCGAAGCCTATGAGGCGCTCGTGGCGCTGATCCGGCGCGGGCAGGAGGAAGGCGTGCTGATCCCCGGCGATCCGGCTCGCATCGCGGGGTATCTGGTGCTGGGTTCGCACGGGCTGGCGCATTACCTGTCGCAACCCGCCTCGCCCGGGCGCAGCCCCAGCGGACCGATCCCCCTGATGCCGGCCGAGGTTCTGGCCGAATTCGACCTGATCCCCCTCCTGCGCAACCCGCCCAGCCCTGAGGAAATCTCGCGCCGGTATTTCGGCCCCGAAGGCCAGGGCTGAGGTCATCCGACCGAGCCCGGCAGACACCCCGCCGACACGGCGGATGGTAGGCCCGGAGGGACTCGAACCCCCAACCAAGGCGTTATGAGCGCCCTGCTCTGACCATTGAGCTACAGGCCCGGCCGGCCCTGACTAGCAGGTTGCGCGCAGGGGTCAAGGGAAGGGGCAGGCGGGGTTGCGGCCTCGGCCCGTGTCCCGCCCCGATGCCAAGGCCGCCGGTGCCGATCAACCGGCGCGACAGACGCAAGGGAAAGGCGCTAGTGTCGCGCACGACCCGGTGTCGATTCGTCTTGAGGCCTCGCATGCAGATCACCCCCCTTCTGGATGGCATCGCCGTGATGCCAGCCGATACGTTTCCCACCCGGCCCGCCGGTGCCGAGGAAACCTTTGCCCTGCCGATCCACGCTTTCCTGCTGCGCGCGCCGGGGCTGGTGGCGCTGGTCGATACCGGGTCGGCGGGGAACTTCGGGCCCGGCACGGGGCAGTGTGCGCAGGCGCTGGCCGCCGCTGGTGTGGCGCCCGAGCAGGTTTCGCTGATCTTCCTGACGCATCTGCATTCGGATCACTTCGGCGGGCTGACCGATGCCAGCGGCGCCGCGCGGTTTCCCAACGCGCGCCTCGTCCTCAGCCGGGTCGAACTGGATGCGCTGCCGATGGCATCCGAGGCCGCGCGGCGCGCGCTGGCGGCCTATGACGGGCGCATCAGCGGCTTGTCCGATGGTGAGCCGGTCGCAGAAGGGCTGCGGATGCTGCCCCTGCCGGGGCATACGCCCGGCCATGCCGGGCTGGTGGCCGCGGATGGCACGGTGATTGCCGGTGACATTTTCCACAACGCGGTCTGGCAGGCGTCAAATCCCGGGTTGTTCGTGAAATACGACCACGACGGCCCGCGGGCCGCCGCGACGCGCCTTGCGCTGCTGTCGGAACTGGCCGCAACGCAGCGCGCGCTTTATGCGGCGCATCTGGCGGGGGGCGGTCCATATCGGGTCACCGCCTCGGGTGCCGGGTTTGCCGTGGACTCGCCCCGACCCTTGGCCTAAAGGGGGCGCCAACAGGATTCCGGGGGCTGCCATGACCACGAAGAACTCACTCACCTATGCGCAGGCGGGCGTGGATATCGACGCCGGCAACGCCCTCGTCGAACGCATCAAGCCTGCCGCCAAGCGCACGGATCGCCCTGGCACGATGGGGGGCCTGGGCGGATTCGGCGCGCTGTTCGATCTGAAGGCGGCGGGGTTTGCGGACCCGGTGCTGGTGGCCGCCACCGATGGCGTGGGCACCAAGCTGAAGATCGCCATCGACACCGGGCATGTCGATACGATCGGGATCGATCTGGTGGCGATGTGCGTCAACGATCTGGTGTGTCAGGGGGCGGAACCGCTGCTGTTCCTCGATTACTTTGCCACCGGCAAGCTGGACGTGGATCAGGCCACCCGCATCATCGAAGGCATCGCCGAGGGTTGCGCGTTGTCGGGCTGCGCGCTGGTGGGCGGCGAGACGGCGGAAATGCCGGGGATGTATCACGGCAAGGATTTCGACCTCGCCGGTTTTGCCGTGGGCGCGATGGAGCGCGGCACGCATCTGCCGCAGGGCGTGGTGGCGGGGGATGTGCTGCTGGGGCTGGCCTCGAACGGGGTTCATTCCAACGGCTATTCGCTGGTTCGCAAGGTGGTGGAACGCGCCGGGCTGGCGTGGGCCGATCCTTGCCCCTTCGCCGAAGGGTCCGTGGGCCAGGTGCTGCTGGCGCCGACGCGGCTTTATGTGAAGCAGGCGCTGGCGGCGATCCGGGCGGGCGGGGTGCATGGGTTGGCGCATATCACCGGCGGCGGGCTGACCGAGAACCTGCCGCGCGTGCTGCCCGAAGGGCTGGGCGCGACGATCGACCTGACGGCCTGGGAATTGCCGCCGGTGTTCCGCTGGATGGCGGGGGTGGCGGGGTTCGATGAGGCGGAACTGCTGAAAACCTTCAACTCGGGCATCGGGATGATCGCCGTGGTGGCTGCCGACCGGGCCGAAGCGCTGGCCGCGCTGCTGCGCGAACAGGGCGAAACCGTCTACCCGCTGGGCCATGTCACGCCGGGCGAGGGTGTCACCTACCGGGGCTCCATCCTGTGAAACGGGTGGCCGTCCTGATCTCGGGCGGCGGCTCGAACATGGTGGCGCTGGTGCGGGCGATGACCGGGGATTTCCCGGCGCGGCCCGTGCTGGTGCTGGCCAATGACCCGGTGGCGGGCGGGTTGGCCAAGGCGGCGGCGCTGGGCGTGCCGACGGCGGTCGTGGATCACCGGCCTTTCAAGGGTGACCGCGTGGCCTTTGAATCGGCCCTGTCGGCGGCGCTGGACGCTGCCGCGCCCGATATCCTCTGCCTTGCCGGGTTCATGCGCATCCTGACCCCGGGTTTCACCGCGCGCTATCAGGGCCGGGTGCTGAACATCCACCCGTCGCTGTTGCCGAAGTATCCCGGCCTGCACACCCATCAGCGCGCGCTGGACGCGGGCGATGCGATGGCCGGCTGCACCGTGCATGAGGTGACGGCGGAACTCGACGCGGGGCCGACGCTGGGTCAGGCGCTTGTGCCGGTGCTGGCGGGGGATACGGCGGAAACGCTGGCCGCGCGGGTTCTGGTGCAGGAGCATCGCCTGTATCCTGCCGTTCTGGCGCGGTTTGCGGTGGGGGATCGCACCCCGGTCATCCTGGAAGCGACGGCTCCGCCGCCCTGAGCAGGGCATCGAACCCGGCCACGCTGCGGTCGATGCTCAACCCCAGAGCGGCCAGCGCGGGGCCGGGGTCGAAGGGGATTTTCTCAAGCCTGGGATCCCGGGGCGGCACCATTTTCAGCCGGTCATGCAGCGCCTTCAGCGCCGGCCAATCCCCCCGCACCGCCAGCGCCGCGCGCACCTGCGCCTGACGATGCGGCCCGAGAAAGCGCGACCAATCCCCCTCGGGATGGTCGCCATAGCGCAGCACCTTGGCCAGCCAGTGCAAGGGCGTCAGCCCGTCGAAATGCAACAGGACCGTGCCGGCCGATCCATGCCCCTTGACCGGCCCCGCCGCGCTGAAGGGGCCATGCGGGCGCAGTTCCACCGCCTGCCCGCGCCGCGTGGCCTGCTTGCCGGCGCTGTGGCCGACAAGGCCGTCGCGGGTGAATTCCGTCACCTCATCGGGGCGGGGGGGCAGGAAGGCGCCCTCGAAGATGTCGGCGGGATCGGGGCGGGTGAACACCCTCTCGCGCACATGGAACCGCAGGCGGCCCTTGTCCGGCGGCAGGTTGGCCAGTTCCACGCCCAAGGGGCGGCGCGAGAACAGGAATTCGTCGGCATCGAGATGCACCAGCCATTCCGTCTGGCCCCGTTTGTGGGCCAGCGTCGCCACCCAGGTCTGCCGGGTGGTCTGCAAGGCCGGGCGCCCGCCCAGTCCGGCCCAGAAGGCGCCATCGCAGCGGATCACGCGCACGAAGGGCAGGGCCTCGGCCAAGGGCGCGACGGGATCGGCGGGATCGTCCAGGTAAAGGTGGATCACCCCCGCCCCCATGGCGCGGTGCCAGGCCAGGTTGGCCAGCACCAGCGATGGCGCCTCGCGCGCCAGCATCACCACACCCCAATCGCCGCTCATGCCTGCATCCTCCACGGCACCCGCCAGAAGGCCAGCAGCGCCAGCCCGGCCAGCGCCGCCGCCAGAAGCACCGTCGCCTCGGGCCCGGCCAGGGCGATGGCGCCGGCCATGGCAAAGGGCGCCCCTGCGGAAACCACCATCCGCAAACTCGCCAGCCGCCCCAGCCGCGCGGCATAGCCGACCAGCCCGAACAGCGCCAGCGGAACCGTGCCGCGCACCATCGTTCCCAGCCCCTGACCGACGCCGAACAGCACTGCGAACACCGCCACCGTGGCCGTCGTCGCCGGCCCCAGCGCCAGCACGGCAAAGGCCAGCATCAGCGCCCCCATCGCCACCAGCGCAGTGATCATCGGATGCCGCTGTCCCAGGAACACCATGTCCAGCACCCGCGCGCCCACCTGCGCGGGGCCCATCAGCGCGCCCGCCCAGACGGCGCTGGCCTGCGACAGGCCCAGCGCGGTCAGGGCCGGCACCCATTGCGCCGAAAAGGCCGAAAACACCGCCCAGCTCAGCGTCAGCCCCACCGACAGGCCCAGCATGGCCCGCCGGTGCATCGCTTGCGGCAGGGGCGCATAGCGGGGCGGGGCGGTGTCGGCCACCGCCGCCCGGCGGGCGTTGCGTTGCAGGCTGAGGTGCAGGGGCAGGCAGACCAGCAGGTGCAGCAGCGCAAAGGCCAGACACGCCTCGCGCCAGCCCCAGCCCTGCACCAGCGCCAGCGTCAGCGGCCAGAACACCGTCGAGGCAAAGCCGCCCATCAGCGTCATCAGCGTGATCGCCCGCCGGGCCCGGTTGCTGCCCACCGCCTGCGCCAGCGCCGCGAAGGCCGCGTCATACAGAACCAGCGGCGCGATCAGTTCCATCATCACCAGCGCCGCCAGAAGCGCCGCGGCTGACTGAACCTGCGATTGCAGCGCCAGCGCCAGCGCGATGCCCACCGACCCCGCCGCCATCATCGCCCGCGCGCCGTGCCGGTCGATCAGCCGCCCGGCCAGGGGTGCGGTCAGGCTGCCGGTCAGCAGCGCCAGCGACAGAAGGCCATACGCCCAGGTCACCGACAGGCCCAGATCGGCGCCCATCGGCGTGACGAGCACACCGAAGGCATAATAGATCGTCCCGAATCCGATGATCTGGGTGATCCCCAGCGTCACCACCGGCCGCAGCAGGCGCGCATCCCACTGTCCCGGATTCGTTGGCGCGCTCATCCCGATCTGCTCCCATCGCCCGGCGATCACAGGCTGGCACTTTGTGATCACACTTTTTCTGGCCGTGATCACAAAGCGCAGAAAAACCCGTTTCGCCTCAGATTCGCACGATTTAGTCGTTTGTGCCACGCCGAACCTGTGCCATGAGGTGCCCAATTTCGCAGCAGACGGGGACAGTTCCGTGAACATTCATGAATATCAGGCCAAGGCCTTGCTTCGCAGCTATGGCATCCCGGTGTCGGACGGCCGCGTCGTCCTGCGCGCCGAAGAGGCGAAAACCGCCGCGGGCGAGCTCGATGGCCCGCTCTGGGTGGTCAAGGCGCAGATCCATGCCGGCGGCCGCGGCAAGGGCAAGTTCGTCGAACCCGAGGCCGGCGAAAAGGGCGGTGTCCGCCTGGCCCGCAGCGTCGAGGAAGCGGCGGAATTCGCCCGCCAGATGCTGGGTCGCACGCTGGTCACGCTGCAGACCGGCCCGGCCGGCAAGCAGGTGAACCGCATCTATATCGAGGACGGCAGCGACATTTCCCGCGAGCTGTATCTGGCCCTGCTGATCGATCGGAAAACCAGCCGCATTTCGATCGTCGCCTCGACCGAAGGCGGCATGAGCATCGAGGATGTCGCCCACGACACGCCCGAGAAGATCCACACCTTCACCATCGACCCGGCCACCGGCCTGCAGGAATTCCACGGCCGGCGCGTCGCCTTTGCGCTGGGGCTCGAGGGCGCGCAGGTCAAGCAATGCGTGGGCATCGTGAAGAACCTGTATCGGCTGTTCGTGGACAAGGACATGGACATGCTGGAAATCAACCCGCTGGTGGTGATGACCAACGGCAACCTGAAGCTGCTCGATGCCAAGATGGGCTTCGACGGCAACGCCCTCTATCGCCATTCCGACATCGCCGCCCTGCGCGACGAAACGGAAGAGGACCCCAAGGAACTGGCGGCCTCGAAGTTCGACCTGAACTATATCGCGCTGGATGGCGAGATCGGCTGCATGGTCAACGGCGCGGGTCTGGCGATGGCGACTATGGACATCATCAAGCTCTATGGCGCGGAACCGGCCAACTTCCTCGATGTGGGTGGCGGCGCGACCAAGGAGAAGGTGACCGAAGCCTTCAAGATCATCACCTCGGACCCCAATGTGAAGGGGATTCTGGTCAACATCTTCGGCGGCATCATGCGCTGCGACATCATCGCCGAAGGCGTGCTGGCCGCGGTGCGCGAAGTCGGCCTGAAGGTGCCGCTGGTGGTGCGCCTTGAGGGGACCAACGTCGATCTGGGCAAGGACATCATCCGCAATTCCGGCTTGAACGTCATCGCCGGGGATAACCTGGCGGATGCGGCACAGAAAATCGTCAAGGCAGTGAAGGGGTAAGTGGTGCAATACCTCTCTCCGATAATTGCTCACTCGCGGACCCTCGCGGAGAAAGAGGCGTTTCGGCTGATTGCATATTCGAGTGCTGTTTTGCCTGATCTAGAGGGGAAAGTCGGCGAGGTGGTTGTAGCCGACATATTGCAATCTGGGGTGAGTTTCGCGGTTAACGCTCGGAGATGCATTGAGAACTCTAACGCCAATCCCACCATCACAGCGCGTAGATGGGACTACAAACTGGAAAAAGGAATCCAAGTTGAGGAGAACCTTAAGCGCGCGCTCAATGGTATTATTCATGCGCGCCAGTTGAGGATCCACACAGTTCGTGCCCCAACAGGCGTGTTTGAAAACCACAGCAACGGGCTTGTTCTCCATTTCACTTATGAGACCGACCGTTACCCCGAAACCTACGTCGACATCTTTGGGATGTGTTGGGCATTTGTTTCAACACCGCAACCCGAGTCGGTTCATTGAATAGGAGGCCCAAATGGCCATTCTCGTCAACGAAAACACCCGCGTCATCTGCCAGGGCTTCACCGGCAGCCAGGGGACGTTCCACTCTGAACAGGCCATCGCCTATGGCACGAAGATGGTCGGCGGCGTGACGCCGGGCAAGGGTGGCACCAGCCATCTCAACCTGCCGGTGTTCAATTCGGTGCATGAAGCGAAGGCCATGACCCAGGCCAACGCCAGCGTCATCTATGTCCCGCCGCCCTTTGCGGCCGATTCCATCCTGGAAGCGATCGACGCCGAGATGGAACTGATCGTCTGCATCACCGAAGGCATCCCGGTGCTGGACATGATGAAGGTGAAACGCGCGCTGGCGCAGTCGAAGTCGCGGCTGATCGGCCCGAACTGCCCCGGCGTGATCACCCCCGGCGCCTGCAAGATCGGCATCATGCCGGGCCACATCCACCGGCGCGGCAGTGTCGGCGTGGTCAGCCGCTCGGGCACGCTGACCTATGAGGCGGTCAAGCAGACCTCGGACCTGGGCCTTGGCCAGTCCACCGCCTGCGGCATCGGCGGCGACCCCATCAAGGGCACCGAGCATATCGACGTTCTGGAGATGTTCCTGGCCGATCCCGAAACCACCAGCATCATCATGATCGGCGAAATCGGCGGTTCGGCGGAAGAAGAGGCGGCCGAGTTCCTGGCGTCCGAAAAGAAGAAGGGCCGCTGGAAGCCCACCGCCGGCTTCATCGCCGGGCGCACCGCGCCGAAGGGCCGTCGCATGGGCCATGCCGGCGCCATCGTGGCGGGCGGCAAGGGGGATGCGGAATCCAAGATCGAGGCGATGCGCAGCGCCGGCATCGTCGTGGCCGAAAGCCCCGCCCATCTGGGCGAGGCGGTGATGAAGGCGATCAAGGGGTAAGGAATGGGGCACCCGCCGAACGGCAACGGGATTGCGCGGCACGTTTGCGCCGGGGCCTTGGCCCTTGGCGTGACGGTAGCCGTGCCGGCCTTTGCCGAGCCCCTGACCGATGCGGTCGGCGCCTGCCAGGGCGCCGCCAGCCGCGAGGCTGCGGTGGCTGCGCTGGTGGGTGCCGGATTTGCTCCGATCGTCGAGGCCGATGCCGAGGCGATCTTTGCGCTCTACACGGCTCCGCGCCTGCATGTGCTGGCCTCGGGCGACGCCTTGGACGGGTTGACCGAGGCCGAGGAAACGGCGCTGGTCGACCTCTATCGCAGCGAATTCGAACAGCGCGCCCGCAAGGCACGGCTGCACGTCCGTCAGGCCAGTCAGATGCCGCGGTTCCTGTCCCCTGATGGGCAGGTCTTTGTCGTGGCGTCCGAGGGGCTGTCGCCCACCGGCACCCTGACCGCGATGTGCGAAGTCTGGTCGGCCGCCGACCCCGCCTTCGACGCCCGGATCGCCGGACTGTCGCGCGCCACGCCTTCGGGACTTGCGCCGGACTGGAGCGAGGAATTCGTCACCGCTCGCCCTGACGGCGGGATCGTGCGGGCCCTGCGCTTTGATCAGCAGCGGTTCCAGCAGACCTTCGCGGCGCCCCTGGGGGCAGCCGTGCATTTCACAATTCTTGGCCGCCCGCCTGTCGGGTGATCACCAGAGGGATACCCCATGAACGACCACAGCCCCAATGCCGCCCTGCGCGACGCCTCGTTCCTTGACGGGGCCAATGCCGATTACATCGACCAGCTCGCCGCCCGCCATGCGCGCGATGCCGGCAGTGTCGATGCCGCCTGGGCGCAGTTCTTCGAATCCGCCGGCGATGACCTGGCCACCGCCACCCGCGCCGCCGCCGGCCCGTCCTGGGCCCGCGCCGACTGGCCGCCGCAGCCCGCCGATGACCTGACCGCCGCCCTGACCGGCGAATGGCCCGCCGCCCCCGCCAAGGAGGGCAAGGCCGCCGGCGAGAAGATCCGCGCCAAGGCCGAGGAAAAGGGCGTCACCCTGTCGGATGCGCAGGTGCAGCGCGCCGTTCTGGACAGCCTGCGCGCCCTGATGATCATCCGCGCCTATCGCATCCGGGGCCATCTGATCGCCAACCTCGACCCGCTGAAGATGCGCGATGAATCGCTGCATCCTGAGCTCGACCCGGCCTCGTATGGGTTCACCGAGGCCGACATGGACCGGCCGATCTTCATCGACAACGTGCTGGGCCTTCAGGTCGCCAACATGCGGCAGATCATGGAGATCCTGCGCCGCACCTATTGCGGCACCTTCGCGCTGCAGTTCATGCATATCTCGGACCCCGCCCAGGCGTCCTGGCTGAAGGAGCGGATCGAAGGCTATGGCAAGGAGATCACCTTTACCAAGATGGGCCGCAAGGCCATCCTGAACAAGCTGGTCGAGGCCGAGGGCTTCGAGAAGTTCTGCCACGTCAAATTCATGGGCACCAAGCGCTTCGGCCTGGATGGCGGCGAGGCGCTGATCCCCGCGATGGAGCAGATCATCAAGCGCGGCGGGGCGCTGGGGGTCAAGGAGATCAACATCGGCATGCCGCACCGCGGCCGCCTGTCGGTGCTGGCGAATGTGCTGTCCAAGCCTTACCGCGCGATCTTCAACGAATTCCAGGGCGGCAGCTTCAAACCTGAGGATGTCGATGGCTCGGGCGATGTGAAGTATCACCTCGGCGCCAGTTCCGACCGCGAGTTCGACGGCAATGTCGTCCACCTCAGCCTGACCGCCAACCCCTCGCACCTCGAGGCGGTGAACCCCGTGGTTCTGGGCAAGGTCCGCGCCAAGCAGGACCAGCGCAACGACCTGGAACGCAAATCCGTGCTGCCGATCCTGCTGCACGGCGACGCCGCCTTTGCCGGGCAGGGTGTCGTGGCCGAATGCCTCCAGCTTTCGGGCATCAAGGGCCACCGCACCGGCGGCTGCATCCATATCATCGTGAACAACCAGATCGGGTTCACCACGGCGCCGCACTTCAGCCGCACCTCGCCCTATCCGACCGACATCGCCCTGATGGTGGAAGCGCCGATCTTCCACGTCAACGGCGACGATCCTGAGGCCGTGGTCCATGCCGCCAAGGTCGCCACCGAGTTCCGCCAGCAGTTCGGCAAGGACGTGGTGATCGACATCTTCTGCTACCGCCGCTTTGGTCACAACGAGGGCGACGAGCCCATGTTCACCAACCCGGCGATGTATAACCGCATCAAGAAGCAGAAGACGACTCTGCAACTCTATACCGAACGTCTGGTCGCCGACGGCCTGATCCCCGAAGGCGAGATCGAGGACATGAAGGCCGCCTTCCAGGCCCATCTGAACGCCGAATTCGACGCCGCCAAGGAATACCGTCCGAACAAGGCCGACTGGCTGGATGGCCGCTGGAAGCAGCTGAAAACCAAGGATCTGGTGAACTACCAGCGCGGCCAGACCGCGATTTCCGCCGAAACCCTGGCCGAGGTCGGGCGCGGGCTGACCACCTATCCGGCGGATTTCGACATCCACAAGACGGTCGCCCGCCAACTGGACGCCAAGAAGAAGATGTTTGAGTCCGGCGAGGGCTTTGATTGGGCCACGGCCGAGGCGATGGCCTTCGGCAGCTTGCTGACCGAAGGTTTCCCCGTCCGTCTGGCCGGGCAGGACTGCACGCGCGGCACCTTCAGCCAGCGCCATTCCGGCCTGATCGACCAGACGACCGAGGAACGCTATTACCCGCTCAACCACATCAAGGCGGGCCAGGCGCGGTATGAGGTCATCGATTCGATGCTCTCGGAATACGCCGTCCTGGGCTTTGAATACGGCTATTCGCTGTCCGAACCCAACGCCCTGACCCTGTGGGAAGCGCAATTCGGCGATTTCGCCAACGGCGCGCAGATCATGTTCGACCAGTTCATCAACTCGGGCGAATCCAAGTGGCTGCGCATGTCGGGCCTCGTGGTTCTGCTGCCGCACGGCTTCGAAGGGCAGGGGCCGGAACATTCCAGCGCCCGTCTGGAACGCTTCCTGCAACTGTCGGCCGAGGAAAACTGGATCGTCGCCAACTGCACCACGCCGGCGAACTATTTCCACATCCTGCGCCGCCAGCTGCACCGCGATTTCCGCAAGCCCTTGATCCTGATGACCCCCAAATCCCTGCTGCGCCACCCGCTCTGCGTCAGCAAGGCCGAGGATTTCATCAACGGATCGACCTTCCACCGCGTGCTGTGGGATGACGCCCAATACGGCAATTCCACGCTGAAACTGAAGGCCGACGACCAGATCAAGCGCGTCGTGCTGTGCTCGGGCAAGGTTTACTACGACCTTCTGGCCGAACGCGACGCTCGCGGGCTGGATGACGTGTATCTGATGCGGATCGAACAGCTTTATCCGCTGCCCTCGATGTCGCTGCGCGCCGAACTGGGCCGGTTCAAGCAGGCCGAGATGGTCTGGTGCCAGGAAGAGCCCAAGAACCAGGGCGCCTGGTCCTATATCGAACCCAATCTGGAATGGGTGCTGACCGAAGTCGGCGCCACGCACAAGCGCCCGCGCTACGTGGGCCGCATCGCTTCGGCCTCGCCGGCGACCGGCCTCGCGTCCAAGCACAAGGCTCAACAGGAAGCGCTCGTCAACGAAGCGCTGTCGTTTGAAGGGAACTGAGACATGACCACCGAAGTCCGCGTGCCCACCCTGGGCGAAAGCGTCTCCGAAGCCACGATCGCCACCTGGTTCAAGAAGCCGGGCGATGCCGTCGCCGCCGACGAGATGCTGTGCGAACTGGAAACCGACAAGGTGACGGTCGAGGTTCCCTCGCCTGCCGCCGGTATCCTGTCCGAGATCGTCGCCGCCGAAGGTGCCACCGTGGGGGTGAACGCCCTGCTGGCCGTGATCGCCGCCGGCGCCGCCGCCCCCGCCGCCAAGGCCGAAGCCCCGGCTGCGGCGCCGGTTGCCGCCCCGGCCCCCGCCCGCGCCGTCGAAGACGCGCCCTCGGCCAAGAAGGCCATGGCCGAGGCCGGCCTGACGCCGTCGCAGGTGCAGGGCACCGGCCGCGACGGGCGCATCATGAAGGAGGACGTGCAGCGCGCCGTCGCCACCCCCGCCCCCGTGGCCCCCGCGCCCGCCCCGGCCCCCGTGGCCGTGCCCCGCGGCGCCGTCCCGGCCGAGGATGCCGCGCGCGAGGAGCGCGTCCGCATGACCAAGCTGCGCCAGACCATCGCGCGCCGCCTGAAGGAAGCCCAGAACACCGCCGCCATGCTGACCACCTACAACGAGGTGGACATGTCCGGCATCATGGAGCTGCGCAACACCTTCAAGGACCAGTTCGAGAAAAAGCACGGCGTCAAGATGGGCTTCATGTCCTTCTTCGTGAAGGCCTGCTGCCACGCGCTGAAGGAAGTGCCCGAGGTCAACGCCGAGATCGACGGTCAGGACGTGGTCTACAAGAACTATGTCCACATGGGCGTCGCGGTGGGCACGCCCACGGGCCTCGTGGTGCCGGTGGTGCGCGACGCCGACCAGATGAGCTTTGCCCAGATCGAGAAGAAGATCGCCGAACTGGGCCTGCGCGCGCGCGACGGCAAGCTCAGCATGGCCGAGATGGCGGGCGGGTCCTTCACCATCTCGAACGGCGGGGTTTACGGCTCGCTCATGTCCTCGCCCATCCTGAACCCGCCGCAATCGGGCATCCTCGGCATGCACAAGATCCAGGACCGCCCGGTTGTCGTGGGCGGCCAGATCGTGGTGCGTCCGATGATGTACCTGGCGCTGTCCTATGACCACCGGATCGTGGACGGCAAAGGGGCTGTGACGTTCCTTGTCCGCGTGAAAGAGGCGCTGGAAGACCCGCGTCGGTTGCTGATGGATCTGTGAACGGTGCGTGCGAGCACGCACCCTACGGCGCAACTGTAGGGTGCGTGATTAACGCGAGAGGGAGTTCAGCCAAAATATTTCGGGAGCAATTTAGTTAGGGTCTGCGTCCCAACTTGGGTCGAAGGGCCTAAAGAAACTGTTTGCCTCTGAGGGCGCGCCAGCGTTTCGAATCATCGATTGCCAGAACTCGGCACTAAATCGGTCGCCACAAAGAGACATGTATCGCAGTGCGTTAATCAATGTGCTTCGCGTCCAAGGAGAGTCGCCATGACGAATTCCAAGATCACGCTCGAGTTCATAGACCGTAGGGGCGGAACTTTTTGCAATGAATGCTTCATCGAGTATTCGGGAGAGTTCATCCATCATTTCTTTCGTCGGGTGGAAGAAATCTTCAAAACCTTGGTGCAATATACTCGCACTGAAAAACGGGTAGGTTCGCGACGACCAAGCGAAGAGGTCAGCGTTAGAGCAGCCACGAGAGTTTTCTGGTCCTGCAAGCATAAGGATGTTCAACCGATGGATTTGAAACGCGCGCCAACCTTCTTTGTCTGCTCCGAACGTCGTCATTTTGTTTCTCCGATGATCAAGGGCCCACTTAACTGGGGATTGGCTTTGTGGTTTACAAGGGATGCAAGGTTAGTACCGAATAGAATGCTTGGGATTACCCCATGACCCCCGAACTCCTCGTCCTCACCCTCGCCGCCCTGCTGCAATTCGTGCAATACGCCCTCTTCGCCATCCCCGCGAACCTGGAACTGGGCGTCGGCTACACCTCCAGCGCGCGCGACCGGCCGCCCTCGCGCCCGATGTCCGAGCGCACCGCCCGCCTCCAGCGCGCGATGAACAACCATTTCGAAGGGCTGATCCTCTTCACCATCGCCGTCACTGTCGTCACCCTCTCGGGCCAGTCCACCCCCCTCACCGCCGCCTGCGGCTGGGCCTATCTCGGCGCCCGCGTCCTCTACATCCCCGCCTATGCGCTGGGCTGGCGGCCCTGGCGCTCGGCCATCTGGGCGGTCGGCTTCCTCGCCACCCTGACCATGCTCATTTCCGCCCTTCTCTGATGCCGCTTCATCTTGCCTCAAATACTCTCGGGGGGTGAGGGCCGCATGGCCCGAGGGGGGCAGAAGGCCCCCCTCTCCCCCGCCACCACAGGAGATTCCCATGGCTGACTTCGACCTCATCGTCATCGGCGCCGGACCCGGCGGCTATGTCTGCGCCATCCGCGCGGCGCAACTGGGCCTGAAGGTGGCCTGCGTCGAAGGCCGCGGCACCCTGGGCGGCACCTGCCTGAACGTCGGCTGCATCCCGTCGAAGGCGCTGCTGAACGCCACGCACCAGCTCCACGAAGTGCATGAGAACTTCGAGAAAATGGGCCTGATGGGCGCGCATCCCACGGTCGATTGGGCCAGGATGCTGGGCTACAAGCAATCGGTGATCGACACCAACACCAAGGGCATCGAATTCCTGTTCAAGAAGAACAAGGTGACCTGGATCAAGGGCTGGGCCAGCATCCCCGCCGCCGGTCAGGTCAAGGTGGGCGACGAGGTCCACGGCGCCAAGGCCATCGTGATCGCCACCGGCAGCGAACCCGCCAGCCTGCCGGGCGTGCCGGTGGATGAGGAGGTGATCGTCACCTCGACCGGCGCCCTGGTGCTGGGGTCGATCCCCAAGAGCATGGTGGTGATCGGCGCCGGCGTGATCGGGCTGGAGATGGGCTCGGTCTATGCCCGTCTGGGCGCCGCGGTCACGGTGATCGAATATCTGGATACCATCACGCCGGGGATGGACGCGGAAGTGGCGAAATCCTTCCAGAAGATCCTGCAGAAACAGGGGATCAAGTTCACCCTCGGCGCCGCCGTCAAGGGGGCCGAGCGCACGGCGACCGGCGCCAAGGTGACCTATGCCCTGCGCAAGGACCAGTCCGAGCACAGCATCGAGGCCGATGTGGTGCTGGTCGCCACCGGGCGCAAACCCTTCACCGCCGGGCTGGGGCTGGAGGCGCTGGGCGTCGAAATGCTGCCGCGCGGGCAGGTGAAAACGGATGCGCACTGGCAGACCACGGTCCCCGGGATCTATGCCATCGGCGATGCCATCACCGGCCCCATGCTGGCCCACAAGGCCGAGGACGAGGGGATGGCCGTGGCCGAAGTGATCGCCGGCAAGCATGGGCACGTGAATTACGGGGTGATCCCCGGCGTGATCTATACCACGCCCGAGGTGGCCAATGTCGGCCAGACCGAGGAGCAGTTGAAGGAGGCCGGCATCGCCTACAAGGTCGGCAAGTTCAGCTTCATGGGCAACGGCCGCGCCAAGGCGGTGTTCCAGGGCGACGGCTTTGTGAAGATCCTGGCGGATGCGAAAACCGACCGCATCCTGGGCTGCCACATCATCGGGCCGGCGGCGGGCGATCTGATCCACGAGGTCTGCGTGGCCATGGAATTCGGCGCTTCGGCGCAGGATCTGGCCCTGACCTGCCACGCGCATCCGACCTATTCCGAGGCGGTGCGCGAGGCGGCGCTGGCCTGCGGCGACGGTGCGATCCACGCATGATCCGCCCCGGCGCCGAGCTGGATGCGCTGGGGGTTGCGCAGAACTGCGACAAGTCCTCGGCGGGCCGGGTGAAGGACGGCGTGCGCCTGCCGGCGCATGACTTCCTGCGAAAATATGCGATGTTCCTGGAGCGGTTCCGGCATCAGCCGGACCTGCGGCTGATGGAACTGGGCATCGGGCCGGACTGGAACATGGGCGCCTCATTGCGGGTGTGGGAGGGGTATTTCCCCCAGCCCGGCGCGCGGTTCACGATGGTCGACAACAACCCCGCCGCGCGCCGGTTCGACGGCGGGCGGGTGTCGGTCCGGGTGGGCGATCTGGGCGAGGCGGCGTTTCTGGCCGGGCTGGCGAAAGAGCCGCAGGATGTGATCCTCGACGACGCCTCGCACCAATGGGCGCACCAGATCGGGGCGTTCCGGGCGCTGTTCGGCGCGCTGAGGCCGGGGGGCGTGTATATCGTCGAGGATATCCACACCTCCTTTGGACCCGGGCGGCGGCGGTTCGGCGCCGAGGGGCGGCAGGATGCCTTCGATTTCCTGACCCGGCTGACGGCGCTGGTGGCGGGCAAGGGGGCGGCGCATCCGCTGCTGGAGGGCGTGCCCGAGCGCGCGGCGCTGGAGGCGCTGGCGCGCGAGGTCGAGAGCGTCACGGTGATCGCCGAGGCCTGCATCCTGTGCAAGGCGGGGTATTACTGAGGGGGGCGGGCGGCGGGGGGCATCGAGCCCCCCGCCGCCCGCGCGGGCCCGCCCGCACCCGCTCAAGGGGGCGCACGCGCCCCCTTGAGAAACCCCCTGTGGATATTTGAAGACAGATGAAAGGGCCGGTCAGCGACGGGCTTCGCGCAGCCAGGCGGCGAGGATGAGGCTGGTGCCGAGCAGCAGCCACAGCCAGACCGGCAGGAAGGGCGTCAGCCGCAGATCGGTGGTGACATAGGCGCCGCGTGGGGTGACGCCCAGCCAGCCGCGGCCAGCGGCGGCGCGTCCGGGATCGATGGCGCGCAGGCTGGGCAGCCCGTCCGAGATCAGCGCGACCCCGCCGCGCGTGGCCGAGATCAGGCCCGAGAGCGCCGCGGGATCGGCGGTGACGCGCTGGTATTCGCGCGGATTGGCGGTGCCCAGCACCGCGATGGTTTCGAGATCGCCCGAGCGCAGCCGGTAGAGGCCCGGCAGATCACCCGTGAGGGTGGCGCTGAAGCGGCCGGGTGCTTCTGGGGCGAGGTCGAGGGTGGTCTGCGCGTCATCGGGCCCGATGATCAGCACAGAGTGGGGCCCGTCCGACAGCGATCGGCGGGTGACCGTCAGCGCCTGCCCCTGGGCATCGGCCGAGAGCGCCTCTTCCTCCAGATCAGGCTCGCCCATCATCCAGTGCGCGAGGCGGCGCAGCAGTTCGGCCTGCGGCCCGCCGCCTTCGAAGCCGCGATCCCAGAGCCAGGCCTGATCCGAGGCCAGCACGGCCACCCGCCCCTCGCCCGCGCGATCCAGGATCAGGAGGGGGCGCTCGCCGATGCCCTGCATCACCACCTGCCCGGTTCTCGGCGCAAGGTCGATCTGGCGCAGCCAGCGGCCCCAGCCGGGCGCGCCGTCGGCGCCCGGCCAATCCACATCGAGGCCCGCGGTCACCGGGTGGCGCTGGCCCAGATCGGTCAGGCGCGGCGCGTAACCCTGTTCGAACAGGCGGCCGGTCGGATCGGCGGGAAAGATGTCGCCCAGCGGCGAATAATAGATGCTGTCGGCCGAGGCGGTTTCCGGCCCGCCCACGACCAGCAGCGCGCCGCCTTCGGTGACATAGCGGCGGATGTTCTCGAAATAGGCGTTGGGCAGGATGCCCCGGCGGCGGTAGCGGTCGAAGATGATCAGGTCGAATTCGTCGATCTTTTCGACGAACAATTCGCGCGTGGGGAAGGCGATCAGCGACAGTTCGTTGACCGGCACGCCGTCCTGACGATCCGGGGGCCGCAGGATGGTGAAATGAACAAGGTCCACGGAAGGGTCGGATTTCAACAGGTTGCGCCAGGTGCGCTGGCCGGTGTGCGGCTCGCCTGAGACCAGCAGCACGCGCAGCCTATCACGGATGCCGTTGATCTGCACGACCGTCGCATTGTTGCGGTCGGTGAGTTCGCCGGCCTCGGGCGCCAGCACGAAGCGCAGCACGTTCAGGCCGCCGCGGTCCAGCGTCAGGTCGAGGTCCATGTCCTGCCCGACGGGCGCGGTGGCGAAGCGCAGGTCCTCGCCGTTCAGGGCAAAGCCGATCTGCACGGGGCGGCCGCGCAGCGACTCGGGCACGGCGCCTTCATCCTCGATGCGCAGGGTCAGGCGCAGGGGCTCGCCCAGGATGCCGTAGGCGGGGGCGTTGCGCACGATGATGCGGCGGTCCCAGTCGGCGGGGGTGCCGGTCTGCAGAAGGTGCAGGGGCGCGGGCGGCGGCACGGCGGGGTCGTCATGCGCGAGGCCATCCGAGAGGACGAACACCCCGGACAGCCGGTCGCGCGGCAGTTCGGCCAGCGCGGCGGCCAGCCCTTCGTTCAGGCGCGAACCGCCGTTGTCGGGCGCGTCGGGCAGGGTGACCAGGCGCTCCTCGATCCCCAACCGCGCGAGTTCGGCGGACAGGTGGGCGGCGGCGGCGTCGGTCTGCGCGCTGCGGTCGGCCAGCCGGTTCGAGGCGCTGTCATCGCGCAGGATCAGGGCGATGTCGGGCAGGGGGCGGCGGTCCTCGGTCTGCAAGGACGGGTTGGCCAGCGCCGTCAGCACCAGCGCCAGCCCCAGCGCGCGCAGCCACCAGCCGGCCAGCCCGCGCCAGACCGCCAGCGCGACCACCGCCAGCGCGGCGGCGGCCAGCGCCCAGATCA
>Ga0075157_10001046_pt1 | contig 18375 bp, 19 predicted proteins | sample JI81BgreenDNA_FD_70967 | JGI IMG/M metagenome (GOLD analysis project Ga0075157, IMG submission 70967) | Wastewater effluent complex algal communities from Wisconsin, to seasonally profile nutrient transformation and Carbon sequestration -... | ecosystem: Engineered > WWTP > Effluent > Algae...
AAGCAGCTGCTAGGCGCCAAGGGGCAGGAAAAACAAGGCTTTCTGGGCAAGATCGACAACATGTGGGTGAGCTTGGAGGTCTTCAACTTGCTCAACATCAACAACACCATCTCTCACACCTGGATCGAGAGCGTGGATGGCCGCCAATATTCCATACCGGATTACCTCACACCGCGACGATACAACCTCAAGTTGATCGCGTGGTTCTAGCCGCTTCCTAGGACCTTTCCTGGCACGCCTCTTGGTGCTCCTACAGAACAGCCATGCAGATCCTCTTCAGCCTCTTTGCCGCGTTCCTGTTGGTGCAGGATCCTGCGCTGCCACCGCTCAATCAGCGCATCGTGGACCACGTGGCCACCGTACAGGGCAAAAAGGTGGACCGCGGTGAATGTTGGGACTTGGCAGCCCAAGCGTTGAACAAGGCCGGAGCGAAATGGGACGGTCTCTATGCGTTCGGGCGCTTGATCGACCCGAAGCAGGAGGCCATCTTCCCGGGCGACATCCTCCAGTTCGAGGGAGTGACCATGGAACACCGCACCGAAGGCGGGATGGAACAGTTCAGTTTCATGAAACACACCGCCGTGGTCACAGCCGTACATGGCCCCGGGGAGGTCACCATCGCCCACCAGAACTTCGGACCCACCGGGCGCAAGGTGAGCTCCTTGCGGCTCCAACTGGGCGACTTGGTGAAAGGGAAGCTCTTGTTCTACCGGCCCGAAGCCTGAACGCGGGCTTGGCAAGGTCGGTTTCCCCTAATTTCGCCCGACCATGACGCTCCGCGCCGCACTCGCATTCCTCCCTGCCCTGCTGCTGGTAGCCTGTTCCACCAACAAATTCGTGGCCAGCACCCACACGAACGGTAAGCCGGAAGTGGTCATCTTCATGAAGGGCGAAGGCGACGAAGCCCAGAAGGTGATGGAGAAGGTGTACTACCCCAACGGCCAGCTGGAGTATGTGGGCCGCTTCGAGAACGGGGTGGAGAACGGGGAGTGGATGTACTACTACGAGAACGGCACCAAGAAGTACCTGGAGACCTGGCAGAACGGCATAGAGCACGGTGTACACCTGGACTATTCACCCGACGGGCAGGTCTACCGCGAGCTGCACTACGAGAAAGGGAAGTTGATCAAGGAAGTGGACCGCTCGAAGAAGTGAGGCACTAAGCCCTTCGTCATTCGGCATCAGGATCGGTGGTTCTAGGCGATCCCTTCAACCTGGAAACGTGCAGCTACTTCGCCCCTTTCCGCGCCTGTTCACGATCGTCTTCGCAGCCATCGCACTCCTACTCTTCGTAGTGGAGCAGATCAACGGGCGCTTCTGGCTGAATGACCTGCGGGTCTATTATGGTGCTGGTGAAGCACTCCTGAAAGGCGAACCGCTCTACGGCGTGGCCCATGGCCTGGACAGCGGCGTGTTCAAGTACGCGCCCATGCTGGCGCTGGTGTACGCGCTCTTCGCCCTGCTGCCCTACTCCATCGCCGCTTCCATCCAATACCTACTGATCACGGTGGCCTTCGTCGACGGCCTGCGGCGCATCGACCGGATGGTGCGTGTGAACTTGCTCTCGGGCAAGGCGCAAGCCTACCTGCCCTTGTTCCTCATCGCCTTGGCATGCATCGTACACCTGCACCGGGAGCTGCACCTGGGCAACATCAACATGATGCTATTGTGGTTGCTGCTCGTCACCCTTGAACAACTGCAACGCGGTCGCGCTGGGCTGGGCGGCCTTCTATTGGGTGCGGCCATCCTGGCGAAACCACACTTCCTCCTCCTTGTACCGCTGCTGGTGTTGCATGCAAAATGGAGAACGCTAGGGGCCGCTTGCATCACGCTCCTAGCCGGGATCGTGTTGCCAGCGCTGGTGCTCGGCTGGGCGGACAATTGGCAGGTACACGGCGCCTGGCTCGGCGAAATGGCCAAACACAACGCGGCGCTCATCTACACCGGCGGCGACGACTACCGGGCGGTGAACACGATCTACTCCTTCGCCCACCGCGCCTTGCTCAAGCATGTCGTGTCCGCGAGCGCTGTGGAGGCCTATGCGTTGCTGGGGCTTATCGCTGGGGCATTCGCGGTCTTCGTGTGGTGGAACAAGGAGCGAAAAGCACCGCAGGCGTTCACCGTGGAGTTCCTGGTCCTGGTGGCCTTGGTGCCGAGCCTCACCCTCACCGATACCGAACACTTCCTCTTCGCGTTGCCGCTGGTGGCCTATGTGGTGCATCGCCTCGTGCCGAAGGCTGAGCCACGCTGGCTCCCGTTCTTGGCCGTCCCGTTGCTGCTGGCCTACGGCGGCAACTTCGAAGATGCGCTCGGTTCCTTCTCCGACGTGCTCATTCACCACGGCGTGCTGGGCATCGGCAGCTTCGGGCTCATCGTGCTGAGCATTCTGGTCTGGTCGCGATCGAACCAACGCCTTAGTGAGGTGTCCAACCCAATGTCATGAAACACTTCGCCACCCTGGTTGCCTCCCTTTTCACGGGCCTTCTCGCCGCACAGGAACTGTACTTCCCGCCGACGGTAGGCAACACCTGGGCCACCACCGACCCGGCCTCGCTCGGGTGGTGTACGGACCAGGTCCCTGCCCTCTACGACTTCCTGGAAGGCAGCAATAGCAAAGCCTTCATCGTGTTGAAGGATGGGCGGATCGTGCTGGAACAATACTTCGGCACCTTCACCCAGGACAGCACGTGGTACTGGGCCAGCGCCGGCAAGAGCCTCACCGCCTTCCTGGTGGGGCTGGCCCAACAACAAGGCTACTTGGACATCGACGAGCCCAGCAACACCTACCTAGGTGAAGGTTGGACGAGTTGCACGCCTGCGCAGGAAGCGGCCATCACCATCCGCGACCACCTCTCCATGACCACGGGGCTCGACGACACGAACGGCGAATTCGATTGCACCGACCCCGAATGCCTCACCTACCTCACCGAACCAGGTAGCCGTTGGTCGTACTACAACGCGCCTTACACCCTGCTCGATGGCGTGCTCGAAGGCGCCACGGGGCAGAACCTGAACAACTACATCTTCGCGAACCTCACCAGCACCACGGGCCTCACGGGCCTCTTCGTGCAACTGGGGTACAACAACGTGTTCCTGAGCAGGGCCCGCAGCATGGCGCGTTTCGGCTTGTTGGCCCAGAACAGCGGCACCTGGAATGGTACCCCCATCCTCACGGACGAAGCCTACTTCACCGCCATGACCACGCCCTCACAGGCGCTGAATCCGGCCTACGGCTACCTGTGGTGGTTGAACGGCCAATCCAACTACCTCCTCCCCGGGGTACAGATCCAGCTGCCCGGCCCGCTGATGCCCGATGCCCCGAGCGACATCTACGCCGCCATGGGCAAGAACGGCCAGATCATCAACGTATCGCCCAGCACGGGCCTTGTGGTCGTTCGCATGGGCAACCTGCCCGATGGCCTCTTCGTGCCCAACGTGTACAACAACGAGATCTGGGAGTATTTGAACGCCGTGATCTGCACACCTACGGCGGTAGTAGACCGATCGACCAGTACAGCGTCCCACTTTGCGATCGACCCAGCCAACCGGACCGTCACTGCATTGAACGGTAGAACCATCACGAGCGTCCATTCCTTGGATGGGCGCCGCATTGAGCCCGTGAGTGCCGGAGCGAGCCAGATCACTCTTCGGGCCGGTGCTTACATCGTGTGCTCGCTCACCCCCGAAGGTACGATCCAGGCGCAGCGGGTCATCTTGCCCTAGACGATCACATCCACTCCATCAGCGAGAAGCCTAAGCCCACCATCGTTTGTCGGTGGTTGTAGTCGATCATGCTCTCGCCGTTCCCCATGAAGAATTGCACATGTGCCTTGAAGTAGCCGGTCACGGGGATCGCCCAATCAAGTTGGATGGATGCATGCCCCCGCTTGAAATCAAGCGAGTGCCGGGCCAGCGCACTGATCTGGTGCCCCTTGTGCGAACGCACCACGAGCAGATCCCCGCGACCGATGTACTCATCGATACGGGGATTCTCGTCCACCGCGATATCCTCCTTCACCCGCATCCAGGGGCGCAGCAGTATGGCCCAGTTCTCCCGCTCGAAACCGACCTGCCCGATAACGCGGTTCCAGCTGCGGGTGAGATAGAAGCTGCGGCCATTGCTCTGGTGGTTCACCCCACCACCCAACATCGTCAGGCGGAAGCCGAGCAGCTTCACGTTCGTCCGGAAGTTGAGGATCGCCTCGGGCTCATAGTTCGTTTCGCGGAACAACCGTGAGAGTCCGGCATTGTACATCTGCCAGCGTGAGCTTTGCGTATAGCCCAACCACAGATCACCGTTATGCCCGAAGATGCCCCGCCACACCTTGAACTTGAAGCTGAATTGGAACTTGAACTCCAGCGGCTGCAAAGGAATGGGCACCGGTAAGGAAGTCTCTGGATTATCGGTGGTCGGCTGTTCGTTGGGGTCGCTGCTCCAATAGAAAGGCAAGAAATATACCGGCTTATGGGGCCTGATGAGGAAATTGGCCTTCTGCGTGGTATCGGAAAGTTCCCAACGGGAGGTGAGGCTGGCATCCTCTTCCAACACGTTCAGCTGGGCGATAGACGGTGCTGGCAAAACCAGAAGCGCATATAAAATTGTCCTGCCGGGAGAGGCGATCATTCTGTGAAAGTAGCGAGGCGGGAGTTACATCACATTTCAGCAAAGCATATCCCCTTCACTTACATTGTCGGTCTCAAGATGAAACCGGGTAGCTCAACAATAGAGATTCTGGCTTTCAAGGCGCTCGAACGAGATATTGATGGATCAACCATTGCTTGGGCGTCTGATATGCTCTCGGCCGGAAATGACACCGAGCACTTAAGGATCTTAGCGGGAGAACATGAACCCTTCAACCAGTTCTATCTGCACGCCTTGATGGACAAGGTTCTCTCGGAACTCAACCTGTCCTATGTCGATGCCGACCGGACCATTAAGGATTATGCAAACTACCTCATTGGATTGGTTCTTTCGAAAAAGTTAGATGCATTCGAAGCGACAACCCTGTTGAAGGATCTATACATCGAAATGGATTTTGAAAGCTACTTGCACGGTTTCTATCTCTTATTCTTCGCCAAGTATGACTTGATGCATTGGGGCGATCAACACTATTGGGACGGAGCAACCAAGGAGAACATTGATCAAGTCATGCTGGACTACTTCGTGGAATGGCGCTCTAATAATTCCTGAGCCCAATAGGTCTTAAACCTAGTTCACGCGAACTGCCGCACGCTCAGCGCAATGATCCGGCAGCACTCCATCAGCTGCTCTTCGGTAATGACCAAGGGCGGTGCGAAGCGGATGATGTCGCCGTGCGTGGGTTTGGCGAGGAGGCCGTTATCGCGTAGGAGCAGGCAGAGTTCCCAGGCGGTCTTGGGGCTGCCGTCCGCTGCGGTGCGCGGCTCGATGATGACGGCGTTCAGCAGGCCCATGCCGCGCACGAGCTTCACGTAGTCGAATTCCTCCACCAGCTTCTGCATTTCCGCGCGGAAGATCCGTCCGAGGCGTTCGGCGTTGTCGACGAGCTTTTCATCGGTGATGATGGACAGTGCTTCCATGGCAATGCGTGCACCCATCGGGTTACCGCCGAAGGTGCTGCCGTGGCTGCCGGGGATGAACACGTCCATGACGTCATGGTCGGCCAGCACAAGGCTCACGGGATACATGCCACCGCTCACCGCCTTGCCGAGGATCACCACATCGGGCTTTTTGGGGTATGCGCCGTTCTTGCAGCTGCCGGCGGTGCAATCGCAGCCGTGGCTGTGGCAGCTGGCCAGGAGCTTGCCGGTGCGCGCGATGCCGGTCTGTACCTCATCGGCCATGAAGAGCACGTTCTTCGCTTTGCACAGGGTGATGGCGGTCCCGATGTAGTTCGCGTCGGGCACGAAGACCCCGGCCTCTCCTTGGATGGGCTCCACGAGGAAGGCGCACACGTCCGGATCCTCAAGCGCCTTCTCCAGCGCAGCGATATCGTTGTACGGAATGGTCACGAAGCCCGGCGTATAGGGGCCGAAGTTGGTGTTGCTGTCCGGGTCGGTACTGGCGCTGATGATGGTGATGGTGCGCCCGTGGAAATTGCCTTCGCACACGATGATCTTCGCCTGACCCTTGGTGATGCCCTTCTTCTCGTAACCCCAGCGCCGCGCCATCTTAATCGCGGTCTCCACAGCTTCGGCACCGGTGTTCATGGGCAGCATCTTCTCGTAGCCGAACATGCTGCAAACGAACTCCGCGTAGCTTCCAAGCTTGCTGTTGTAGAATGCGCGCGAGGTAAGGGTGATCTCGGCCGCCTGTTCCTGCATGGCCTTTACCAAGCGTGGATGGCAATGGCCTTGGTTCACCGCGCTGTACGCGCTGAGGAAATCGTAGTAGCGCTTGCCTTCCACGTCCCACACGAACACGCCCTGGCCACGGTCCAGCACCACGGGCAAGGGGTGGTAGTTGTGCGCGCCGTACTTGTCTTCGAGGGCGATGGCGCGTTGAGTCTTGCTGTTGATACGGGTCTCTTGCATGGCTTGATGGACGTGGCTTGCCTGCCTGATGGGGCCGCAAAAGTAGGGTATCTTCGCCGCCCTATCGGCCGCGCCTCCCGCGTGGTATGCCTTTCCAACCGACCCATGCGCCGCACCAAGTACAAAGAGCCGCTCTACATCGAGAACCTCGCCGTGACCACCGCAGGCGCACAGGGCAAGGCCATCGCCAAGCAGGACGGCCTGGTGGTGTTCGTGACCGGTGCCGTGCCAGGCGATGTGGTGGATGTGCGCGTGACCAAGAAGAAGAGCAACTATGCCGAGGCCATCACCACGCGCATCGTTTCGCCCTCGCCTGATCGTGTATCGCCCTTCTGCAAGCACTTCGGCACCTGCGGCGGTTGCAAGTGGCAGGACCTCTCCTACCCCAAGCAGCTCGAGTACAAGCAGCAGCAGGTGATCGACAACCTGGAGCGGCTCGGGGGTTTGGAGTTGCCTTCGGTGACGCCGATCATGGCCTCGCCGAGCCTGACGCACTACCGCAACAAGCTGGAGTTCTCGTTCTGCAACGCGCGCTGGTTCACGAAGGAGGAAGTAGAAGTGTCAGGTGGGAGTGCATCTGAGCATTTGAGCGACTCCGGGTCGGTGCCCGGAGTGACAATGGGCGACTCCGGGTCGGAGGCCGGAGTGACAAATGCGGTGATCGACAAGAACGCGCTCGGCTTCCACATCCCCATGCGCTTCGATCGCGTGTTGGACATCAGTGAATGCCATTTACAACCCGCGCCGAGCGATGCCATCCGCAATTTCTTCCGGGCGCATGCAAGGGTCCATGGACTAAGCTTCTACGACCAGCGCGCCCATGTAGGGTTCCTGCGCACCTTGTTGATCCGCACCACGACCACCGGCGAGTGCATGGTGCTGCTGTCCGTGGGCCACGAGAACGTTGAAGCACGCGATCGCATCCTTGGCGAACTGGTGCAGGCCTTCCCGCAACTCACCAGCGTGCTGTGGACGGTGAACACCAAAAAGAACGATACCATCTTCGACCTGGACATCCACGTGTTCCATGGGCGCGATCACTTGGTGGAGGAATTACCCGATGGTCCCGGGGGCAAGCCGCTCCGTTTCCGTATCGGGCCGAAGACCTTCTTCCAGACCAACCCTGAGCAGACCATCGCCATGTACCGCTTGACGCGCGACCTAGCGGGCCTCACCGGCGAAGAGAACGTGTACGATCTCTACTGTGGTGCAGGCAGCATCACCTTGTACCTCGCGGCGAAGGCCAAGCACGTGGCCGGTGTGGAATTGGTGCCCGAGAGCGTAGCCGATGCGCGGGTGAACGCCGACTTCAACGGCATCACCAACGTGAGCTTCGCTGCGGGCGACATGAAGAAGGTGCTCGATCCCGCCTTCGTGGCGAAACACGGCAAGCCCGATGTGGTGGTGACCGATCCGCCCCGCGCTGGCATGGACGAGCCTGTCGTGCGCCACCTCTTGGAACTGGCACCGCCGCGCATCGTTTACGTGAGCTGCAACCCGGCCACGCAAGCCCGCGACCTCGCGATCCTCAACGAACAGTACCGCATCGATTTTGTGCAGCCAATCGACATGTTCCCGCATACCTACCACGTAGAGAACGTGGTGCGCTTGGTGAAGCGATGAGGACCTGAAACCGTGAATGGACGGGAATGGACGGGAATAAAATGCAACGGACGTGCCAGCCCGATCAATGATCACTTTGGTTTGAAGGGGCCTTTGTAAGAAATCACCAAGATTTACTGACTTCCGTGAGGCAGCGAACTCCTTTACAGTCTACTCATTGACGTTAATTCCCGTCCATTCACGGTTCGATCTTTGAACAGCCGCCACCTTTACTTTGGGAGACCAAGGCAACATGCTAGGCCATGAGCAACTTGAACTCTGACGATCAGGTCATCACACGTCCGATCATCGGTTGCGCAATGCGTGTGATCAACACGTTAGGGCACGGACTCCATGAGAAACCATACGAGAACGCGCTCTGTGTGGAGCTGAAATCCCAAGGGATAGTTTACGAACAACAACCACGATTCCCGATCTACTACAGAACAGTCCAGGTGGGGGAATACGTTCCGGACCTCATCGTTGAACGCTCCGTTGTTGTTGATACGAAGACGATCGAAGGCATTGGAGATCTTGAGGTAGGCCGCATGTTGAACTACTTGCGGATCACCGGTCTGGAGGTGGGACTCGTCATCAATTTCAAGCGACCTAAGCTTGAATGGAGACATGTTTGGCTCCGTGATCACCAAAGGTGAGGATAAACAACATCTGATGGTAGTCGAATTCGCTTCCTGCTTGGCCTTCATTCACGTACATCCCCGTCCATTTCCGGTTCCTTGTCACTGAAGTCGCACTTGACCGGATCTACCCAAGTCGGCAAAGCGCTTTGACCAAGCGGTGAGCCCCCATCCCGAGTATTCGTGATGGCCTGGACCGCGCGGCAAGGTGGCCGCTGCTCTAGCTTCGGCGCTCGACCATCCATCCATGAGAACCTTGATCTTCGTAGGGATCGCCGTAATGCTCTCCTGCACTTCAGCTCCGTCCCAGACAGCGAATGGTGAGGCCATTGAAGGAGCCGACGATGAACGAGGAGGTTCCGGTCAGTACAAGGAGGGCACCGACTACCATGTCCTGCAGCGGGTGCGGGTGATGGACCAGAACGGATTCGGAAGGCCTGCGGAAGCGGCGAGTTTCTTGTTGCCGAAAGGGTGGAAGCTCTCCGGTGGCATCCAGTGGCTCGTGGGGCATCCCTGTATGAACGAAAGCGTGGCTTCACAATGGACGGCTACTTCGCCCGATGGAACAATGGAACTGCGCGGCTTTCCCGTGCGGAGTTGGCAGTGGCACGATGACCAGCAGGTGGTGCAGGACATGATGCGCAACCAGCAAGGCATCATGAAGTCCTGCGACATCATGCCCCCATACGATGCGGAGGCGTTCGTGCGTGAGCAGGTGCTACCTGAGTTGGGCGGGGCAAGCATCGTTTCCGCAGAGCCCGCAGCGGCCTTGGTGCGCACCATGGAAGAACAGGCGCAGCGCAACACCGCAGCCGTGCAACAGGCAGGCATCACCAACGCGACGTTCCGGCCGAGCGCCACGAAGGTGCATCTGCGCTGGCCTGATGGGAACGAAGGCACCTTGTTGTGCAGCGTGGACCAGACCATCTTCATGATGCCCAACTATTTGCACGGCGGCATGAGCGGCAGCTATCAGTGCCAGTCGAATTTCCGGTTGTTGGTCCGCTATCCCGCAGGCAAGCAGGAAGAGGCCGAACGCATCATGGGCACAGCGATAGCCAGCACGCGCTTCAACCCGGCTTGGCAACAAGCCGTGGCACAGGTTTTCAGCAACGTGGCCGCGGTGGAACGCAGCGAAGCCGCCAAACGCGCTGGTCTCTGGCGCGACGCGCAGAACTATACGAGCGACCTGCAACGACGCACGTGGGAGGAAGGCCAGGCGAGTCGCGATCGCATCAACACCGAATGGGGCCAGGTGATCCGCGGGGTGGACGAATGGAAGGACCCCAGCGGTGGTAGCATCGAACTGAGCGCAGGGTACAATGATGCCTGGAGCCGTCCGGATGGCACTTACATCCTGAGCAACGACCCGAACTTCGATCCGCGCGTGGTCTTGCAGGAGGATTGGCAGCGGATGGAGAAGCACTGATGCAATGGCCCGCGCGCCTCGTCATAGGTGAAGCAGGATCAACAGCTCAGTGCGCCAGGATCGCCGAAGATGCCGAACTTCGCGCATCACAAGACCCATGGCAAACTTCCTCCGCCCCTTCCTAACCATCCCATCCTTGGTGCTCGTAGCCGCGCTTTCCGCGCAGACCGTCACCGATCAGTACATCGAACTCACGGTCACGGACACCATGTCCATGAAGGTGAAGCGCATCACCTATTCGTTCACCCCACAAGGTGCGGAGATGTACTCCGACGCGGTGTACGAAGAGAACGAGGATTGGGAGAAGACCCAGAAGAAGGTGCAGGAAGAAGCCAAGGAGAAAGCCGAAAAGTTGAAGGGCAAGTTGACGAAGGCCGGTTTCAAGCTGACCGAGGGAGCGTCGGGGTATGACGATTACACCATCAGCTCATACGACGATGAATCCGAAGCGGCCAGCGTGGAGATCGAACTGGCGAACGAAGCCGATCTGAAACGCTTGGTGACCTTCCTGCGCAACGAGGGCAAGGGCGACGGGCGCGTGAGCCGCTGGGAATATGAGCCCTCGGCAGGCACCGAACTAGAGTTGATGCAGCGCCTCTTCAAGCGCGCAGAGGAACAAGCACGCACGGTGGCCACGCTGGGTGGTCGCAAGTTGGGCAAGTTGCAGGTGGCCCACGCACCCGGAGGAAGCTCGGGCTTCACTTGGCTGGATTCGATCATGGAGTTGGCCAAGAAGGAGATGATGAAGAACGAGTTCGGAGGCAACTTGGAGATGTTCAATACGCGCGAGCGCACGCTGACGTTCCGTTTCGCTCTGGTGGACTGAGTGGATGGCCGCTGAGCTCGACGCCACGTACTGGCACCATCGGTACGCAGAGCAGGACGCACCGTGGGACCTGGGAGGTCCATCGACACCCTTGGCCACCTATCTCGATGGCCTCGAGGATCGCGACCTACGCATCCTGATACCGGGTGCAGGCCGTGCCTATGAAGCTGAATACGCTCATCGGCTTGGCTTCCGGAACGTGTATCCCATGGACTTGACCGGCGCCCCTTTCGACGATCTGTTGCAGCGCTGTCCAACCTTTCCACAGGAGCATTTGCTCGTGGGCGACTTCTTCGAACACCAGGGTTCCTACGACATCATCCTGGAGCAAACGTTCTTCTGCGCGTTGGACCCGGCGCTTCGCGAACGCTACGTGGCACACATGCATTCGCTGTTGGTTCCGGGAGGTAAGCTCGTGGGTGTGCTCTTCAACATCCCCTTGAACGCGGATCATCCGCCGTTCGGAGGTTCGGTGGATGACTACGCACCGCTCTTCAGGAAGCACTTCCACGAGGTATCGCTGGAACCCTGTCGGAACTCCATCAAACCACGGGCTGGCAATGAACTCTGGCTTTGCGCGGTGAAGGAGGTGGCGTACACGCCGATCGATTGCAACTTGTACGATCGCTACGAAGCTGCAGCCACCTTGAAACGAACGGTGGTGCTGACCTTGGATACCGTAGAAAAAGCACAGGGGGTGATCACCGATCTCTACATCCGGGACCGCATCGAGTGGTTGCGTTTGAGCGACGGTATGGAGATCAGGCTGGACCGGATCATGCGGATGGAATAGTGGGCTACCCTTGAAGTATCGGAAGGGATCTCGCATCTTCATCCTTCCGTTGAACCATGAGGTCGCTCGTTCGCACCGCCGATGAATACTTCGAGCAGCTCGAAGCTGATCGACGCGAACCGTTACTGCGCTTGCGCAAATTGATCTTCGGCATCTGGCCAGCCATCGCGGAAGACATGGACCGCGAGATGCCCACGTACCACCTGGATGGCCGCACTTTGTGCGCATTGTCCAACCAGAAGAACTTCATGGTGCTTTACATCATTCCTCATGATCTGCTCAACGCGTTCAAAAAGGACCTATTGATCTTCGACCGCGGCCGCAGCTGCATCCGGTTCAAGCGTTTGGAGCCGGAAACCTTCGACCTGTTCGACCGCATCATCAAGTACACGGGCAGCCAGATGCACGAAAGCCAGTTCGGCGAGGTGCGCACCAGGCGCCAGCCTTCGCGGGTGATGTGAAGCGCGACGCATCGTACTTTTCGGCACATGTCCAGCAAGACCATCGTCCTCGACCACGATCGTGTGCAGCGCAAGATCACGCGGATCGTGCATCAGTTGCATGAGGAGTACCATGTGGAAGGAGGCATCATCCTCGTTGGTGTGGCGCCACGCGGATACACGCTGGCCAAGCGGCTACAGAACGCCTTGCATGAGTCCACCGGACTGCGCGCGGAGCTGGTGGAGCTGAAACTGGACAAGGACCAGCCGCTGGAGAAACCTGCGAAACTCTCGGTGGATACCGCCGTGCTTCGCGACCGCGTGGTGGTGTTGGTGGACGATGTCCTGATGAGTGGACGCACCCTGATGCATGCCGCGAGTTTCCTAGTGCAAGTGCCGCTGAAGAAGCTCACCACGGTAGTGCTGGTGGACCGCAGACACCGCGCCTACCCCATCCGCGCGGACATCGTCGGGCTCACCTTGAGCACCACCTTGCAAGAGCACATCAGCGTGGAATTCGGCAAGAAGGATACCGTTTACCTGGCCTGAAGTCGGGTCGCGATGCGTTCCGCCAGCTCCGTGGGCGTGCCTACTGCGGTGATCTGAAGATCGGCTTGGCTGTAGAACGGAATCCGCGGTTCGAGCAATTGCTGCACCCTGGTCCGGAGCTGCATACCCTTAAGGCCGGCCAGCAAGGGCCGATCGCCGCCGCTCCGTTCGATACGTGGCATGAGCACCTCCATCGGCACATCCAGCCACACCACCGTGCCAGCGGCTTTCATGCGTTCCAGGTTGTCACCTTCGCACGGTGTGCCACCGCCCATGGCGATCACGGCAGGTGGAGCGTCCAGCAGCTCGTGCAGTACTTGGGTTTCCACGGCTCGGAACGCGGCCTCCCCTTCCCGTTCGAAGAAGGGTTTGATCGGTCCCACGCGCTGCTCGATGACGCGGTCGATGTCGTAGAAGGGTGCTCCCAGCCGGGCGGCCAGCTCGCGGCCGATGCGCGACTTGCCGGTACACATGAAGCCGATGAGTTGGATATGCATGCGGATCGGGCGAAAGATCGCACCTTCGCGATGATGGCCATGAAGATCGTACCCGTCACGGACGAAAAGACCAACGAAGCGTGGATGCGCCTGCCGTGGAGCATCTACAAGGATGACAAGAATTGGATACCGCACCTGAAGCAGGATGTGGCCAAGGTGTTCGATCCGGAAAAGAACAAGTTGTTGAAGCCGGGCGCTGATGGTGGTCCCAGCGGCAAGGTCATGCGGTGGATCCTGACGGATGAGCGTGGATCGGCGATCGGTAGGATCGCGGCTTTCGTGAATCCCAAGACGGCTTACACCGACAAGCAGCCCACGGGTGGCATGGGTTTCTTCGAGTGCATCAATGATCAGCAAGCCGCCAACCTACTATTGGACAGCGCTCGGGACTGGCTCAAAGGACTTGGGATGGAGGCCATGGACGGTCCTGTGAACCTCGGCGACCGGAACATGTTCTGGGGGCTGTTGATCAAGAACTTCACCTCCCCTCCTATCTACGGCACCAACTACAACCCGGCGTACTACAAGGACCTATTGAAGAAGTACGGCTTCGAGATCTACTTCAACCAGCTGTTCTTCCTGCGCAGTGCCACGATCCCAGCGCAGCCGATCTTCCACCGCAAGTTCAACCAGCTTGCCAGCGACCCGGGGTTCCGGATGCACGACGCCCGTGGGCGAAGCGTGGAGCAGATCGCCGAGGATTTCCGCACCGTTTACAACGATGGGTGGGTGGACCACGAGAACCACAAGGCGATGGAAGCGGCGGCGGCGTTGAAGATCGTGAAGGCCATGAAGCCTGTGATGGACCCGCGTCTGATCATCTTCATCCGCCACCACGACCGCCCCGTGGCCATGTACATCAGCTTGCCGGAGCTGAACGAGATCTTCAACCACGTGAACGGCGACCTGAACTGGCTGGGGAAACTGAAATTCCTATGGTACAAGCACACCGGCGCCGTGAAGACGATGACCGGTATCGTCTTCGGGGTCGCCAAGGAGTTCCAAGGCAAGGGGATGGAGGGTGCGTTGATCGTCTATGCCGAGAAGCACATCGTGAACAAGAAGCTCTACCGCGACACGGTCCTCACCTGGATCGGCGACTTCCATCCACGCATGATCCGGGTGTGCGAGAACCTGGGGGCGGAGAATTACAGAACGCTGGCCACCTACCGCTATCTCTTCGATCGCACGAAGCCCTTCGAGCGCCATCCGATCATCGAGAAGAAATAGGTTCGTCGATCAGCGTTTTGCAGTTCGATCCAGATCCTTACTTTTGCGCTCCCTTCGGAAAGCGGGTCACCGCCCAAGAAGTGTGGAAGATCCTGTAGCTCAGCTGGTAGAGCACAACACTTTTAATGTTGGGGTCCTGGGTTCGAGCCCCAGCGGGATCACGAGGAAGACCTCAGCGCAAGCTGAGGTCTTCTCATTTACGCGCATTCGGGGCGAGAAGCCTGTCCCGACGAGGCGGTAGCAGAGACGGGAAGCCCCAGCGGGATCACGAGGAAGACCTCAGCGCAAGCTGGGGTCTTCTCATTTACGCACATCCGGGGCGAGAAGCCTGTCCCAAAGAGGCGGTAGCCGGGATGCCAAGGACCTGCGTGGCCCACCGGCAATTGGACGCCTTCAAGTTTTCAACCGATCCACACCCTCCGTTGATAAGTCATTGGTCGAAACCCTGGTACCGGGGCCCGATACCGACTTTATCTTCGGAAACATGGTCGACAAGCACTCTCCCCTTACCGACCCTCCGAAGCGTCGCCCCGGCGCCCCGGTATCCGACGACGCGGACCAGCCGATACCGCTGGACCGGCTTGCACCTGAAGAGGAGTTGGACGACGAGCCCTACACGGATCCGGAACGTGCGCGACGACTGGCAGCGGTACGAACGGAGCTCTTCCGGCGCAACCAACCGCGTTGGGAGCCCGAGGAATGAAAGCGACTGTTATATTTGCGGCCCCTTACCGCTCACTGCGGTCGTAATGCCCAGGTGGTGAAATTGGTAGACACGCTACTTTGAGGGGGTAGTGCCTTAACCGGTGTGCTGGTTCGAGTCCAGTCCTGGGCACATGATGATAGCCCTGACCGCGAAGCGGTCGGGGCTTTTTCGTGACCCACCGAGCCAAGCAACGCTTGAGCGAGGAAGGGCATGAAAAAGCCCCGAGGCCAGCGAAGCGGGCCGGGCGCGATCCACTTCACGGCCAAACCTGGTCCGACCGTCATCGGTCAATCCAGTCCTGGGCACATGATGATCAAGCCCTGTCCGCCGTACGGTGGACGGGGCTTTTTCGTGCGCGCAGGAGCCGAGCCTACTCGAGCGAGAAAGCGAACGAAAAAGCCCCATGGACGCGCAGCGGAAATGGGCGTGATCCACTTCACGGCCAAACCTGGTCCAACCGTAGCCGGTCGATCTAGTGCTATGCACTTGATGATGAAGCCCAGCCGTAGAATTGGTCAACAACGATACCTTGTCAGCCATGCGCGACCTCCTCATCCTCGAGACCGCCGGTGTACTAGCGGGACCTGCCGTGGGCATGTTCTTCGCCGAACTGGGTGCCCGGGTGATCAAGATCGAGAACAAGCGCGCTGGCGGCGATGTGACACGCAAGTGGAAGCTGCCGGTGGAGGATCCGACCGCTCCGGTGAGCGCCTACTTCAGCAGCGTGAACTGGGGCAAGGAGCACCGGTGGATGGATCTGAAGGATCCCGAAGAACACCTCGTCTTCGACGCCTTGGTGCAACGGGCCGATGTGTTGATCACCAACCACCTGGCCGCGGATGCTGAGAAGCTGGGTCTGCAACGCGATCGGTTGCGCGGGTTGAATCCCCGGCTGATCCATGGGCACATCAAAGGCTTCGCGCACCAACCGCTGCGACCGGCTTTCGATGTGGTGCTCCAGGCGGAGACCGGCTACATCAGCATGACGGGCACCGATGAGGCGCACCTCGCCAAGCTTCCCATCGCCTTGATCGATGTGCTGGCGGCCCACCAGCTGAAAGAAGGTGTGTTGCTGGCGTTGTGGCAACGGGAACGGTCAGGGAAGGGAGCCTACGTGGAAGTTTCTCTGGAGGAGTCAGCACTCACCGGCTTGATCAACCAAGCGAGCAACCACTTGATGACGGGCGCTGTGGCCAAGCCTTTGGGCACCTTGCACCCGAACATCGCGCCATACGGGGAGATCTTCAGCTGTGCCGATGGAGGCCGCATCATCCTGGCGGTAGGTAGCGATGCCCAATTCAAGGGCCTTTGCGAAGTGCTTCAACGAACAGACCTGATCACCGACCCACGCTATGATCGAAATGTGGCTCGGGTCCAGCACCGGCAGGAACTCTCCGACGAACTGAGCGGCGTGATCGCCTCTTGGATGCATACGGATCTATTGGCCGCCTTGGAGCAGGCCGGAGTACCATCGGGCGCGGTGAACAGCATCGATGTGGCCTTGGATTCGGCCGCCGCACAAGCGATGATCCTGGAACAGGTCATCGATGGGCAGCAGACCCGACGGGTCAGGGGGAATGCTTTCCGGTTGGAGCCTTACTGAGCCGAAGCCTGCTTGCGCGCCAGCTTCAGGGACTCTTGCAGCACGAAGAGCACACGCTTCGACTCCGCTTCGTTCAAGCCTTTGCCGAAGATCACCTTGCGCCCGAGATGCTCGAAGCCCAGTCGCTCACCACCGATGGTCCAGAACGAATCGGTGAGCTGGTACTTGAACGAAGTGGCATCGATGTTCAGTGCGCCGAGCTTCTGGATGTTCTCCACGAAGTAGGTATTGGCTTTGCCATAACCGAAGATGCTATCCTTCACCGTGAGCACACCATCCTTGAGGCGCCACAGCTCAAAGCCCTTGAGGCGCCATAGCACCGCACGCCCCACGCGCACCAGGAAATACCCCCAAAAGGCCAGGAACACCAACCAGAACTGACGCTTCGGATCCCCGTCGGGAAGTCCGGCTCGTGCGATGGCCACATAGACGCCTGATGCCAGCCAAGCGATGAACCACACCACGAGCACAGCCTCCTTGGGCTTGGGCAGTCTGGCACTGATCACCACACTGAGGCGGCCGTCGGCACGATCAATGCTCACCCGTTCACTGACGATCTCCATCAGACTTTCACGTTAGCAACCACGCTTTCGTACAATCGTTCATACCGAGGCAACACGAGCTGTAGATCAAACCGACGAGCCTGCTCCAATGCACCCTCACGGTATCGCTGGTGCGTGACCTCGTCGCTAAGGATGGCATGCGCATTGGCGGCCATCACCTCCGTATCGCCCACCGCACTGAGCAGCCCTGACACACCCTGGATGTTCACTTCAGGCAGACCACCGGTATCCGTGGAAACCACAGGCACACCACAAGCCATCGCCTCCAACGCGGCCAGACCGAAGCTTTCACTGTCGCTGGTGAGCGCGAAGAGGTCGCAACTTGCCATGACCTCCTCGGGCCGTGTCATCTTGCCCAAGAACTGGATCGAGTCGCAACCGCTTGATTGTCGGCAGATCGTTTCGATGCGCTGGCGTTCCGGTCCATCACCGATGAGGAGCAGCCGTGAAGGTATCCGCTGGTTCAGCAGCTTGAACATACCCACGACATCCTGCACACGCTTCACTGGCCTGAAGTTGGAGACGTGTACGACCAGGCGTTCCCCGTTCGGCGCATACCTAGCCCGCAAGGTGGGGTCTGGCGTGTGTTCGTATTGATCCACGCACACGAAATTGGGGATAACCTGAACCTCGCGTTTCAGTGGGAAATGTGTGTAGGTGTCACGCTTCAGGCTTTCGGAGACGGCGGTCACCGCATCGCTCCGTTCCATGCTGAAGGTGATCACCGGTTCGAAACTCGGATCGCGTCCCACCAACGTGATGTCCGTGCCGTGCAAGGTGGTCACGAACGGCAAGCGCAGGCCTTCGGCGGCCAGGATCCGCTGTGCCATCCACGCAGCCGATGCATGCGGGATCGCATAGTGCACATGCAACACATCAAGTCCAGCGAACTTGGCCACATCCACCAACTTGCTGGTGAGCACGAGCTCATAGGGTTGATAATCGAACAGCGGGTAGTCGCTCACGCGCACCTCGTGGTAGAACAC
>Ga0075157_10001047_pt1 | contig 18365 bp, 15 predicted proteins | sample JI81BgreenDNA_FD_70967 | JGI IMG/M metagenome (GOLD analysis project Ga0075157, IMG submission 70967) | Wastewater effluent complex algal communities from Wisconsin, to seasonally profile nutrient transformation and Carbon sequestration -... | ecosystem: Engineered > WWTP > Effluent > Algae...
ATCATGTCTGTTTGATTCGGACTTGTATGATGTTAAATTTTGTAGGGGCGGGTTCACCAACAATAATTGCCCATAATCTACAATATAATAAACCCGCCCCCGCCCATACTACCGGACATGATATGATTTTATCGCAGCATTCAACATTTGTGCATCCAATGAATCCTATTGAATTAAAAATAATCCCCAATCAAACTCAAGACGGTTTAGCTTACCAACATTTGCGCTTGCGAATTACAACTCAAGACGGTATCATCACACCCGATGATTTACAAGGTTTGAAACTTCCTCAACACGTTCAATTAAGCCAAGGAATTGTCATTGAAGGTAGAGGAGCAATTTGGCTGTACGGGTATTTAGTGCACGAATGTCATCCTGCAGCTTGGGTTGGATGTTACGATCCGCGATTAGAAGGTGCGGTGGTAGTAGCGACGCACAAGCACGAGGTATCAGTTGGACAGGTATTAAAATTGAGTTTACCGAGCGATTAAGACTCTCCTGAGTTTTAGGTAATAATAAATAAAAATAAAACTTCCCGTGGTGGGGGCATCTTACCTGCCTTAGCGACTGTGAATTTCTTACTCCCTCCCCTTGCTAAGGGGAGGGTTGGGGTGGGGTAAAAAATTTACGAGTCATTTAGCATTGCTATAGCTCCCTCAGAAGATTATTAGCCACAGATGCACGCACAGCAATCCCTATAAATTCACAAAACATCTGCGCTGTTTAGCGTGCAGTTGGTGTTGTCATGCACCTTACTGAATCCGCACTAAGGCAAAAAAATAGTTTGACGGGCAATATACTATTGTTAGTTGTTATTTCTTAGTTATTAATTATGGCAAATTACAGAACTGTATTGTTGTTCAATAGTCTAACTTTAGTGCTAGTTGGGCTAGTGACGGCGTGTCTGAGTTTATTCGGTTCTTCAGTAAAAGGGTTATTTTTGCCGCCTTGTTCTGCCACGTATCCGGGTGCAGGTTTCTTTTTCTTGGCGTTTCAAATGTTATTTTATTTATCGGTAATGGTGTGCGCTTTTACCTTTGGATTGCTGAGAATTATTCAACCCGATCGCCCAGAAAATCGATTTATTTTATATTCGGCACTGTTTGCAGGTTGCTTTCTGTTCAATGAAGTTTTTCGCACCCACGTTCATCTGGGACGTGCGGGTTTTCCGAAAGTTACAATTGTCATATTTTACGCGGTGCTGGCAATTGCATATGGATTAGCTTTTCGGAGACAAATTCGCTCGACTCCCTATGCTTTACTGCTGAGTGGCGTTGGTTTGTTATTTGTTGCCTTTTTTGCAGAAGCGCTGCCTTTAAAAAACGAGATTGTTTCGAGCTTGCTGGAGGGAATACCGAAGCTGTTGAGCGGGATTAATATTGCACTTTATTTTTGGTTTTTGTGTCAGGGTTTGATAGTGCGATCGCTCAATTTTTCTAACAATAAATTACATCCCGAATGAAGTAAGATGAAAATTTGCCGTTGGGTGGGGGCGGGTTTTTGAGATAGTCGGTTTTTGGCAAATATTGTTGGTAAAACCCGCCCCTACATGATTGTATAATCGGTTAAAACTGAGATATTGCACAGTGTCAATTAGCTTTTTAGGAACAGGCTTTCCGGCCTGTTCCACAAGAAAATTTATATGTTGTGGAACAGGCCGGAAAGCCTGTTGCTGACAATGGTGCCTGTTCCACAAGAAAATTTATATTTTGTGGAACAGGCATCTTACCTGTTGCTGACAATGGTGCCTGTTCCACAAGAAAATTTATATTTTGTGGAACAGGAATCTTGCCTGTTGCTGAAAATGGTGCAAAATATCAGTTAAAACAAAAAGTACCGCTGCGCCATTGGCAAAACTGTTGCCGGTTCGCAAGTTAACAATTCCCCATCCGCCCTGACTTCATAAGTTTCTGGATCGACTTCCATTTGTGGCAAATAATCGTTGAGTTTCATATCTCTTTTACTAATTTGTCGTGTGCCGGAAACTGCTACAGTGGGCTTTTGCAAACCAAGCTGTGCGGCAATGTCTCGATCGCGCGCAGCTTGGGAAACAAACGTCAGACAAGTCGCCCCAATCGCACCGCCAAAACTGCCAAACATCGGCCGCATATGCACCGGTTGCGGCGTCGGAATGCTGGCGTTAGCATCTCCCATCTGCCCATAGGCGATCGCCCCTCCTTTAATTACCAGTTCCGGTTTCACCCCAAAAAAAGCCGGCCGCCACAAACACAAATCCGCCAATTTCCCCTCTTCCACCGAACCGACATACTGACTAATTCCGTGAGTAATCGCCGGATTAATTGTATATTTCGCAATGTACCGCTTCACCCGAAAATTGTCATTAATCCCCTCTGTTTCCCCCCCTTGGTAAGGGGGGGTTATCCCTCTTGTTTCCCCCCCTTGATAAGGGGGGGTTAGGGGGGGTAAATTCCCCCGCTGCACTTTCATTTTATGTGCCGTTTGCCAAGTCCGAATAATCACCTCTCCCACTCTTCCCATCGCCTGCGAGTCAGAAGAAATCATACTAAACGCACCTAAATCGTGCAAAATATCCTCAGCAGCAATAGTTTCCCTTCTAATTCTCGACTCAGCAAAAGCCACATCTTCAGGAATGCCTCGATCCAAATGGTGGCAAACCATCAACATATCTAAATGTTCTTCTAAAGTATTGACAGTGTAAGGGCGAGTCGGGTTAGTTGACGAAGGCAAAACATTAGCTTGTCCGCACACTTTAATAATATCCGGTGCGTGTCCGCCGCCAGCACCTTCCGTGTGGTAAGTGTGAATAGCGCGATTTTTAAATGCGGCAATTGTAGCTTCCACAAATCCCGCTTCATTGAGAGTGTCGGTGTGAATTGCAACTTGCACATCGTACTCGTCAGCGACACTCAAACAAGTGTCGATCGTTGCTGGTGTAGTTCCCCAATCTTCGTGGAGTTTCAAACCCATTGCACCGGCAAAGATTTGTTCGACTAATCCTTGGGGTTGACTGCTATTTCCTTTACCTAAAAACCCTAGATTTACCGGGAAAGCGTCGGCTGCTTGCAGCATTCGGTACATATGCCAAGGCCCAGGAGTGCAGGTTGTGGCGTTTGTACCCGTTGCGGGGCCAGTGCCGCCGCCGATCATTGTCGTGATTCCAGAGGCGATCGCCACTTCAATTTGCTGCGGACAAATAAAGTGAATGTGAGTGTCAATTCCCCCAGCAGTCAGAATCATTCCTTCACCGGCAATTACTTCAGTACCAGGCCCGATAATAATATCTACCCTATCTTGAATGTAAGGATTTCCGGCTTTACCAATTTTGTAAATTTTCCCGTCTTGAATCCCAACATCTGCTTTAACAATTCCCCACCAATCTAATATTAAAGCATTAGTAATTACCGTGTCAACAGCGCCGTCCGCATTAGAAATAGGCGACTGTCCCATGCCGTCGCGAATAACTTTGCCACCGCCAAATTTAACTTCATCCCCGTAGGTTGTGAAGTCTTTTTCAACTTCTATGAATAATTCTGTATCGGCTAACCGGACGCGATCGCCCGTTGTCGGCCCGAAGGTTTCCGCGTAGGCGCGGCGATCCATTCTGTAACTCATATTAATTAGCTCCTTACTTGATTTAATTTTCCCACAAACTGGTTCACCTGTTCTTCTGTTTTAAAGAATCCTTCAGCAATTAAACCAAAGGAATCATTTTGTTCTATTTCTTGATAGTTAGGCAACAAATTAGCAAACTCTTCTGCATCAATGTTTAAATAGTTTGAAATTCTATCTATGTATACCTTAACTTTTAGACCATTCCTAGGCGTGCTTTCAGTTAACAAAAGATTTAAGATAAGTTTGCCATTTTGACTTCTTTCTCTCAATGCCAGACCTTTTGTTGTTGTATTTATCCAAAATATATCTGGTACAACTTCGTCATAAAGTAGTCTATAGACTTTTCCAAATTCATTGCTATCTGCTATTTCAAGTAATTGTTCCAGGGTCAAAGTGGGATTTTTTTTTGATATATTTACAGGTTTTATTTCAGGCTCGATAAACATTTTTCTTGCTAGTAACTCTCTACCGCTTGAGTCACGGAAATACTGGAATGTTGCGACATTGATTCTCACACCATAAGTTTCTGACAAGTATTTAATAATCCTTTCAGAAATAATATCTATCTGTGCAGCTACAATTATAATGTTGTGCTGATAATTCAAAATATCAGGGAATTCTGAGCTAAATTTATCACAGAAAGCATCTTCTAAGTTACTGCCATTTTTAGTCAGTAAATAAGCATTGGCAATTTCTGTAACTCTCTCCTTTGACAAATCCTTAACCCATGAGGCGTAATCCAAGGCTTGTGCTGTTACTTCTCTTGATGTTTTGTCCTTCTTTAACTCAACAATGACTAAATCTCCGTACCTATCTATACATAAAAGGTCAAGTTTTCCACCATAATCAGTAATCACTTGCCGACCAATTACTAAGAGATCATCTGCTAGGAGGGAAATATCATTATCTAGCCAGGTTTCCAAACGAAATTCTAAGTCTAACTTAGATTCGGTAATTTCATTCAATTTATCCTTTGATATTTCCCACAATCTAATTTGATCGGGCATATCGAATTATCCTCCTACTAATTATTCTTTTTAAGTTCGGCCAAAAAGTCTCGTCCCTCTAAAAATCTCATCCATCTAACTCACCATTCACTTTTCCATTGAAGCCGTAGACTTGACGACTACCAACAAACGGCACTAATTGCACTTCCCTTTCATCTCCCGGTTCAAACCTGACTGCTGTACCTGCGGGGATATCCAACCGCATTCCTTTTGTTTGTTCTCGATTAAATTCTAAGGCTTCGTTGGCTTCATAAAAGTGATAGTGGGAACCGATTTGAATGGGTCGATCGCCTTTATTTCCTACCAGCAACCGTAGTATTTTACGCCCTGCATTTAATTCTATTTCGCCTGCTGAAACAATCATTTCTCCGGGAATCATCTTTTCCTCCTCTGAGTCTATGTGGTTGATTTTTTAACGTATCGGATCGTGTACTGTTACCAACTTAGTTCCATCGGGAAAAGTCGCCTCAACCTGGACTTCATGCACCATTTCTGCTATCCCTTCCATCACATCTTCCCGCGTCAGGAGAGTTGTTCCGTAACTCATTAAATCGGCGACGGTGAGGCCATCTCTGGCTCCTTCTAAAATGGCGGCGGAAATGTAGGCTAGTGCTTCTGGATAGTTTAATTTTAAACCTCTTTGTTTGCGGCGCTCTGCTACCAGGGCGGCGGTGAAAATCAGCAGTTTGTCTTTTTCTTGGGGGGTGAGTTGCATTTTTATTCTTGTAAGTGCGATCGCATTATTTGGTTATGATATCGTTTACGGTTGTTGCTGAATGATTAAGAATGATTAAACCGCAGAGGGCGCAGAGGGCGCAGAGTCTCCAGAAGAGAGAGATGAATAATCTAGTTAGGAGGGCAACTATAGATTGAAACTCAAATATCATCCTATTTTATCCAAACTCTGGGCAAACAGCAAGGGCGTTCTGAAAAAGACAAGCGCAGCAAGTGCCAAATGCTGACAAACCAGTCTCTCGCTGCAGTTGTGGATGTACCGCGATATCGGCACAGCAAACCGTTAGGAATACGAGTCACGCCGACGGTGGAATTACCAGGATAAATTGTTGCCTCAGATGGCAAATCTCGCACTTTTTCGACGACTTCTGTGGTTACGGGTTCGCCTACCCAAGCGAGGGTGGCGACTACGGGTTTTCCTGCGAGGCCGTGAGGACTTTCGAGCATTTTTTCTCCACCTTTTAGCAATTGTCTATCAATCCATAAAGGACTGTTTTGTTGCCAGACTTCGGTGTGCGAGATCCATTCTCCCGACAAGAACTTTTCGCCCCTAGCACTGCGTCCAAATCTGGTAATTTCCCACAGTAAAATCTTCGCTGTTGGTGCTAATTCTACCCGCAAATTTTGCCGATATATGGCGCCATCAAAAACTATAGTTTCTTGGGGCAGCCATTCTAAATTAGCACCAGATTCTAGTTTAATGTCAATATTTTGTTGTGATTCTAGTCCGCTGCTGCGATAGATTTTACCAGCGGCGGCCGTGGTAATCAAGGCTTTGGCGTTGGCTTGGAGGTGAAAATGGCCCGAAAGTCGATCGCCCCCGACAACTCCCCCAGCCGTGTGCAAGATGACGCTGTGGCAAATCTCTTTCCCTTCAGGATAAAACGGGCGCTGCACCTTGAGGGGCGCTTGCATTTGATTGTGAATGATTTGAGTTGAGCCGCTGCGGTTAGCGTAGACTAAATTCAGGCTGCCGTGCCAGCCATTTTTAACTTGATCTATATGTTGTTTGGTCAAATTTTCAGTCACTAATTTTAAAATTTAAAAACATTCCCGATCAAAAACATACCACGACTGCGGCGCTTCCCTGCAATTAGTTAAATAATGATAATCGTTCTCTGAAATATTTTTGGTTTCTCCACTTATTAGTATAAGAATTTACATTTATCAACCATCAGATCGGCGAAGATGCGCGTACCATGTAAAAATCAGTAACTAGAGGAGTGCAGAATATGCCTCAAGTTCTCTTCAAAGTTGATTTGACCAAACCGATGTCCGAACAGGAATTAGTCGGTCACAATCGCTGGCATCCAGATATTCCAGCAGTAGTTTCCGTCAATCCCGGCGATGTATTTCGCATCGAGTGCAAAGACTGGACAGACGGACAAATTAAAAATGACGACAATCCCGACGACATTCGCGATGTAGACTTAACAGTAGTTCACGTTTTGAGCGGGCCAATTTACGTTAACGGCGCGCAGCCCGGGGATATTTTAGTAGTCGATATCCTCGATATCGGGGCTTTGCAAGGGGACGAATGGGGTTTTACGGGAATTTTTGCTAAAGAAAACGGCGGCGGTTTCTTGACCGAACATTTTCCGACTGCTGCTAAAGCAATTTGGGATTTTCAGGGAATTTATACCGCTTCCCGACACATACCAAAAGTCAGGTTTGCTGGGATTACTCATCCGGGTTTAATCGGCTGCGCTCCTTCTCAGGAATTGTTGAATAAATGGAACAAACGGGAAGCGGAATTAGTAGCCACAAATCCCGATAGAGTGCCGCCTTTAGCAGCACTGCCGAACCCCAAAAATGCTGTTTTGGGGTCGCTGCAAGGGGCAGAATTCGAGCGAGTGGCGGCAGAAGCGGCGCGCACTGTTCCTCCCCGCGAACACGGCGGCAATTGCGATATTAAAAACCTGTCGCGGGGTTCGAGGATTTATTTCCCGGTTTATGTCGAAGGCGCGAAACTTTCGATGGGAGATATTCACTTTTCTCAAGGAGACGGGGAAATTTCATTCTGCGGGGCAATTGAAATGTCGGGTTACATCGACCTCCACGTTGATATTATCAAAGGTGGCATGGATAAATACGCGATGGTCAACCCGATTTTCAAACCCGGGCCGGTGGAACCCCGCTATTCTGAGTACCTCGTTTTTGAAGGGATTTCTGTTGATGAATTTACGGGTCAGCAGTATTATATGGATGCCCACGTTGCTTATCGCCGAGCTTGTTTGAATGCGATCGAATATTTGAAAAAGTTTGGTTTTACCGGAGAACAAGCGTATTTACTGTTAAGCTGTGCTCCGGTTGAGGGTCGCATCAGCGGCATTGTGGATATTCCTAATGCTTGCTGCACGATTGCTTTACCGACAGAAATTTTCCAGATGGATATTCTGCCGTCTTAATTACAGTCCTGGACGCACGTCGAGGTCAGAAACCGGGTTTCTTCGTAAATCTCTAGTTATCAACCAACGATTTTGCAGAGAAACCCGGTTTCTTTGCCTAAGTCCTGTTAGTATCAGCAATCAAAAATTGATATGCCTCTCTACGATTTTAAGTGTGAAACTTGCGGCACTTTTGATAAGTGGCGCCCTCTTGCAGAAGCAGATACACCGGTGCTTTGTCCGAGTTGCGAAACTGTTGCTAAACGCATCTTTTCGCCGCCGATGATTCTAACTGGAAAGCTGCGGTTGAAAGGTCAAGAAAATCGGGAACCGGAGGTAGTTAAGCGTTCTGAGGAACCTAAACCGCAGCGGAATCGCGAACACCGAGGGGGACGGCCTTGGATGATCGGTCACTGATGTAGTTTGATATTCCGACAGTCCGATAGTCCGGCAGGGAATGAATTCCCTGCCTCAAAGCGAAAGTCCTCGCTATGAGGACTGTAAAGTTAGTATTTGCTTGCTGTGCGTAAGTCCTGTATTTCAGTCGGTTTCAACCGACTTTTGCTATTAGACAGGGACTTCAGTCCCTGGCGGGCATGGCGGGCATGGCGGGCATGGCGGGCCAAGGAAGTATGAATCAATTCTACTCTCTTTAAAAAAGGCTAGGGAGTATCGAAATTTTAAGCGATCGCTGCGTAACTTCTAACCAGATTATACTAATTAATATGCGTTTTAAATTATCCTCCCATGCCAGCCACCCCTGAAAGCCTCCAAAAATTCGTCACCTACTGCCAACAACACATTACAGGCGATGAAAAAGGACAAGCACAGGTATTTTTAGACCGCTTCTTTCGGGCTTTCGGCCACGAGGGGGCATTAGAAGCCGGCGCAACCTATGAGGAACGCATAGAAAAAAGCAGCAAAAAAGGTCAACTCGGATTTGCTGATTTGGTGTGGAAAAAGCACGTTTTGATTGAAATGAAAAAGCGCGGTGAAGATTTGACTAAAAGAGAACACCGCACCCAAACAGAACGCTATTATATTCGCCTCAAAAAAGACGATCGCCCGCGCTACGTAATGATGTGCAATTTTGACGAGTTTCACATTTACGATTTCGACCTTCAGCCGGATCAGCCTGTAGACATTATATCCCTAAAGCAATTGCCCGCGCGATCGCCCGCTTTTGCCTTCATGGAATCTACCAGCCGCCGCCCCATATTCAAAAACAACCAAGTCGAGATTACCGAAAAAGCTGCTAGCAGAATGGGGATGCTACTGGAAATGCTAATCGATCGCGGCCAAGAGCGCAAATTTGCTAAATTTAATCAGTTTCAGGCCCAGCGATTTGTGTTGCAGTGCGTCTTAGCAATGTTTGCCGAAGATAGAGGACTTTTGCCGCCGGCATTCTTTACTCGCTGCGTCAAAGATTGCCTAGAAGGAGCAAGTTCTTACGATGTCTTGGGCGGCTTATTTCAAGCAATGAATCAGCAGGGAGTCACGCCCGCAGGACGTTATGAAGGAGTCGAGTATTTCAACGGCGGATTATTTTCGGAAATACACCCCATTGAACTGCAACAGGGAGAGTTGAAAATATTAGAAGTTTGTGCCGAACAAAATTGGAGTCAGGTACGCCCTTCTATTTTTGGCAATATCTTTGAATCCGCTTTGAAAACAGATAAAAAACAGCGCCGCGCTTACGGGATTCACTTTACTACTGAGGGAGACATTCGTCGCATTGTTTTGCCCACAATTAGCTATTACTGGGAAGAGCGAATTAACGCTGCAAATACCGTAGCCAAACTGCAAAATCTGCACCAAGAATTAGGTCGCTATCGCGTCCTAGATCCGGCTTGTGGTTCGGGTAATTTTCTGTATGTAGCTTATCAGGAACTCAAGCAAGTTGAAAAGTTACTTTTAGATAAGCTAAACGAGTTCGACGGTACAAGAGGTTATATGAATTTAGTCACGCCGCTGCAATTTTACGGCATGGATATTAACTCGTTTGCGGTGGAGTTGGCGCGAGTGACGTTGATGATTGGCCGCAAGGTGGCGATCGACAATTTGGGATTGAAAGAACCTTCTCTGCCTTTGGATACTTTGGATAAAAATATTGTCTGTGCTGATGCTTTATTTACTGATTGGGTAAAGGCTGACGCGATTATCGGGAATCCTCCGTTTTTAGGCGGAAAGCACATGAGAATTGCCCTGGGAGATGAATATATTGACCGCGTGTTTAAACGCTTTCCTGATGTGAAAGATTCGGTTGATTTTTGTGCTTATTGGTTTCGCATTGCTCACAATAATTTAGAACTAAATGGCAGGGCTGGTTTAGTTGCTACTAATTCAATTAGTCAAGGTAAAAGTCGTGCTGCTGCTTTAGATTATGTCGCGCAAAATGGCGGTTACATTTATGCAGCCGTTTCTACTCAGCCTTGGTCTGGGGAAGCTAAGGTTCATGTTAGTTTGATTAACTGGAGCAAGGAAAAGCCGAAAGTTTACTATTTAGATAATCTCGCGGTTTCAAGTATTAACTCTTCGCTACAAGCTACGATTGATGTTTCTCAAGCTGCCCGGTTGTCAGCGAACTCAAACAAATGCTTTCAAGGTGTAATTCCAGTGGGAATGGGGTTTATTGTTACTCAACAGCAGGTTAATGATTGGATTAAAGCTGATGCGAAAAATCAAGAGGTTCTTAAACTTTTTTCAATGGGGGCAAATCTCGCAAAAAATCCTAATTGTACGCCGGAACGCTGGATTATTGATTTTAATGATATGAGTATTGAAGAAGCTAGCAATTACGAACTACCACTAGAGCATATTAGGATTCATGTTAAACCTGAACGCGAGCAAAACCGCGAAGCTATTCTGCGAGAAAAGTGGTGGAGATTTAAGCGTACTAATCAAGGAATGAGAAAGGCGATCGCCCCCTTATCTGACTACTTCACTGTACCGAGAGTCTCAAAGTGGGCTGTCTTCATTCCCGCCCCCGTTAGTTGGCTGCCGGGAGACAAATCAGTAGTTGTTGCCTCAGAAGACTTTTATATTCTCGGCATTCTCTCATCTAACATTCACCGAATTTGGATGCACGCTCAAAAATCAACTCTCAAAGGAGATATCGCATACACCCACAATACCTGCTTTGAAACTTTCCCATTTCCCCAGACACCGACTCGTAAATCAGTAGAGCAAATTCGGGCAACGGCGGTCGAATTGCATCAATACCGCACTCAACAAATGTCCGCAAAGCAGTGGGGAATTACTCAAGTTTACAATAAGTTTTTTGAAGAACCCACAAGTCAACTTTATAAACTTCATGAAGCGCTCGATCGCGAATGTAATGCAGCTTATGGATTTACTGACAGCGACGATATTTTAGCAAAAGTGCTGGAATTAAACCTAGAACTGGCAGAAAAAGAAAAACGGGGAGAGCCGGTAGTTGGGGCTTGTGTTCCAACTGACTACAAATACTAATCGCTCTTATCATAACTTTTGTAAATTTGCGTATAATCACATAGATTGTTGATATAGATCACAAACACTCTAGTCGAAAAAGAGAGATACTAGGGGAAGCCTTGAGTCTTGAGTTGTGATTTTTGAGTTAAAAATTTAAAATTTAAAAATTAAACACTCAAAACAGCTTTCTGCTTTCAGCATAAGTGCCTTCTGCATTTATTCGCTCAATTACTCCTGATTGTTTTGGGAGGAGCTTTCAATGTTATTATTTACCCACACTCAGCCCCAAGATAGCAAAGTAGAGCAAGAACACTCTGCTAAAAAAACCTTGTTACACCATTCAAACATTAATATAAGTTGGCTAAAAGGACGATTCAACTATTTGCGGATCGGTCAAAAAATCAGCTATGGCTATGCTTTAGCTATCGGCATAGCGATTTTGGGAACTGGTGCGGGACTGAGATTGGGAGACTACTTTCACCAGCAAGCTTTAGTTCAGGTAAATGTTGCTGGGCAGCAGCAGCAACTGCTGCAAAATTTGCAAAATACCGTATTTGAAGCCCGATCGCACGCGGCGAGATTGCCAGTCGTTTTGGGAAACGCCGTGTGGCTGCAATACGAACACGATCGCTTTGTCGGGCAAATCAATCAGGCCAAAATCCTGATTTCAGAACTTGAATCTTTCGCACGAGAACATCCCAAGAGACTAGCAACAGAAGAGGCAGCATTGCACGCTATATTGAAGAAATCTGCCCTCGTCATTGATTACTACGGTCAGCTAATTAAATTGCAGTTAAAAGAAGCGGAAGTTTGGAATTTGCCCCCCAACAGCATCGAGTCCGCACAGCTACAAATGTTGAGGACTAGCAGCGGCCAAGAGGCGATCGTACTAGATAACCTCGCTCAACGTTTAACTGAGCTAATTTCTCAAGTAGAAATTCACAAACAGGAAGGAACCCAAGCATTAGAAGAATCTGAAAATTTGCGAAACCGAATTATTCTCGGAAGTATGCTAATTTCAGCACTCATCGCCGCGGCGCTAGCGGACAAAACCAGCCGCGCGATCGCCCAACCCCTCGAAACAGTCACTAATGTCGCTCAGCAAGTTGCTCGCGAATCGAATTTTAACCTGCAAGTACCAGTCACAACCGACGACGAAATAGGAGTTTTAGCTGTCTCTTTCAATCAATTGATTCAGCGAGTTAGTGAGTATACAAAAGAACTCAAAGAAACTCAATCCCAATTAATTCAAACCGAAAAAATGTCGTCTCTCGGTCAAATGGTGGCAGGGATAGCCCACGAAATTAACAATCCTGTCAACTTCATCGGGGGCAACATTGACTATGCCAACCAATACATCGAAGATTTGGCAGGTTTGGTAACTCTCTATCAAGAATACTATCCCAACCCACCAGATGCCATTCTAGAGCGCATCGAAGACATTGAACTCGAATTTCTCAGAGAAGATTTGCCAAAAACCCTCTCTTCGATGAAAATGGGAGCCGATCGCATTCGCGAAATTGTCGTATCCATGCGGAATTTTTCGCGATCGGACGACGGAAAAATGAAATCAGCCGACATTCACGAAGGAATTGATAGCACCCTCGTAATTCTCAATCATCGGCTCAAACAAGGTATTCAAGTTATTAAACAATACGGCAATTTGCCTGCGGTTGAGTGCTATCCCGCGCAACTGAATCAAGTATTTATGAATATTATTAGCAATGCAATAGATGCGCTGGAGGAGGTGAAAAAGGAAGACAAAGGCTATTCGCCAACGATTTGGGTGAGCACGGAAATTACAGCCGACAATACTGTCACCGTCAAGATTCGGGATAACGGGCCGGGAATTGCAGCAGCCTGTGTCCAACAGATTTTTGACCCATTTTTTACTACAAAGTCGATCGGCAAAGGTACTGGATTGGGATTGGCTATTTCCTATCAAATCCTTGCCAAACATCAAGGCAAAATTGAGGTAAACTCTCAAATAGGACAGGGCACGGAATTTGTGATTACTTTGCCAGTTGCTGCGTATACATTAGTATCAAGACTTTAGATTATTCCCGCTATCGAGACTGTCGCCCCCATTATATTCAAACCATGCAAAAAGTATTTCGCATAGGGGCACAATAGGGGAAAGAACGTGATGCACTCTCTATCTTAATAAGCTGTGGAGCATTTAAACCACTAACGAGGTCGCTCCGGGTGCGAAGCGAAGCGAACACTGACTATACATGGAAAACGCCTTAAAACTGACGCACCATACAATACCATTTTAAATGCTCCACAGCTTACCGCTGATTGAGCTAAAAAAGACAGAAATCATTAAATTAGGCCATAATGGGCGAGTGCCTTGCGAAAACACTTGGTTTTGTTACGGCAGCGATAAAGTTGCTGGCCGCGTTTGCGATTCCTGTGAGTTAAGGCTGGCAGCGTTTAATGAGTTAGGTTTACAATAGCCGCTGCCTTATGCTCCCAACCATAACACCGATAGACAAAAATTTTCTTAATGATTTTGCCGCAACAGTTGACTGAAGCTTAACCAACGGATAATCTATTTTAACGAAAGCTTATTCCAAATAGCTTATAATAGTCATGCAATTTTCAACTGCCACTAAAACTCCTAAAAATTATGAAGCGGCGGCATTTTGTTGGGTTATCGCTATTGCTTGTAGCAAGTTGTTCTACAACAGTAAATCAATCTAATCGCACTTCTTCCAATTTTGCCGTAAGTGAACCAGAAACCCTTGAATTTGCTGTAACTGATGTTCAGGGTGCAGAAGATTTGCAGCAAAATTATCAAACATTTCGGACTGTTCTAGGGGAAGTTTTGGAGAAAAAAATTGAATTGTTCCCCGTAGATAACTATATAGCAGCAGCCGTAGCTCTCCAGTCTGGTCAGCTAAAATTAGCTCTAACAGGGCCATCTGAATACGTGATTATGCGGGCCCGGACAAATGCTGTTCCCATCATTGCCATCACCCGCCCGGAGTATCACTCAATTATTGCTGTTTCTGCCAATAGCGAGATTAAGTCAGCAGCACAATTGAAAGGTAAAACAACAGCTATGTGGGAAGTAGGTTCAACTAGCGGTCATTTAGGCCCGATTAAAATTCTACTCGAAGCTGGCTTAAATCCCCAAACTGACATCAAAATCTCAATGTTGGGTAAAAATGGTTTACAAGCTCTCAAAAAGGGTGAAGTTGATGCCTTAGCAATCGGTTATACAAGATACCAAAACTTGCTCAATAGCGAGGGTTTATCTGAAAGTGAGTTTCGCCTAATCGCAACAGGGCAACCCTTGCCTAATGATTTGTTTGTAGCTAGTAGCAATCTGCCTATTGTTGTTGTTGAAAAAATGCGCGATCGCCTGGTAGAAAATCAAGACAAGCTAATTGAAGCAATTTTAGTTGGAAAAGCTAATGATAAGTATCAAGGAGCTAAACTGGTGCCAGCAAACGACAGTGATTATAACATGATTCGTGAAGTTTATAAAGCCATTGGTCAGGGGAATGTCTTTTAAGGTTAAATTTTATCTAATACCCAATTTGTAGTATAGCTTTAGCCCTTAATTCATCAACTATAGGGAATATTCCCTACTGCGAATAAGAGACTTTATTTATGTGCATTTACTACTAAACTTGTTAAAATTTATATCTGGTTGCCAGTATGCAAAAGTTTGAACAGGGAGAGAATGGGGCTGTGAGGTTAAAAAACCTTATCCTCAATAGACGAAAAAATAATGCCGCTGTCACTGAAGGATCTCGCGACATCAAAAATCCTCTCACAAAAACTCCCTTCACTGCAATTAACCGTTTCATTTCTCGGTTAAGCATTGCCAAAAAAATTAATTATGGCTACTCCCTAGCAATGGGAATAGCCGTACTAGGAACCACAGGGGGAATGCTCTGTGGAGACTATTACCAAAAGCAAGCTTTCCAAGCTTTAACGTTCGCCGACGAGCAACAACATTTGCTCAGGGATTTAGAATATTCCGTGCAGGCAGTGCAGTCACATCCCAAACGGCTAATCTCTGTCTTGGGAAATTCAATCTGGTTTGAATATGAAACTGCTAAGTTCTTGAAAGATGTTGATGTCGTAAAAAAAAATATTGCAGAACTAGCTTTATTTACGGAAGAACATTCCACAGACTTAGCAGTAAGTTCTGCTGATTTAAAGGAATTGTTAGACGGTTACACAACTGCGACAGATTCCTATTCTCAATTGCTCAAATCTTTTTGGCCAGAAATAGCTCCCTCCTCACTAAAACCCGAAGAAGTTAAAGAGGCACAGCAGCAAGTATTGGATTTAATCAGAGGGGATAGAGCTGTTAAGCTCGATGTTAAGTTTGAGCGACTGTCAGAGAGTTTGAGCTTGATGACAGAAGTAGCTAAGGCACAGCAAAGACAAGCCTATGTGAATTTTAATATAGCTGAGAAATTGCGAGTGCAAATCATCGTAGTGAGTATGTTAGTGTCAGTTGCGATCGCTACTTTTCTAGCCATCTGTACCAGCCGCGCGATCGCCATCCCTATCCAAGCTGTAACCAGCGTTGCTAAAACTATTACTCAACAAGCAAATTTTGATTTGCAAGCACCTGTCACCACAGAAGATGAAGTAGGAACCTTAGCAAAATCCATCAATCAATTAGTTCAATGGGTAGCAGAATACACCCATGAATTAGAGCTGGCTCGCCAAACTTTGGAAGAGCGAGTAGAAGAAAGAACAGAAGAGCTTACAGCAGCGCTTCACCAACTAAAACACACCCAAACCCAGTTAATCCAAACCGAAAAAATGTCCAGTTTAGGGCAAATGGTGGCAGGCGTAGCCCATGAAATCAACAACCCTATTAATTTTATTCACGGCAACCTAGAATACGCCAACGAGTATATTATAAACTTGCTGAATTTACTCCGTCTCTATCAGCAGGAATACCCGCAACCCACAGAGGCGATCGCACAAGAAATCGCAGAAATAGAACTAGAATTTATCACAGAAGATTTACTAAAACTGCTTGAATCTATGAAAATAGGTTCAGAACGCATCCGGCAAATAGTTTTGTCTTTGCGAAATTTCTCTCGCTTAGATGAATCTCAAATGAAATTAGTTGATATTCATGAAGGCATTGACAATACACTGTTGATTTTGAACAGTCGGCTCAAGCAGGGAATTGAAGTTGTCAAAAACTATGGAGAATTGCCAGAAATAGAGTGTTACCCAGCCCAGCTCAATCAAGTCTTTATGAATATTATAGCAAATGCGATAGATGCACTAGAAGAGTCATCCCATGACGCTAAAAAAGAGAAAATTCCTCAGATTTTAATTCAGACGCAAAAGTTGGACAGTAGCCAAATTCTGGTGCGAATTTGCGATAACGGCCCTGGCATTCCATCCGCAATCCAAAACAAGCTATTTGACCCATTTTTTACAACTAAAGAACCAGGAAAAGGCACTGGTATCGGACTCGCAATTTGCTACCAAATTGTGGAAAAACATCGGGGAAAAATAGAGGTAATTTCATCTTTGGGAGGGGGAGCAGAGTTTGCGATCGCACTCCCCGCCTCATCTCAAACTTGAAGCTAGATATTGTCTATTTTGAGGACATTAATGTGTTAACGACGGCACATAATTTGTTATTCGACTATTTAAACTCAGCTCCGACAGCCGCCCAATTTCCCAAACCAGCCGATTTGCTCAACCAGTTGACAGCCCGACGTAAAAAGTCGGGGCGAACTGGGCAGATATAGAGGCGCTTTTGGACTTAGTAAAAAACCATTAGCGCGAAAATTGAGCGGAAAACAGAACTCTTGGTGACAAGAAATCTGAAACCGTTGAATCACTAACGATTGAAATGGATGGGGGCGGAGGGACTTGAACCCACACGACCGTTTCGGGTCAACGGATTTTAAGTCCGTAGCGTCTACCATTCCGCCACGCCCCCCTTTGGTCAAGCTGCTGTGGTTTTGAGCGATTAACAGCAACAGCCTTTTATTCTACAGGCAAAACCCCGATTTACGCAACCCCTAATCAAAAAATTCCCAAAAGTCGCGCTGGATCTCCGCAAGCGGTACAATAGTTAACCAGCTAACGGAGCGTGTCAACTGACTTACCGGTGTTATTATTCCCCTAAAGCAAATCTATGTATATTACCTTACTGCTTTACGCCGTCTTGGCAGGAGCCTACCTCCTGGTAGTACCCGCGGCCACCTACGCTTACCTGAACAGCCGCTGGTACGTCGCTACCTCTTTTGAGCGGGGCTTCATGTACTTCTTGATGTTCTTCTTCTTCCCAGGTATGTTTCTCCTAGCTCCATTTTTGAATTTTCGGCCCAAACGGCGACAGATAGAAGCCTAAATGCGACGTATTGACGTAATTGGAATCAGTGTCGGCTTTTTTGTAGCAGGTGGGTTTGTCTACTTGCTACTGCAATTTGCCGGACTCGACAGTATGAATGCCGGGATTTGGAGTCAGTTGTTTTTGGTTGCTGGCTTGATTGGCTGGCTGGTGACTTATTTATTTCGAGCACTGACTCAAAATATGACCTACAGCCAGCAATTGCAAGACTACAAAGAAGCTGTCTTGCAGAAGCAACTGGATGCACTCACTCCTGAAGAATTAGCCAAACTTCAAGCCGAAATTGAGCAGGAAAAAGATAGTTAGTCAGTGGTTAGTTGTCAATTGTCAGTGGTTAGTTGTTAGTTGTCAGTGGTTAGTTGTTATATCATGTCCGGTCGAGCGAGATCGATTTTTGTAGGAGCGGGTTCACAAACAATACCGCCCATAATTGACAATCTCAAAAACCCGCCCCGACCGGGCTATTATGGTTAATCGCTCGGACATGATATTAGTTGTTATTAGCTCTAATACCAACTGCCAACAACCAACTGCCAACTGCCAACAACCAACTGCCAACAACCAACTGCCAACAACCAACTGCCAACAACCAATGACTGATGACTAATAACTAATGACTATTTCTAATTGTTTTGAAACGTTACGCAAGAACCACCAATGTGCATTGATTCCTTTTATTACTGCTGGCGACCCAGACTTGGAGACAACGGCTAAAGCACTGCAAATTTTGGATGACAATGGTGCAGATGCGATCGAGCTTGGCGTTCCCTATTCTGACCCGCTAGCTGACGGGCCGGTGATTCAAGCCGCTGCTACAAGGGCTCTACAGCGGGG
>Ga0075157_10001048_pt1 | contig 18364 bp, 14 predicted proteins | sample JI81BgreenDNA_FD_70967 | JGI IMG/M metagenome (GOLD analysis project Ga0075157, IMG submission 70967) | Wastewater effluent complex algal communities from Wisconsin, to seasonally profile nutrient transformation and Carbon sequestration -... | ecosystem: Engineered > WWTP > Effluent > Algae...
GAAATGGCAAGAGTCGGCGCGAGGTTGCCGGGAGTATCGCCATTGTGAACATACACATCCATCGAGGGAGGCGTGGTGGCATTTTTCGCGATGGGCGTGATGTGGATGTTGGCATCGGAATCACTGAAAGTGCGACCGATCCACAGAGCGGAATCGTTGCGGGTATCGGTGATGCCGTTGCCGAACGAGCCTGGTGTCATGTCGAGCAATTGCGCGCCACCGTTGCTGCCGTTGCCGGGGCTGCCACCGCTGCCGCCGATGTTCCCCTGCCCCCAGCGATCCCAGGTCAGCATCAGACCGTTCATGAAACCGGTGTTGGTGGTGTGGAGCTGGCGGAACTCCGCCCAGTAATCGCGCTCCGAATCCTTCTTGATGCGCAGGGCGTAGCGGAAAGTGGGATGCTGGATGGAGGAATCGAACTGATGAATGCGATAGACGCCCGAGTTGTTGACCGTCCAGAGTGTTTCGTTCGGTAACCAGCTGATGGCGTTTTTGAACGAAGCCGTGAATTGCCCCATGCTGCCGCTGCTGCCTAACAAGTCGAAAATGTTTCCATACTCGCCGTTGCTGCCGGGACCGACGGCGCTGGGCGGGCTGGTCTGCCAATAGTTCGCGTGCCACAGACCGAGGTTGTGACCCAGCTCGTGCAAGAGCGTGCCGACACTGTTGGTCTTGAGGTTGATGTTGCGACCACCCACACCGGCCGAGCCGCCGTAGGAACCCACAGGACCATTCCAGCGAATGACCTCGTTATTGTAGGCAAGGTTATCATATCCCGCGGCGCGCGCCAGGGTAATGGCGTGACCACGGAGAATCGAGTCCGCCGAGGCACCATCGTTTTGGCGCTGCACATACCAACTTTCCGGATAAGGCAACACGATCAGCGGCGTGACCGCGTAGGTGTAATACAAACGTCCGTAACTGGTGACGGAGACCCAGTCGGCCATTTGGCGCAGCGACTCATGGCATTCCGCCTCAGACTGCGGATCGATCATGTGATCGGGATAAGTCACGCGCACATACAACAAACTGCGCTGACCGGTGGTGGTGGTTCCCGGCACCGTTCCCACCGGAGCCGTGGGCGCGCCGGATCCGGCACCGGCATTGAGCGTGGGCACCAGCGATTCCCAGTGCGAACGCTCTTCGTCGGTGGCATACTCATCGGCGACCTGCTCGATGTGACCGCCCGAGCAAACATAAATCACGCGCTCCGCTGTCTCGAACGCAGGGGTTTCCGGCGTGATCGGCGGCAGGGTGTTTGCCTCGGTGCGGGCAACGACCGTTTCCTCCTTTGACACAGGACAATTTTCCACCACCTCGCGATCGCCCGGAGTGGGGCGCTCGCCGATTTCCAACTGGCGCACACGCGAGTCCGCCACGGCCATATCATAGCCCACGGAAATGCCATTAATATACGTCGAGTTCAGGCTGCGCTGCTGACCGCGTTTGCCATAGACATAGGCTTTCCAGTGCTCGCCCTCAGCCGTGGAAACCACGCGGGTGTAAGGCTTGAAGTCGGGTGAATTTTCCTGCCCGGGCAGCGGTGCGTTGCCATTCACCGTGAGAGAGGCCTTGATGTTCACGCGCTCTTCGAGCAACTCGACAACGCTCGGCGGCAGATCCTGGCGGATCACCATCGGCACGGCATTAGCAATGGCTTGTTCGGGATCGAGCGGGATCATCTGCGCAATACGCTGGGTGTGCAGCTTGGCGAGCTCCTTGCCTTTTGCCAGCATCGCCTTGCGCTCGTCTTCGGATGCGGAAAGATACGTGAATGACCACGTGCGGAAATCCGCCACTTCTTGTGGCAGGTTTTGCGCAGAGGTGGTGGCTTTCCACTCTTCGATCAACTTGGCATCCACCCCTGCGGCTGGCTGTTCCGGGCGATTGTGATGACGAACCACGGCAGTAACCTGTGGGCTAACCGCTTCGCCGGCAGGCTGATCTGTCGCGGATCGTTGCTGCCAAAGCAGCGCCATGCACGTGAGAGCGGCTGCAGCCGTTAGATAGAATCGCGTTGTGGGTTTTATCGATTTCATACAGTCCGTTGATGTGTTTTTTTCAGGAAGCCTCGAGCGTAAAGCTAAAAAAAGGAATGCCTCATGAGGACACGATCCAACCTCTCGGAAACATGGGGACGTGGCTCATGAACGCATTCCATTCATCGTGATAACTATCGGCTCGCTTGCTGATGTAAAGATCATTTTTGCTGCAACCTGATTTTTCCCACACGTGCCCGGTTGGACTGAAAAGGAAAACGCATTGACGCGGAGCCTCCGCAGCGACATCTTGCGCCAGAGTGAGTCGCAGTTATCTCAGCTGTTTATGTTTGTTACTTCTCCTGTGGTTTGCGGGCGTGGCACTGCATTTGCCCGGCACTCAGCGCGATTTGGCGATGGAGGCCCGTAAATTGCTGGATGCCCCTCAGTATAATGGTGCTTTCGCCCATGTGATCGTGACTTTCTCCGGTCAAGAAGCCACCCTGACAGGTGCGGTCGCACGAGAGGAGGAAAAGAATTTGCTGGAATCCATGGTTCGTGATCGAGTGCGCCTGCGCGATGAACAGCCTGATCGCAACCCCGTCATCGCCGTGCACAATCGCGTGGAAGTGAATGCCGATGCGGCGCCCCATCGCCACCATGAGTGGTTGCTGTTGGTGGTGTATGGTTCGCAAAAACGCATCGAAGGCGTGCTCAAGTCCCCCTCACAGCGCCTGGCCATATTGGAAAAAGTCGAAAAAGCCTGGCCTGCGCAAGACGAGACCAGCCGTGAGCGAACCAATCAAATCATCGTCGATGAAAAGGCATGGCCGGCCAGCGATTGGGAAAAAACTCTGGCCCACATGCCGGACATAGCAGCTTTGGCAGGAAAAAATGACAAACGCTCGCTTGTCGCCATCACTACGGGCGATGGACTGTGGCGGACTTTTTCCCCGTCCGCGACAAATGCCGAAATTGCCGCCGCCCTCGCCAGTGCCCGCGTTTCCGAACGGGAAGTTAACATCGCGCTCACCGACTTCCGCATTCACCAATCGGCACCTGTCACGCCTGAAACCTCTCACTAACAACTCCTGCGATCCCATGGAAGGAAATCTCTGGTTCATACTCAAACTGCTCCCCTACCTCGCCTTCTGCTGCATCGTCTCGGGCTTTGTCGGATGGACGCTTCGCGCGCACTTCGGCACGACCCCAGAACCGCAGGCGAAAACCACCCCGAAACCCCAACCCCGCAAAACAAAGCGATGAATGAGGTCAACTGGCAGGCACGCTACGAAAACGCGGATACGCCCTGGGACAAGGGCGTGCCCCACCCAATGATCGCCCGCTGGGCAAAAGATCATCCGGTCGATGGTGCCATTGTCGTCCCGGGTTGCGGACGCGGTTGGGACCTGCGAGCCTGGGCTCTGGCCTATCCGCAACACCCCGTGATCGGCATCGATTTCGCGCCCGCCGCCGCCACATGCGCGCGCGAACTGTGCCGCGACCTGCCCAACGTCACCATTCACGAAACAGATTTTTTCGCCCTGGAAACATGGTATCGCCAGGAACGCATCAGCCTGATCTGGGAACACACCTGTTTCTGCGCCATTCCACCCGCTCTCCGCGAAACCTACGTGAACACCGTGGCGCAGTTACTGCCCTCAGGCGCGCATCTCATCGGCGCGTTTTTCACCGACATTCAGTATCACGACACCGGCCCGCCCTGGAACACGCCGATGGCGGAAATCAAGGAACGCTTTTCGCCGTGGTTTGTCGTCACCCAGCCCGATGCCGATCACCGCACGTTCGCGGGTCGCGAGGGCGAGGAGCGCAGCCTGATTATGACCCGTCGTTAGAAAATGACGCAAAAAAACGCGAAGAAGGTTTCCGCTCTTCGCGCTTTGTGGCTAGCAATGAAAACGCTTATTTTTTCAGGAGCTTGACCATCGCCTCGCCCAGGCCAAGGCCCACATTCATGTATGTTTTCGCGTTGCCGTTATAGTGGCCGTTCGAGGCACCACCCATGCTGAGGGGGTTGGTGTACACCGTGGAAACATTGCCCTTGAAATCGGGATACTTGCCGCTGTTGCCATCCACAGCCATCTGACCTTCAAAAATCTTGCCATCGTTTCCAGTGGCGTTTTCCTTGCTGGTCTGACCGAGTGTGCCAAGCACGAATGGTGCGTTCGGCGCGTTGAATTCCTTGCGCAGGGCCTTGATCAGGCTGACCAGATTTTTTTCGTAGCTGGTGGCGTGGGCCTCATTGTAGCGATCTTTGTCGCCCTGCCACCAGATGAATCCGGCCACCTCAAACTTGGTCGCCTCAGGGTAGTATTTGCTGATCTCAGCGAGCACTTTTTTGGCATTGGCGATGTCATCATCATACTGCTTGCCGGCATACCAGTTGATGGGCTTGCCTTTCTTGTCGAGCCACTCGGCGGGAGGTGGGGTGGCCACGCCTTTGGCGGGATCCGCATCCCACATGTCGGGCTTGTCCTTGTATCCTGCCACGACCTTGCTGGTTTTCACACCGGCCTTGTCGGTGAATTCATACAGATAACGCTCGCTGCCGGGAGGCAGCAAATCCCAGCCGAGGCCGCGATTGCCGATGGAGCTTTTGAGAACCATCACAGGCTCGTCCAGAGCCTGGCCCAAATGATGACCGATGCCAATCTCGATGCCGATTTTGTTTCCGCTGATCGTCAGCCAGTCGTTGCGATACACATTCATGTTGTCGCCTTTTTGCATCACCGAAACATTGCGCACGTCTTTGCGAACGGTCCAGGCTCCAGCGTCATCAACGAGAAACGGATAGAGTTTTTCCGTCTTCACCGCTTTCTCCAAGGCACCGTCCTTGTCACCTTTGACCACACCCATTTCGAGGGTGTTGGACTGGCCCATGACAATGAAGACCTTCACGGGCTTGGACATGTCCGCCGGCTTGCTATCGGGACGAGGAAGATCTGCCGCAAGCAGAGACGTGGGGGACAACAGTGCAAGACCGCACAACGATAGGAGGAACTGAGTTCGTTTCATAACGGCCATGTTACCTCAGTTACGGAACGTTTCTTTCACCCATTGTTCGACTGTCCGAACGGACCGAGAAATTTTCGCAATTCGCTTGGAACGCCAGCAACGCAGTGCTAGCATGCGCCCGTCATGGCATTTGATCGTTTTTCTCAAGAACTGCTTCGCTACCCCGCACTCGGATTTTCCCTCGATACCTCGCGCATGGACATGACGCCTGAGTTCATCGAGCAGATGAAACCGAAAATTACCCGCGCATTTTCCGACATGGTGGCGCTGGAAAGTGGTGCCATCGCCAACCCCGATGAGGGCCGCATGGTGGGACACTACTGGCTGCGCAACGCCGATCTGGCGCCGTCCGCCGAAATCCGCGCTCAGATCACCGAGCCGCTCGCGGCATTGAAAAGTTTTGCGCAACAAATTCACTCGGCCGCCATCACCGCCCCCTCGGGCAACGAATTCCGTCGCATCCTGCTCATCGGCATCGGCGGCTCGGCGCTCGGACCGCAATTGGTGTCGGAAGCCCTGGGCCACAGCGCACGCATGCCGATCTTTTTCTTCGACAACACCGACCCCGATGGCATGGACCGCGTGCTGGCATCCATCGGCGAGAAGAATCTCTCCTCCACCCTGGTCCTGGTCATTTCCAAGTCCGGCGGCACTCCCGAGACCCGCAACGGCATGATCGAGGCCAAGGCCGCTTATGATGCGGCGGGGCTGGCCTTTGGCAAGCACGCCGTGGCCATCACCGGCACGGGCTCCAAACTTGATCAATACGCCACGGAACAAGGATTCCTCGCCCGTTTCCCGATGGAAGACTGGGTTGGCGGACGCACCAGCGTGCTCTCCACGGTGGGCCTCGTCCCCGCCGCCCTGCAAGGCATCGACATCACGGCCATGCTCGCCGGTGCCGCCGCGATGGATGCCGAAACTCGCAAGCACGATGCCACGAACAACGCCGCCATGCGCCTGGCGCTGGCCTGGTATCACGGCTGCAATGGCAAAGGCGAAAAGGACATGGTCGTGCTGCCCTACAAGGATTCCCTCTGCCTGATGTCGAAATACCTGCAACAGTTGGTGATGGAATCGTTAGGCAAGGAACACGATCTCGAAGGAAACCAGGTGTTCCAGGGCATCGCCGTGTATGGCAACAAAGGCTCCACCGACCAGCATGCTTACGTGCAACAACTGCGCGATGGTGTGCCGAACTTTTTCGCCACCTTCATCGAGGTGCGCAAAGGCCGCGACGGTGACACCATCGAAGTCGAACCCGGCAACACCAGTGCCGATTACCTGCAGGGCTTCCTGCGCGGCACCCGCAGCGCCCTCTATCAATCAGGCCGCAAATCCATCACCATCTCGCTGCCGGAAGTTTCCCCCTTCCAGGTCGGCCTGCTCATCGCCCTCTACGAGCGTGCTGTTTCGTTCTACGCCTCGCTGGTCAATATCAACGCCTACCATCAACCGGGCGTGGAGGCCGGGAAAAAAGCCGCGGCGACCTTCCTTGCCACGCTCAACGCCGTGCGCGGACGCCTCACGGCTTCGCCGAAAACCGCGACGGACATCGCGCGCGAAATCGATGCCGATGCCGAGGACGTCTATCACTGCCTGACCCACCTCAGCGCCAACGGAGAGGCCCAGTGCAATCTGGGATCCAGTCCGGGGGAGGATACCTTCGGGCTATAACAACCATTCATTCACCTCGCCAGTGAGTGGAACATGCGCAGCCGTGTTTCGCATGGCGGTTATTTCTTGAGGATGTGGATATCATCTTGACGCGATCCGGCAATTTTGTTTGATCCGTACTGTGAAATCATTCGTATTGCCCCCTGAATCGGGAGAATCTGTTTCCTGATCGATGGCAAGGCAGCCCTGATGACATCCTCTTTCCCTGTGAATCTCGACTCCCTATTGCGCTCCCCCGTTTTTTCCGATCCATTCCTGCTCGTAGGCATGGGCGGGATGGTGCTGATGCTCGGCTACATGGCGACACAATGGCTCTCACTCACCCGCCGCTATGCCTTTGAGACCAAACGCAACCGCCTCGAATTGGAGACCTTGGGCAAGCGCATGGAAATTCTCAACCGCAATGTGCAAGCGGCACCGGAAGTGGCGTGGAACGGCTACCGCAAGTTCACCGTTGCCCGCAAGGTGCTGGAGTGTGACGACACGTACTCCTTTTACCTCAAACCCCACAATGGCCGCCCCCTGCCCGCCTTCAAGCCAGGCCAGTATCTCACCTTCGAGGTCCAGCCCCCCGGCCTGCCCAAGCCGCAAATCCGTTGTTACTCACTGTCGGATGGAGCCCTGAGTGATGATCACTACCGCGTGACAATCAAGCGCTTCATCCGCGATGACGGCACTCCCGGCTTGGTGTCGGCTCATTTCTGCGATGAGGTGAAGGAGGGCGACCTGCTCAACGTCAAGGCACCCTCGGGCAAATTTTTCCTCGATGTGGAAGTCGATCGCCCTGTGGTGCTGATCTCCGGTGGCATCGGCATCACGCCCATGCTGGCGATGGCACGCCTGCTCACACACATCGGCGACACGCGTGAAATGTATTTTTTCTTCGGCTGCCGCAGCGGAGCGGATCACATGTTTCGCGATGAGGTGATCGAGCTTCAGAAAAAAAATCCGAACATGCGACTGCACATTTGCTACAGCCGTCCGGCAGAGGGCGACGTCAAGGGCGTGGATTACAATCACCACAGTCGCGTCACCATCGATCTCATGAAAGAGGTGCTGCCATCCAGCAACTACGAGTACTACCTCTGTGGACCGGGACCTTTCATGGATTCCTTGGTCACGGGATTGTATGAATGGGGGGTTCCAAAAAAAGATGTGAAGTTTGAGGCATTCGGCCCCGCCACGATCAAGAAAGGTGCCAAAGAAGAGGCCGCCCCTGCGGATGCCGGTGCCGCTGCTCTGATGGAAATCGAATTTTCCCGAAGTGGCAAAAAATTCCCCTGGGATCCCGAGTGCGCAAGCCTGCACGCCTTTGCCGAGAAACACGGAATTCCCATCGACTACAGTTGCGGTGCCGGAAGTTGCGGGTCCTGCCTCGTCGCGATCAAGAAAGGAAACGTCCACTACGATATGGAACCGGGACACGATGTCGATGACGGCAGTTGCCTCACCTGCATCTGCCGCCCGGCGTCTTCGATGGTCATTGACGCCTGACATCACCACGTATGGCAAAACCCGATACCAACCTCGCCTCACTCGTCCGCCAAGCGGAGCGGCCATCGCGCTGGGGTGAACCACTGGACCCGGGCATGAGCGATGCGGTGATCGATCGATTGCTCATGGTGGAACCCTTCGCCAGCATGGACCCCGCGCGTTTCCCCTCGGGCACGCCCTTGCGGGAAATCTTGCGCAACGACACCGCTGTGCGCGAGTATGATCGCGGCGGCATCATCATCCGCAAAGATGACTACGGCACCTCCGCCTATCTTGTGCTCGAAGGCGAAGTGGATGTGGTGATACGCCCGGAGATCGACCCGAAATTGTTAGGCCGTGCCGAAAACGTGAAAAAGGGCCTGTTTTCCCGCTTCGCCCAACTGTGGAATCACAATCGCGAGCCTGAGGTATGGCAAGCGGGCAAAACTCACGATTCCTTCGATGCCGGGAGCCGCGCTGTCTATCTTCAGGACTACCCGCGCATCATCAACGGTGCACAGACCGCCACACTGGCAGAAGGCAGCATGTTCGGGGAAATTTCCGCACTCAGCCGCATGCCGCGCACCGCCACCGTGGTGGCCGCCGCACCGCGCACCAAGTTGCTGGAATTCAGTTGGGAAGGCCTGCGCGACATCATGAAATATGATCCCGCCCTCAAGGCGCGCATCGATGCCATTTATCGCGAAAACTCTCTCAAGTCCTTCCTCAGCAGCCACCCGCTGTTCCGCCATCTGGATGAAGCCAGCTACCGCGAGCTCTGCGATGCCGCGCAGTTGGAGACCTACGGGGATTACAACTGGTCCGGCAACTACAAGCGCCTCGCCAAAGAAGGACAGAGCGCCACCACCGCGAGCGAGCCCGTCATTTGCCGTGAGGGCGATTACCTCAATGGCATCCACATGATCCGCGCAGGCTTCTGCCGCGTCAGCCGCAAGCTCGGCGGTGGAGAGTGCACTCTCAACTACATCGGCGCGGGCAGCGTGTTCGGCCTGGAAGACATCGCACGTCACGTGAAGAACCCGCAACAGGAACTGCTCGCCTCACACACCCTGCGCTCGCTGGGCTACGCACACTTGATCTTCATCCCCACCGCCGCAGTGGAAAAATTCGCCCGCCACGACTGGGCGGCCCGAGAGTCTGACGCATCGCTCCTCGCGGAACCAGCACCCGATATTTCCACCGAAAAACACGAGGCACCTTCCGCCAGCCTCATGGAGTTCATGGCGGAACATCGCTTTCTCAATGGCACGAAGTCGATGGTCATCGATATGGATCGCTGCACCCGCTGCGATGACTGCGTGCGCGCCTGCGCCTCCACCCACGATGGCAACCCCCGTTTCCTGCGCCACGGCCCCATTCACGGTAACCTGATGATCGCCAATGCCTGCATGCATTGCGTCGATCCCGTCTGCATGATCGGCTGCCCCACCGGTGCCATCCACCGCACCAGCTTCGGCGGAGAAGTGGTGATCAACCCCGGTACCTGCATCGGCTGCGGGGCTTGTGCCGCGAACTGCCCCTACGATTCCATCCGCATGGTCGAGGTGCGCTCCAAGTCCGGGGAATTCCTGGTGGATCAGGACTTTCAACCCATCCTCAAGGCCACCAAGTGCGACTTCTGCGTCGAACAGAAGAGCGGTCCCGCCTGCATGAATGCCTGCCCGCACGATGCACTCAGCCGCACCAACCTCACCCGCATCACCCCTCTCACCCAGTGGCTCAAAAGCACATAGACATCCTGCGCCGCCGTTGGGCTGCCCTTACCGTGACCACCCTGGTGATCGCGGCATTGGGCTACGCCTATGTGAACATCGCGCCGCTCTATCCACGACATCCGTATCTCAGCGGCTGGGCGCTTTTCGCCATCATGCTGCTGCTCACTTTTTTCAACCTGCGCAAAAAAGTCCCCTTCCTCCGCCTCGGCAGCACCGGCCTGTGGTTGCAAATCCACATCTACGTCGGCCTCGTCTCCGGTGCCCTCTTTCTCATGCACACGGGCTTTGGCTGGCCCCATGGCTGGCTCAATCAACTCATCGCACTGTGTTTCATCATCGTTTTTATCACCGGCGTGATCGGCTTGTGGATCAGCCGTGAATTCCCCCGGCGCCTCACCGTCGCCGGCTTCGAGACCCCCTTCGAACGCATGCCGCAGGTGCGTCGTCAATTACGACAATCAGCCGAATCCATGATCCTGCAAGGTGCGGAAGGCCCCGCATCCTCGCTCATCGCGGATTTCTATACTCACAAACTCGGCCTGTTTTTCACCAGGCATGAAAACTTTTTCGCCCACCTCCAGCGCTCGCGCACAGCACAAGCCGCCCATGCCGCGCAGTTCGATGAAATTCAACGCTACGCCCGCAAGAATGAACAGGAACTGCTGAAAAAACTCGCCGAACTCGTCGAACAAAAACATCTGCTGGATTACCAATACTCCCTCCAACTCACCCTGCGCGTCTGGCTCTTCGCTCACATCCCTCTGAGTTATTCCCTGCTGATTCTCAGCATCGCGCACATCTTCATCGTTTATTCTTTCTCCGGATCCACCCCATGAATCATGACCGACCATCGCCGGACTTCGCGTCGCACGAATACATCCGCCCCCAAGTGAATTGGGAATGCGGTCACGCGTGTGACGGTTGCCCGTGTCGCATCGGTCCCTCACCCCGCGGCGAATGCCGCGCCTCATACGAATGCTCCCCACGCTTGCAAACAAAACCGGGAGAGAGCAAGGGACAATGGCTTTGCACTCGACCGAAATCCGGCGGCGGCAAATGCGAGAATGGCCCGCTTCCCGATGGCACTTGCTGCCGTGCCATACCGAAATGCCAACCGCGCCGCACTCTCCGGTCCCTCCGCCAGCGGGCGATTGTGTTGACCTGCATCGCCACGGTATTGCTCCTGTGCATCGGCATCAGTCACAGCCTGCGCGATGATTTCATCAGTCCGGGACCGGTTTCCTCGATCCATGCCAGCGATCATTTTTCGCGCATCCACCACAGCAAGTCCGGTGAGGTGAGCACCTGCGCGGCCTGTCACGAGGGGGCGATGTCAGGAGCGGACTCATGGCATCGCAAGGCATTCGCCGCATCACAGCAAGGACTGAGCCCCGGCGAACTGCTCCAGCGGGGGCCGATCGGAGCGGGCCCCATGGACCAGAAATGCCTCGCCTGTCATCAGGGGAAAGAGCTTCACGCACCGAACATGCCGGCCGATTTTGCCTGCCATGAGTGCCATAAGGAACATGCGGGCGTCATGCCCCCCGCCGACAATGCCTACTGCATCGCCTGCCATGGCGCCGCCGATCTCATGGCCAAAGCCCGCAGTCTCGGCCCCCACACCAACCCTCACGGCAACGTGGCCATTCCCGCAACAAGCGGAACGAAAATCCAGCCACGCCAACGACCCGAGGGCGGCTACACCGATGTCATCACCGCCTTTTTCACAGACCATCCCGAGTTCCGCCAGATCCGCGAAGGCATCAAGGACACCAACACCCTCAAGTTCAATCACGCCGTCCACATGGGCAAAGGGAACATTCCGCGCGAGCTGAAATGCGTGGAATGCCACAAGCAGGATTCCCGTGGCGAATACCAACTTCCCATTACTTATGCCGAGCATTGCAAGGAATGCCACACCCTTCAGTTCGATGAAAAAACGCCCGGCCTCACCTTGCCGCACGGCGATCCCTACTACGTCCGCGCCTTTCTCCGCAGCCTGAATATCCAATACGAAGAGTTCGGTCGCGATGTCGAGGGCATCACCCGGCGTGATGACCTCATCCGCTACATCACCGAGAAACGCAGCAGCATCGAGAGCCAATACCAAACCGGCGAAGACCTTGAGCACATGGTCTTCTTCTCCGACAAAGGCACCAAGTTCGCCGATGGCCAGCGCGCCGCCTTCACCGGTTGCGCCGTCTGCCATGAAGTGAAGCCGGCCGAAGCCGCCAACGCCACGCCCTTGATCAAAAACGTCGGCGTCCCCACCCGATGGATGACGCTCGGAAAATTCGATCACTCGCTCCACCAGAAAGGTCTCAGTTGTGTCGATTGTCACAAGGTCATGGATAGCAAGCTCACCAGCGATCTCAATCTCCCGTCGATCAAGTCGTGCATCGACTGCCACAGCCCGCAAGGCGGCATCCGCCACGACTGCACCACCTGCCACAGCTACCACAAGAGCAGCCCCTTCGAGCCCCTGACGCCAGCACCGAAAAAAGACGATGCAAACATTCGCTAACGAATCAATGCTCCGATGCGTTCTCTTCGTCTAACGTCTCCTTGCACCATCACGAGACCTACGTGTCGCAACACATCCTTCGGCGCAGCATCCAAAAACCATTGCCAATCGCGATGCCCCGCATGCACCTCTTGCACGCGCAACCTCAACTCCACAGCGCCGTCACGACCTAACATTTCATCAACCGATGCCACCAAAGGCAAAAGCGCACGATCAAATCGCCGCCCACTTCCGTGCCACGCGGAAACATCCACATGCGCCAGCATCGCGGCATTGCCGAACAAATCGGAAATCGGCCCATCGCCGCCCGTGAGCACCGCCAGTGCCTCCACAATCGAAAGCGCTGCGATGTATGATTTCAGGTAGATCAACGCATCGCGCAAATTCGCCCGACTGCATTCATCCAGTATCCGATAAGCTTCATCGTCAGGCACATTCCCGTGCCGACGCCAAATCACTCCCGGATCGAGATCATGGAAAAACCTTTCCATACGACACAGAGCCTCGCGATAGGTCCGGATCGTATACGCCCCGCCCTCCTGGAAATCCCGATTCGTTTCCGCGAGAATTTCCCACGTGTTGTCGATGAATTGTCCAAAATCCGGTTTGCCAAAACTCTGCACATCCGCATTCGCCACCTTCACCGCCAGCACTTGGATCGACTCGATTTTCTCGCTGGGCAGGTTCAGCGCGCGAATACGATCGCCTAACAGATCGTCAGGCGATTTGCCATCCACCGGAGCACGGAATGGAATCGTAGCCTCAATACAAGCCGCGATCGCCCACAGATCGTGATCTTGCAAAAACGCTCGCAACTCCCGCACCGCCAGCACCGCACTCAAAAACTCGTTCAGCCCCGCATCTAGCGGCAATTCCTGCCCTGCGGAAAATCCGAAAATCGTCGCCACTCCAGACACCAGTTCATCCGGAACCGCGGTCAACCAAACACGCCCCTCACACCTAGACACCACGTCACCGATCTTCTCGGAAATTTCCGGTGCCATGCCCCCGTCCACCGACAGATAGACCACATCATGGTAGATGACCGCCAGTCTCGCCAATGCCGGAACTTCCCGAGCCACCGCAAAAAGATGGTCAAGATCATGGTAACAACGCGACTCCTGCGTCATCGCCCGATACACCAACTGCCCCGCCGCTTCGAGCGTGGCCAATCGCTTTCCATCAAGCTCAGCCCCACGGACTTCATACAGCGAATCCTTGAGCAGATGCAACAATTCAGAAATAGGAGCTGCATCCTGCATAACTGTCTCTACCAGACTGCTCTTTGCGAGCCAAGCCATTTGTGCCCAACAGATCGAGAATCAAAATTATACCAATGGGGGAAACTACTGTTTTGCACTTCATCAATGACCTTCCATTTGCTATTTTTTGGGTGGATGATTACTCACGGTGCGCCTGTGGTGAAGTGACAAGATACAAAGCATCTTTCCCTTAGGCCGGTTGCTTTGGCTCATGAGATAGCTAATATCGTCACCTGCAACGAGCGTCGCTTTTTCCGTAATGATCAATTCCACCTCAGCACCTACGACGAACTTATCATCCGTATAAACATGTTCGCTAACCACATGCGGATAGTCCTTTCCATCAACAGACTTAATCTCAAGCCACACCGATTTTGCATCCTCGCTTCTATCTCTTTTATCCGGCGGAGAAACAACAATCCCTTTCACCTTGCACTCTTTGAAGAGAGGCCCAAATCGTCCATCAATGTGAAATTTCGGTCCTATGTCTTGGTAAGAAATCGCAACCGATGGGCTAGACTCCTCTTGGGCGATTCCACGCGAAGAACAAAATACGAGAAACAATGAAATTTGTATGACTGGGAATATACGGTTCATAATGAAGCTGAATGGAAAAATTGTCGAAATGAAGAGTAAACGAAAACAGCTCATTAGCAAGCCATGGAAGATGCCTAGCAGGAGTCAGCATATCAGTGGTCAAATGACATGCGTCTCGTGTGTGTATCAATGCCATGACTTGATTACCGAGCGAATGAATTCCCGATCCTTTTCACCTCAATTACACCGTCACTTCACCGTCATCACGATGCATCCTTCCGCGTCTCTTTCGAAGGTTGCAAGCCGATCTTTCACATCCCTCTCTTCGCCGATGCCGAATAACCTCACCGGGTTTTTCCGGCCCTTGACTCTGACCCCTCCAAGATCCACTGCCTCTTCTGCGATGCCGGCGGCGTCCTTGACCTCTTCGGAATAAATCACCTCGCAATGGAATTCCTTGGTCAGGCCTTCGAGTCGCGAGGCAAGATTCACGGTATCGCCGATGACGCCGAATTCTGTGCGATCGGGGGATCCAATTTCACCGGCAATGGCCTCACCCAAATGCAGCCCGACGCCGATTCTAAACGGCGCTTTTCCTTCGGACTGCCATCTTGCGTTCATCTCTTTCAGCACAGAAATCATATCTTTGGCCGCGAAAATCGCCCGGCGCGCATTGTCTTTTTCCTCGCCCATTCCCAGCGCTCCCCAGTGCGCCATGACGGCATCGCCGATGAATTTATCGAGCGTTCCGCCGTGACGGAAAATCACCTCGACCATGGCAGTGAGATACTCGTTGAGTTGTTTCACCAAATCACCGGGATCCGTCTGTTCCGATCGCTCGGTGAAACCGCGCACATCGGAGAACAACACCACAACCCGGCGCTTCACACCGGATGCAGTCACTTTCCAATCGTCCTGCGCGTCGATCATGGCATCCGCCACATCGCGGGAAACAAAACGCCGGAAGTCCTTGCGCAATCGGCTTTTTTCTAAGCGCTCAGTGACAATTTCATAGGACTGCGCCACCGCCCATCCGACCAGCAGTGTCAACAAACCTCCCGACACCGGCAGCAGGATCGACCGGTTGGCACCCAGCAGTACCGTGATGACCAAGGCCGCCGCAAGCATCGCCAGGATACCAAACACGGAGACCATCGGGCGCGTCACCCACATCGACCACAACAATGCGAACAAACCCATGACCGACATGATCGGCAAGGGATTGCCCACACGATGGATGAATGCCCCGTCCAGCCCACAGGCGATGGCCTGCATGTGCAATTGCGGACCGGAAATCGTTCCCATCGGTGTCAAATGCATATCTTGAAACCGTGGGGCCACGGGTCCAATCATCACCACCTTGTCACGAAAAAACTCTCCGTTCTGATAGTTGTGTTGCCATTCTTTTTCCGAAAAAATCTGATAGATACTGATCGGCTTATAGACATCCAAGGCGCCCGTTTCCGTTCTGCCCGAGAATCGCAACTCTTTATCGCCGCGCGGTGGAGCATATCCCATGGCCTGGATCACTTGGGCGGCGAGTGAAAGATACTCCGTTTCACCAGCCCGCCGGATGCCCTCGTTCATCATGCTTTTTGTCGTGCTGTAACGGGCACTGCGCACCAGTCCATCACGCGCATCAACGTTAAAATTGCAAAAGCCCACCAGTGGCTCCGTCTCCCCGTCATAGAAAAGATCCATGGGTTCCACCAAGGTGTATTGATCACCGTCAACGGCCTGACCGGCATCGCTGAACACGGATACCAGAACGATGCGCCCGGGATATTTCTGTACGGCATCCGCCAGCGCGGCATCCGCTTCCAAGTTGCTCTCCTGGGTGAAAATCAAGTCAAAGACCAAAACTTTCACGCCCGCGCCCATCAAACGATCTATCGCATCCGCCCACACTCTGCGGTCCCATGGGAAACCCTCGCTCATGCGTTTCAAGGTGGGGCTTGCTGCCACTTCGGCGGGATCTATCGCGTCCAATGACAAACTCGGCTCATCGATGCCCAATAACACCAGCTCCTTCTTTTCCGGCGGACCACCCGTCACACGAATGATGTAATCACCGAGCTTACGATCCAAGGCATCGATGGCCGGACGAAAAGGAAAAATCCCGCACGTCAACACCACGACCATCACTCCCACCAGGCATGCCACACCCTTGCGCCCGTTTTTCAGCATGCCTGATTTTTTCATTGCCATGTTCAGCGGGCTTATCTAAAACGTATGGAAATGAAAAGCGCAATCTTCGGCTCTGTGTGTCTGCTATCGGTATCGGGGCTTCAGGCGGACATCCTGTCCAACTTCAGCCCGTATCTCAGCTTTTCACGACCGGACTATGACCCGGCGGTGTTCAAAAATGACACCTCGGACATGGGTCCGCAGTATGCACCGTTCTCGCCCGCGGATTCGGACCTCGGGGTGCAACAAATTCTCAGCAGCTACGACGGCCTGCCCCCCGTGCAGTTCCAATTCCGCAACAGCCTCAGCTACACCGACAACGCTCCCGACTTCGATCCCAGAACCTCGGACTCCGGCTGGCTGTGGTCGGGTCTGGTGGACGTCAGTTGGATGCCCATGCTGGCGAATGGTTGGTATGTCGATGCCGGACTGAGCCAATCGGTGTTCCGCTACGAAGGCAGCATTCCCTCGGACTTCGAAAACTTTGAAGCACGCCTCGGTTTGGTGAAATCATTGCCGGATCTCGATGACCTGCAATTTTTTGTCCGCTTCGAATACCAGCGCCTGACTTCGGACCAGATCTCGGAAAGCAACTATCTGGCCAGCCGCATCCGCACCGGGCTGCGCAAAACCATATTCCTCCGACCCCGCTATCAACTGTCGGCCGGCATCGACGCCGCATTTGACATCAGTGCCGAGGTGGATCGCAGGGAGCGGGATTTTTACACAGCGGACGTCAAATACTCCTACCTGCTGACCGACAAAACGAGCCTATCGGTTTTCTGGAGCGGTTCCTACTGGAACTTCCGCAACACCGCCCGCGAGGATTGGAACCATCTCTTCGGCTGCGAGTTGTTGTGGATGCCCACGCAACACCTCACGGTTTTCACCAACATCACCTACACTCATCACGATTCCAACACCATATTGGGCTTCAATGATTTCGAGGCTCTGCAAGCGGGCCTTGGCATTGGCATCCACTACTCCTTCTGAACCTATGAAACCACTGATTGCCTTCACGATTCTCGCTTTGTCCGCATCGCCTTTGGCAGCGGAATCCCTGCGCTCCGCCACAGTCACGGCCGCCATTCAGGATGTGCAAATCTATCCCGCCAGCGGCACAGCCCGCAAAGCGGCCATCGGTGACAAACTCTCTCTGCCGTCGTCGTTGCAAACGGGCCGCAAATCACGGGCGGAACTCACATTCACCGACAAGACGATCACGCGGCTCGGCCAAAATTCCGTCTTCAGCTTCCGCGAAGGCGGTCGCAATGTGGAACTCAAGCAAGGCTCTGTTCTCATGCAGGTGCCCAAAACCGCAGGTGGTGCTACCATCCGCACGGCTACCGTGACCTGCGCCATCACAGGAACCACCAGCATGTTTGAATACAACCCCAAAAATTGGATCAAACTCATCACGCTGGAGGGCACACAAAAGCTCACCATCAACGGCTCCAAAGTCAGCGTGCTTCTCCCCGCGGGAAAAATGATCATCATGCATCCGGATGCCAAAGTCATCCCGCCCCCTGTGGACATCGATGTTGCCAAGCTGGTGAAAACATCGCAACTCATCCAAAACGACGGCTTTGCCCCATTGCCGGCACCTGCTCTTGCTCTCATCCATGATACCGTGCACAAGCAAACCGTGGCCAAGCGCCAAGGTCTCTTGCAGCCCACCAATCAACTTGTCACCGGCCCCGGTGCCCGCACATCGAACGAGCAGGCATCATCCGTCCTGGGCGGCGGGACCAGACCACAAGTGATCCAACAGGGAGCCACGGGCAACCCTTTCACTATCAGGATACCCTGAATGTTCAATCTGTCCCGTGCGGCACCCGAAGCCAAGCGAGACTCATGATGCCGAGTTGTGAGGCGATGAAGATGATCAACCAAACAAACGCCGCATCCGTGAAGCCGTAGGAATGCAGGCCGATGCCTAACATGTTGGTGCCG
>Ga0075157_10001050_pt1 | contig 18342 bp, 17 predicted proteins | sample JI81BgreenDNA_FD_70967 | JGI IMG/M metagenome (GOLD analysis project Ga0075157, IMG submission 70967) | Wastewater effluent complex algal communities from Wisconsin, to seasonally profile nutrient transformation and Carbon sequestration -... | ecosystem: Engineered > WWTP > Effluent > Algae...
CTTGCTGGCCGTGCATGACGACGGCCGCGTACTGCATTGGGGCGGCGGCATGCAGGGAGGCCTAGGCAGTGCCATGCCAGGCACTGTGGCCCGAGTCATTGGTGGCGTGAGCGGCGCAGTGGGGGTGGCGAGCGATCACCCGCGCTCGCTGGTGGTCACCGCTAGCGGTGGGCTCATGGGGTGGGGGCGCAACTGGCGTGGCGCGCTGGGTGTCACCCACAACGGCGACGACAACCTGGTGGTCAATGCAGCCGTGGCCGTAGGGCAGGTGAGTGGCGTCGTGCAGGCACGCGCCTGCGGCATCGCCAGCTTCGCATTGCGCAACGACGGAAGCGTGTGGCTCCTGCCCGCGGTGCGAAGCTTGGCAGGTGCCGTCAGCGCGCGACCCGTGGCGGGACTGGCTGGCATCGTGCGGCTCGCTCAGGTGAGCACCGGGTTCAGTGGCTGCAACCTGTTGGCCATCGACGGCGACGGCCGAGTCTGGCTGGCGATCGCACGAGACGGTGACTACGATGGTGTGCTCCAGCAAACTGTGATGATCACATCGGTGGAGCAGGATCTGCGAGCGCCGGCTGGCGTTCGCGATCTGTCGTGCAGCGAAGTCATCTTCGATGCCAACACCACACACTGCCTGGCGATCACAGCGGACGGCAGTGTGTGGGCCTGGGGTGACAACGGCGGCGGACGCCTGGGCACTGGCGACACCGTCAGCCGCACCCTGCCGGTCAGGCTGACCGGCCTGCCCGCGGTGCGGCAGGTGGCCGTGACGATTGGTCGCTCATACCTGCTGACAGAGTCCGGGCAGGTTTGGGCCTGGGGCGGCTTCAACGGCGACGCTCTGATGGGTGGTCGTACCGCGGTCACTCAGGCAGTGGGCTACTCCGACTTCTGGGTTCCCGGCCCAGTACCTTCGATCAGTGATGTTGAGTACCTTGCTGCCGCCCAGCATTTCGTCACGGTGATGAAGCGAGACGGAACGGTCTGGTCGTGGGGCACCAATCTGCGGGGCGTGTTCGGTGATGGTCTGGCCGGCACCTACACCGGGGTCCCCACACAAGCCCTGGGCATCTCATTGAAGTAGCGAGGTTCCCGTGACGGCTGGAGTCACGCAGATCAAGTCTCTCCGCACGTGGAAAATCGACAGCGCATGCACGAGCTGTCCGTGACTGGGTACGAACTTCTTCAGCAGAGAGAACGGCCGCTGGCCATCGCCCAGGTGAACCTGTCCTATCCCAAGGGCGGCCAGAGTAGCCAAGCCGACTGGTTCCTCGTTCAAGCTGGCAGCTAACCTGATCGGCTGAGAGCCAGCACCAACCGGCCCTCCCGGCTTTGAACACCGCGCTTAACCTGCTACCGCTCAGGCGTGCGGCTTCTCCCACCGCGCAGACCGACGAAAAACCGAAATGGAAATGGAGGAGAGTTTGACCCTCAAGCATCTGTCGCATCGCAGTGGCACCATGGATCTGCTGCCTCTTGGCTTGGCGGCTGAAGCAGGACGCCTGTGCCGCTGGTTCACTCTCCTGGGTGGTTCGCTAATCCTGGTGGGTTGTCTGAGCTCGCCACCGAAGCAGTCCGGGGCTGATGCGCCAGGCGCAGTCAGCCAGGCCGAGCGAGCTGCAGCAGCCGGGCGCGCACCACGCTCTCAGCCGGCGCTACAGAGCCGCGACGCGGCGGCTGAGCAGGAAGTCGCCTGTGCGGCGCCGACGCTGGTCGCACAGGTCGGATCCGTCGCCGAAGCTGGCGCGGCTGCGTCGTTCCAGCGGGCCGCTCACGAGGTCACCAGGGTGCGGACGGCACGCGAGCAGTGGCGTAGCGAGGTCATGCAAGCCAAGCGGCAGACTTTCGCCCTGAACGCGCCTGCTCCTGGCTTTGGTTGCCGCAATCCGGCGCTGGGCCCGTCGGCTGACCGACCCGGTCGTGACCGAGAAGGTAGCCTGTGGGCAGATCCGGACTGCATACCCGGGTACGGCGTCAACGCGCCGCGCAACTCCTCTCCTGCACTGTCTGCGTTGGCCAAGAACGTTGCCGGCCTGAAGCGAGCCGACAGTAGCTTGACGGACGCCGAGCGGGCTGCGAGTGCTGCCCTCATAGACGCGTACTCGAAGCTGGTTGAGTCCGCCGCTGCCAGTAACCGCCCGGGGCCACAGGCGGCCGACCTCGCCGTCGTTGCCTCGTTGGGCTCGGAGGTTGTTCGTCCCTGTCTGAGCTCGATGAGTGCCACCGCGGCTACCAACCTCATGGCACTCGAAGCGGCCAACGTCGCGGCTGACAATTACGTGCTGCGGGCGATGGATACCCTGGCCCCGTCGGTGGCCGAGCGCCTCGCACCGATCACGAATCGGGCCGAGCAGGAGGCTTTGTTCGAACAACTCCTTCCCTCTGCAGCGTTGCGGGGCTTTGCGCTGAGACACCCGGCGGTTGCAGCCGAGTGGGAGAAGGGTCGGCTCCGCTGGGTCGCTGCTGAAGAAGCGGCTCGGGGAGCGGCGGATGCGATTCCTGAGGCACGCACGGTCCGCCCGGCCTCTCGCGACACTTCTGCTGCCTTGGGCCTAGACGGCCGGGATCAAAGGTTTCCTTGCCTCTTCGAAGTCACGGAGGCGCAGCACGAGATCGGCCGCGCGAAAGGCCTGACTCGCAGTACGCTGCGCGCGGATCCAGTGAACCGCCGCTTGTTCGATCTGCAGTCGTACCTGCGTGACGTACGCGACCCAGACAACCGGAGCGCCAGCTCCAATGTCATGACCAGGGATCTCGTCGCCTGGGTTGAGCAGCTCCAATCGCCTTCAGCTCGACTGAGCGATGCTGCCAACTGCTTGCTGTCTGCCACCGAGCCCTATGACTCGCGCGGCATCATCGAGGCCTTCCTGCTTGATCGGAAGCTCAAGGAGAAGGGGTCGGGAAACCCTGCACTCCGTGCCGAGTCGATGGCGAGGCTGCGCAAGGTCGCTGACCAGGGAAGCGGCTATGCCGCGATGCTGCTGGCCTCGCATCTGATGCGTCGTCAAGCCACTGCTGAGGAGCTGAAGTCGGCCGTCCAATACTTGACCCGGGCAGCTGAGCAGTTCCGCATGTTGCCGGCCGAGCAGCTGCCGCCCTCGCGCGAGCAACCGCTGCTCCAGACACGCGTTTACAAGCCGTTGTTCGCAATCCTCACGGGACAAGTGCCGGGCGCTCGAGATCTGGTACTTGCACGCAAGCTTTTCGACGAGCATCACGACCAGTTGGACCCCGCCTTCCGACAGTCCCTGATCGCTGCGATACCGGGTGCCAAGGAGATTGCCGAGCGTTACGCGCGCGCTGCTGCCGAAGCCGAAGAGCGTCGACAAAGAGCTGAGTCAGAACGGCTCACGCGCGAGGTCGCCAGGTCCCGGTGGGATCGGTGTTTCCGGGACAACTTCGATTCTTCGTACCATGGTTGGCCTGTCGAACCTCGAATCCGCGCGATCAGCTCCTTCGTTGTAAACCAGACATGCGGGCCGATGCCCTCAAGATGACCAACTTCGGCTTGCGCTGGAACGAAGTGTCTGACCGACAAGTGATGGACGTGGCCTACGTACTGCAGATGGTGGTCGGTGGACTCAAGACGTGGTCTTTGTGCTTGCAGCTGCCCATACGAGCATTTCAGGCCTGACCGCGTAGACCGATGATCGTCATGGCACGCTGCCCGGTGGCCAAGGCCGTTTCGCCAGAATCGAGACCCATGAACGATCTACCTCTAGCCCACCCGGCAGTTCTGCGCGCAGCCCTGCTGGCCGCCATGCTATTTGCTGCCGGATGCGCCTCGCCACCACAGCGGCCCCCTGCCGGGCCGGATGCGACGGCAGCCCGAGGTGAGGTCGCCGTTCGCACGCCGCTGATCGACTTCGAGCTGAGTGGGGTGGTGGGGCACCTCCAGAAGGGCGACAGACCCGATCAGCGCCGTTTCTCGTATCTCGATCAGCCAGGGGGCTACCAGTACGGCAAGCCTCTGCAGGTGAAGAGAAACGAGACCGAGGAGGCTCGCTACCAGCGCCTGCTGGGTGCCTTGTCCACGGCGTTTCGGAAGGCAGGTTGCTCGACGCCCGTGTCGTCCATCAAGGACGCTGCCTTCGACTCGCGCCCACCCGAGTTCAGGGACCCTTCGCTGGAAGCCGAGCCGAGGATCGATGACCTCGCGCTCCTGCGGGCCAGCATCCAGGCCCTGGTCGCCGCGGACCGCGCCTGGGCCGAGCAACTGCGGCAGCAGGCACAACACAGGGCCCAGCAAGCGGACTTTCACCTCCAGCAGACCAAGGTTCCCTTGATGTCTGCCAATGTCGCCGACATGGGCAAGTCCTTCGAGATGGCCCGCCAAGAGCGAGAGTGGTCGAAGCGACTTCTCCAGGCAGCGGCGCAGATCGACCGCAACGTGAGCATTCTGCAAACGCGCATCGCTAGCGTGGACGTCATGCTCGAACCCAGCCGACAACGCCTTCGTGCGCAACTCGATGCGGAGATCAGCGCGCTGGCGACTACGCCACGGGCACTGCAGCGAGCGGCCGAGTACATCGAGCCGTTTACGTACATATCGCACTTGTCCGAAGAGCTGCCCCTTTGCGGGGCCGGTGGCCTGCAAGCCCTCAGGACCCACGTGTTCGACCGCGTGGTCGGTGAGCTGCTGGCCCCCTTGCGGGAGCTCTTCCTGAAATCGACTACTTCCGAAAGGAGCGTCTTCACCGGAAACAGCGAACTGGACGCCGCATTCTTCGGCGCGCCCGTGATCGCCGCAGAAATGCAGCGCCGGGTCAGCGTCATCGAGGATCAGCGCCAAGCGGAAATCCGCAAGGCCGCCGAGCTTCGAGCCGCGGAGCGGAGGCGCATCGCCGAGGCGCGAGCAGCGCTGCGCGCGAAACGGGTAAGGGAGAACTTGTCGCCCGACCCTGAGAGCGTAGCCATAGCCTGGGCCCGGGAGGTCGCGGCATCGGCCGCTGCAGACCCGTTGGGTACGGCGACGATCTTCCTCGGTCTGTTCGGCACGGTCACCTACGAGGCGTCTGGAGAAGGCTACTGCCGGGTCTCGGTCTCTGCGCGTGACGAACGTGACCGGCGCTGCACCCACAGATGGTCGGTGTCGGCGAGCGAGCTGCGGTGCGCGCGCTCTGGAGGTGGCCATCAGTGCAGCTTTGTTTCGACGGTCACCCCATCTGGCGAAGGTCGCACCAGCTACAACGCCAGCTCGGGCCACTTCACCTGGCGGCCGGATGGGGAGCTCGATGTCAAGGTCACCAGCGACGTTGGTTATCACATCTGGGGACCGCGGGGCAGTTCAGGTTCGCGGCCCGGTCCGTCTGCGCAACGTTCGGCTGGCGAAATCGTCAAGGAAATCCAGGACCTTCGCTGTGAGACAGGCGTCGACAGCAAGCAGGTCTGCAGGAACCGCTAGCGCCGGTGGTACGGATCCCTCTGGCCGCCAGCAGCTTGCGTTTGGGACTGCACTGATGTGCAAGCGGTGGGCGGCATTGACCAATCAAACTTGCCGACAATGAGAGGTTTAAAGCGCCGCCACTAGCGACAAAGCGCACTTGTCGATTGCAAACCTCCTGCGGCGCATGAACTCCGTGCCGTATAGCTGATGCTCAAGCGCACCTTCTAGTGGCCGACTGCCGCTGGCCGCAAGAGTCCGCTTCATGGGCAGGCATTGCTCGCTTGAGGTGGCTGCGACGAACAGTGCGGAGCACCCACAATCGAACGCGTCGACCATAGCCGACACCTCATCAGCGGTGGTGCGCCCGCATGGCGAGCCATCGATGAGCGATGTGAGTGTGAATGCCCACTGACGCGCGATATCAAGACTTATCAAGGTAGTAAGCCACCTGGAAGGGCGGGTAAGGGCGCTTGCACAACTGGACGACTCGCCCGGCAGCCGTCCGGCGGACGACGAGCGGCTCTGGCCTTGCTCGGCGTGATGGATGTGCAGGCCGGGTCTCCCGACCATCTGCACACTTAAAGCACTTGCTGCACTTGTTGCGTTTAACCGGTACCATGCCGAAATCGATGCAGTGATGTACGCGCCCGGGCCGTGTCCCCGTGGTTCGCAGCAACATCCAGGAGAGCACCCATGCGCACCCTCGAGAAAGCCCGTCAGGTCCTGCCCCCTCCGCTGTCCCGACAGGACATGGAGATGGCCCGGGTCGCCCAGCGCTGCATCATGGAAGCACTGGACCACTCGCGCGCCGCGGCGATCACCCTGACCACCGACAGCGGCGAACACCCGACCGTCGACGTGCCGCCCGCCGCGCTCAAGCTCATCGGGCAACTGCTCGGCGCCTTGAGCGAAGGGCGTCCGATCACGATCGTGCCCTCCAACCAGGAGTTCAGCACGGTCGAGGCTGCGCACTTCCTCAACGTCTCCAGGCCCTTTGTGATCAAGGAGATCGAGTCCGGACGACTGCCCCACCGCATGGTCGGCACCCATCGACGCGTCGCCTTCGAGGACCTGATCGCCTACGCCCGGAAGATGCGCGAGCGGCAGGAGGCCGCGCTCGAGCGCCTGGCAGAGAACTCCCGAGAACTCGGCCTGGACTACTGACATGGCCGGGCACGCGCGCTACACGGCGCTCCTCGACGCGTGCGTGCTGTACCCGCTGGCCATGGCCGACGCACTGATGAGCCTGGCGACGGCTGGGCTGTTCGCGGCCAAGTGGACTGCCCGAATCGAGTCGGAATGGATCGCAGCGCTGGAGGAGAAGCGGCCCGACCTGCACGGCCGCCTGGGCTTCCGACGCGACCAGATGCGCGAGGCGATCCCCGACTGGGAGGTCCCCGAAGCCGCCTGGCTGGCCTGTGCCGGTGGGCTCAGATTGCCCGACCCGGACGATGTGCACGTGCTGGCCGCGGCGCTGGCTGGCCACGCGGATTGCATCGTCACGGCCAACCTGAAGGACTTTCCCGCAGAGGCTGTGGGCGCGCTCGGCATCGAGGTCATCCACCCGGATCAGTTCATCGTCGCGCAGTGGGATCTGGACCAGCTGGTGGCCGTCGCGGCCTTCAAGCGGATGCGGGCCCGGTGGAAGAAGCCCAGCGCGACCGCCGAGCACTTCGCCGAAGCGATGGAACGCGGCGGGCTGCCCGCCACGGCGCAGCGACTGCGCGAAGCGATCGAGCTGATCTAGACCGATGACCGAGGAGATCGCTCCTGGGGGCACGCCCCGAACGCCCGAGGTCGATGAAGTGCTTCGGCGCATCGGCCGGAACCTGCTGCTGTTCCAGCAGATCGAGCACCTGCTCAAGCATCTGGTGGCGAGCTCCCGGGTCGAAGGGAACCTGGCGTCGGTGCAGGGCAACTTCGAAGAGCGCCGCACCAAGTTCCAGAAGCAGACCCTGGGTCAGCTAGCCGGGCAGTTCGTGGACGAGCTGCTCGCGGACGCGGGCGAGCGCGATGCCCCGGACAGAGTGGAGGAACCGTGGTTCTCCTTCGGCTTCACGATCCAGACCGACAGCGCGTTCGTGGAACAGCACACGGCCGAGATGAAGGCCGTCGTGGATGCCAGGAACGACCTGATCCACCACTTCCTGCCGCGCTGGTCACCAGCCTCCAGCGAGAGCACCGAGGCCGCACTGGCCTACCTCGACGAGCAGCGCGCCAAGGCGCTGCCGATGCGCGACCGGCTGCAGGGTTTCGTGAAGTCGCTCCAGGATGCAGCGACGGCGCATGCGCAGTACATGGCTTCGCCAGAAGGCAAGCGGGAGGTGGAGCTCTCGTGGCTGCGGCACAGCCGCCTCGTGCTCATGCTAGGTGAGATTGCCACCAAGACGGACCGGGCCGACGGGTGGATGGTCCTCTCGACGGCGTGTCACGTGATACGGCAGCACGAACCCACTGAACTCGTAGACCTGCACAAGCGCTTCGGGCATCGGACCCTGAAGAAGCTGATGCAGGCGACCGAGCTCTTCGACATCGTGGACGAGCCGACGGCCCGGGGAGGGATCCGGACGATCTACCGGATCAATCCTCGCTTCCAGCTGGAGATCTCGCCGGTGCCGGCGACGGCCGGCGAGCGCGGTGTTGGGCAGCCAGCCAACAGCTGACACAGATTGCCTCTGTTGCGGGCCTTGCTGCGGCCTCGAAGTCCTCAACGCGCACTTTGCTGGAGCCGCGCCAGGACTCGGTGAGACTGAAATGCCATCGCGATCTGAAAGCTGCTCTGTCCCTGGGCATCTGGTTTGAGCGGGTCTCCGCCGCGCTCGACCAGCAGCTCGAACAGGCCAGGGTTGTCGGTCTCGGCTGCAAGCATCAGCGGCGTGCGCCCAGGGACCGGGTAACCGTGACCCCTGTTGGGATCTGCACCGAAGCGCAGCAGCATCGCAACGATCTGCATGAGCTTCTCGACCGAGTACCTGCGGATATGCAGGTCGACCAGGGCTTTGGCTGTCTCCCGCGCAAGTGTCTGGTTGTTCCGCATGCGTGTCATGTTGTCGCCGAACACGCCGGCCGACGCGACACCGAACCGCCGCAGCGCGTCCCTTGCCGAATCATCCGGTTCGCTCAGGATCGCTGCCAACAGACCTTCGAGCATCCGGTGAGGGTGCACCCGCCCGCTGATCTTGGTGATCGTGTAGTGCAAAGGCGACTGAAGGTCGGTGAGGGCGAGCCGATCTGAATCGGCACCCATCTCTAGCAGCTTCAGGACTACATCCGGCTCACCCAGATCTATGGCGAACATCATGGGAGTCAGCCGCTTGCGGTTTGTGGCGGCGTTCAGCGTCGAGGCTTGATGCTCGGTGGCCAGCAGAAGGTCCAGTACAGCCCGGTCGCCGCGGTCGTGCGCGTACTGCATGGCACACAGCAGTGCCGAGGCCCCAGAACTGTCGAGCGTATCGACTGAAGCGCCCGCTTCGAGCAAGGCACGAACCGTCTCGAACCGGCCGAATGACGCGAACAGCCTGAGCTGGGGACAACGCCTGACGAGCCCGTTGCCATAGCGGACTGCGCGCACCCGATCTGGCTTGCGCAGATCCGGCTTGATGGCTTCCATCTCCGACAGCACGATCGTCATGAGCCCGGGGGTGGGCGCGTCGGAGAGGTCGGGCTCGCTCTCGACAAAGCGGCCGTGCGGCGGAAACCTCAACGGCAGCTGCTGTGCAAACTGCTCCAGCTCCCAGGCCTCGACGACAGCAGCGTCCTCGGCCGGACGCTCGAACAGGCCCAGAACGATTCCGACCTGTTTCAGCTGCCTGACGAAGACCTTCGCGTCCAGGAACGCCGCAACGCAGAGTGCGTCTTCGACGATGTCCTTGACCTGACGTCCCGCGCGATAGCAAGCGAGCTCGAAGGCTTGCTCGTAGTGCAGCTGCGCGTCCTCGTACTGACCGGAGAGGGTATGCCATCGGCCCTTCATCCACGCCACGTGGTACGCCGTCCTACCTTCTAGGTCATGTTCCTTGGTCAGCATCTCGAGAGCCTGGATCCGGCGCCATGTGTCTGCCTGGTCACCTGCTTGCTTCCGCGCTGTGCGCTGGAGGTCGTGCCAGAGCCGCCGACCCAAGTCAGCCATCTCCGGCCAAGCCGCGCCCGCTGTCGCGACGAGTTCTTGCAGGCGCTTGCGGGGAATCCAATCGAGTTGAGCTGACTCGAGATAGGCCCGCAACAGCGGGCGAGCAGGCGCTGCGCCAAGCCGGTCGAACTGCGACAGCGCCCGCGCAATCAGGAGCCATGCGCCGGCCACGTCGGCCAGGCCGCGCGTGCCAGGCTCCCTCCGAAGGTCATCCACGAGAAGCTTGAGGCTCTGACCAGACGGCAGGTCGATACCCGTGCGCCACTTGACCATCTTGTCCCGGGACACCTTGTCGCTGCCCGTTGTCTCTTGGTAGAGCAGCTTGTCCACAGAGCTGCCGACACTCTGGTCCAGCCACTCCAATACCGCCCGTACTGGCGACCGTCCCTCCCCGAGGAGCACACCGAGGCGCGGGCCAGGGCACCGCGCATGCAGGTGTAGGAGTAGCTGCGAGGCGTGCGGCACAAAGAACTCCTCGACGAGCGTCGGCAAGGCCTGAGCTCGGCCGATGGCATCCAACGGGACGTCAAGGACGAGGCGGCAGTACTCCGTTCGGACATGCCGGAGCCAAGGCATGAGAACCTCGTCTGCAAGCGGGCCAAGCAGTCGTCGGGCTCCTTCGACCAGCAGCTCGTTGATCAGTGCGTCAACCTTGGTCCAGTCGAAGTCACCCTCCCGCGCTAGACGATCCACGTCACGATTGCTCCCCTTGGTGTCCAGGGCGAGGCACATGGCCCGAACGCACTCGCCAAGTCGGGGATACGGAGGCGCGGTCATCACGATATGGTTCGGGTGATTCTGCGGGCGTCACGCTCGAGGTTGAGTCCGGCTCTCCAGTCACTCGGCGTGCCAGGTACTGCCAACATGCGCCCGTTCGGGGCGACGAGCTTGCCGTGTTTGCGGCCGCGCGAGTATCGCCACCCCTTCGCCACGAGATGTCTGACGATGTCGGCTACCTTTTTGTCTTGGCTGTACTTCATGTGTTGACAAGGGCGCGGCGCCACGACGGACGCCGCGCTGGCCTCCTTACTTGGAGGTCTTGCCCGCGAAGTTGTTCAGCGCGGCTGCACGCTGAGCCCTGGCGGCGAACGTTCCAGCCGCCACCTGGCCGCCGGCGGTCTTGGCGGCTTGCGACTGGATGCGGCTGGCCGCGGGCGCGGTCATGGGAACGGACTTGGAAGCTGACCTGATAGACATCGACACTTGCTCCTTGGGTACACGTTGCGCGGATCGGCAACGTCGGAGAGGCTAGGGATGCCAAGCTTCTAGGTCCGCTGCGCGGATCGTCAAGAAACCTAGCTTTCTGCATCAGCCGGATGTTCGAGGATCAGCCGCCCGCCTGAGCTACGCACCAAGTCATCAAGACGGGTTCGCCGGACGCATACAGCTTGCGCCAGCCATCCACGATGTTGGCGTTGATCCCGTGCGCCATCGCGACCTTGGCTACTGACGCGCCCGGCAGTGCGCGCTCGGCCAGGATCTGCGCCTTCGCTCTGCGCTGTGCTGCCGGCGCTTACGACTGTTCTCCGTATCCATCGTGTCCAGCTACTCGTTAACAGGACAGGATCTTTATCGCCGCGCAGTCCAGGTTCAAGATGGGTTCGTCGGACGCTTACAAACATGCGTGTCGTTCGTGATCTGATCATTGGACCGGGCGCACTCTAGTGCGTGGGCTTCTCCTCCAAGCGTCCAGTCACACGCCGCAGGGTCCGGCGTCTGCCAGAAGTCGCGGCTAAGGCTGCAAGGGGCGAGCCCTAGACCCAAGGCGCCGGCGAGCGCTTCAACAACAAAGTTGAGGCTGCTCCCCCGACGGCGCGCAACTGATCGATCTTGATCAGCTTCGACGAGGACTCGGCCGTCAGTGCAGCCGGAGTGGGTGTCGCTAGCCGTGCGCTTCGTCTTTCATGCATCGCGCGAATGGTGGGCGCCAGTGTGGCCATGTTGCCTTATTGATCCCTTGCGTGATCTCGCAAGACTTTACGAACCCGGTACATGAAGTCGGCGAGACGCTCACCAAGTCCAACGTGCCAGACTAGAACAGCTTTGCCTTTGGCGCGGTAATCTGTAACCTTGCGCGCGAGGTTTCTCAGGTAGCTTTCTGACCAAAGGCCAGCGACCTCAATGATGATCCTGCCAGCTGCCACGATGAAGTCAGGAACGCCTCGGATCCATTCGCTAAGCGATCGGCGCGGCTTCAAGAATCGGATGTCCTCCTGCTTGAACTGATTGGACAGCATCACTTCGTGATGGCTGTCGGCTGGCGAGTAGCTGTCAGACACCAGAACAAGACCAAGTGCATGCCCGGCCAAAGCTTGATCTTCGCGGATCCAAACTGAAGCCGCGACCAAGACGCGCGAACCCTGGGGGTCGTTGATGCGAAAGAATGCTCTTGGATAGCTGGTGCGTGCGCAAGTGATGGTCGTCCCTGCTAACGTGATCGACGGGCCGAGGCCTCGAAGCCGCAGTTCAAAGCCATAGACGGATTCATCGAGGCCAGTAGTTTCTCCGACGACGACGACAAGCCGGCCCAAGCCAGTGCCAGTTGGCGCCAAGCTTGCTTGGCTCGTCTCGACGAACTGGGGCCAGGATGAGGCTGCATCACCTGGGTGTGCCACATACATGACCGATACGGATGGCACGCCGTTGATCCTTGACGCAGAGGCGAGCTTCCGAATGCGTAGAAGCGGTTCTCCCATGTGGTCTCCATTGCTTTGGTCATTTAGGCGGGCGGACACCAGAAGGTAGTCGATCAGCGAGGAAAGGGAGATGCGTCTCTGTGACTCAGTTGTGGCATCGTGGACTTGAGATTCTTCATGGGAGTGGGCTTGAATCGAAGCCGACGGGGTCGGATCTAGATTGATCAGCAGATTGGGAGTCTCCTCCCCCGAGCCCGCGAGCGACTCGCTCATTGGTGCCGGTGCTCGTTGATGACCGCCGAGACCGAACCATCCGCAGGTGTGTACATCGCTGTTCTCGGCGCAAGCGTGGTAAGCCCCTCGACGTTTCTTTGCATAAAGTTTGAACCCGCAGCAAGCAAGGGTCGCCTGCTTAAGGTGGACGTCCTGCAGCACTTTTTTCGCACGCGGTGACTCGGCCATCTTGAGTTCACTGGCAAGAAGTGCTGATTGAACGCCACTGGGATAGGAGACGATTACCGTCGCAGTCGCGCTGGGGGTTGGTTTTTGCATCGGTCGTCTCGCAGTCAACGTGGTCCGCCCACTTTGCATGAAGGCACGGTCGAGAACGGCCGGTAAAGCATGGCTCGCGTCGGCCTTTGCTCACCAATTTCCGATCCCTTTTTGGGCTTCGGATGGGAAGTGACGCGATAGCGCCGACCAGGTGTGAACCATCCTGAGGCTGTTTCTTGAGCTGGTGAGCCTGGACATGGGGAAGGTGCCACCGATGCCGGCGTGAGGGCGGTGCCAGTTGTAGTGGTGCTGCCAGCTGGCCAGGGTGCGAGTTCGCTGGTTTGAGTTCTGGTAGGTCCATCCGTAGGCCCACTCGCGCAAGGCCGATTGGATGAAGCGCTCGGCCTTACCGTTGGTCTGTGGGCAGTAGGCGCGGGTGAACTTGTGCGTGATGCCGAGTTCGGCACAGGCGGCGGCAAGGTCCCGCGAGCGGAACGCCGCACCGTTGTCGGTCAGCACGCGACGCACCGCCACGCCCAGGGCCGCGTGGTACGCCACGGCGTCGTGCAGGAGCCGCACGGCCTGGGGCGTCTTCTCGTCCGGGCGCATGGCCGTGAAGGCGATGCGCGCGTGGTCGTCGACGGCGACGAACAGCATCTCCCAGCCGGCGCCATCGACGGAGTTGTGCCGGTTGCCAGTGACTCGGTGGCTGGGCCGCATGATGCGTCCGAGCTTCTTGGTGTCGAAGTGCAGCAGATCGCCCGGCTCCTCGTGTTCGTAACGGACAACCGGCTCGGCCGGCGCCAGGTCGCCGAGCTTGGACAGGCCGGCCCGATCGAGCGCGCGACTGACTGACGGTGGGGGCCGACACCCCAACGCTGCGGGCGATGCGCGACTGGATCATCGGCGGCGTCGCATCTCGACGATCAGCAACGCCTTGGCCGGATCGATGTCCCGAGGCGACCGCGCCGGACGCGATGACGCGTCAGCCAGGACCGCCTCACCAGAGACCAATTAGCGCTCGAGCCACTAGTGCGCCGTCGCCGCTTCGCTGGCGCTGAGACCCTGCTCGGTCATTTGCCTGACCATCTCAAGGCTACGGGAGTATGTGAGTCGGGCATGCTTGTGGCTGTTCATCTGGCTGGCTTACTTGAGGACTGCGTGTTTGGCGATCTCCAGTCTTTCCAACCCAGTCCGGATGAACGCCGGATACAACTTACTGAAGCTTCACAACCAGGGCGTCTGGGCACTGAGAGATAAGTGCTGTTTTCTGTCAAGCGTCGTGGGGCGCTGTCCGCGCCTGCGTCTGGATGGAGGGATGGCCGACAGAGCTCGGGTGTGACCAAACGCAGAGGACGCGACGCGCCTACAAGTGCCCAAAACCGGCTTCATGGCAGCAACGGCGCTGCCATCCTGTGTCCATGAAGCCCCATCACAGCCACTCACCTTCGCAGTTGAGCCTTCAGCTAGGCGATGACCCGGACTGCCAGGACAGCGCTGCCGAGCCCGTTGCCTCCGCTGCGTTGCCCTCTACCAACTTGCACTGCAACGAGGCGGTCGCGGCCCTTAGCGCTGCGACGTCTGGCTGCGCGCATCGCACAGGCGCGATCGCGCACGTTGACGTCGCGGCGCTTGCCCAGGAGTGGCCGGGCCTGGCAGAGGACCTCGCCCTGGTCGAGAAATGGGTGGCTGCTCGCACCCATGAGGCCCGCAGCAGCGTGTGTGCTGATCGATCTCCTACCGCGTGCGCCTACCGCCGCGAGGCCACCCGCTTCGTAGTTTGGCTGCTGGTCGAGCGCGGACATCACCTCAGCGACGCAGTGCTCGACGATGCCGTGGGCTATCGAGACTTCCTCGCTGACCCTCAGCCCCGCGGTCGCTGGTGCGGCGACCACGGTGCGCGCCGCGGTTCGCCAGCGTGGCGTCCCTTCAGTGGCCCGTTGTCGGCGCGCTCACGCCGACAAGCCATGATCGTTGTCTCGTCGATGTTCGGCTTCCTCCGCGACCACCAGTTTGTACCCGGTAACCCGTTCTCCGGCGTGGCCAGACCGAGGTTGGTCTCGCCGCTGATGGATGCGACAAGGCGTCTGAACGTTGCGCAGTGGGGCTTGGTGGAGCAAGAGCTCCGGCGTCATTCTCGTGCTGGCGATCCCACGCGGGACGGTGATGACTTGAACGCAGGCGCGCACGCCGAACGCCAGTTGGCGTGGGCCGTTCGCCTGTTGTTCACGACTGGGCTGCGCCTGGCCGAAGTTGTGTCCCTCAGCTGTGGCGACTTTTCGTGGATTGACTGCCCCGTGGATCCGCTCGACCAGGGCGACAACTCAAGTGCAGCCCTCGCCGGAGGCTGGGTCGTGAACGTGATGGGCAAGGGAGGCCGGCGGCGCGTCGTGCCCGTGCCCACGGCGCTCGTCGATCAGCTCGGCGAGCTGCTCGTGGCCCAAGGTGCAAGGTCGAGCGACCCGCGAGATCTTCAAAGCCAACCGCTGCTTGTCAGTCGTTGCGATCTGCGCGCTGCCGCCCTGCGCCGAACGGGGACGCCACAGCGGATGTCGGTTCAAAGTTTCCATCGGCAGATCAAGCAACTGTTCAAGCGAGTCGCCGCCGATGCTCGGTCTGAAGGCCGCGATCGGGACGCTGCTGTCCTGGAGGCAGCGACCACGCACTGGCTCCGCCATACGTTTGGCTCGCACTCGATCGCGGCTGGTGTGCCGGTGGACGTGGTGCAACAGAACCTCGGACACGCGTCATTGGCGATGACCACGCGCTACGTCGAGTCAGGACTAGCGCGACGCATCCGCGAGTCCTCACGCCATCAAGTAAAGAGCCGCTGCTGACTGCTGTACTAGCAGCAGCGCAGTTCACAACTACTACCGCACAGAGAAGATTGCAATGACGAACCACATTTCCCGCCTCCTTGGCGGCAGCCGTGGCTACGCGCAGACGAACCAGATCCTGGACCGTCGCATCCAGTCATGGTCCTTGCTTCTGACGCAGATCGCCAAGGGCGATGCGATCGATCCACGTGCCGACAGGGAGCTGGACTGCGCGCTGAGCCGTGACCTGGTGGATCCGGGCCTCAGAGAGATCACGCCCCGGCTCTGGGCCAGCCTCGAGGGCACTCCGGCGCTGCGTACTCTGCAGGCCCGCATCGAGCGCCTCGGCGAGGTCTTCGAGCAAGGGGATGCTGTGCACTTGGCATTCATGGTTGTGTACACGGTGCGGTTGACGTCGCTCACCGAGAAGCATTGGCTTGTGAGTCTGACGGACCAGGGCAAGAGACTTCCGGTCTGCCGCGCCATCGCAAAGGCCACGGGAGCGAAAGCGGTGGTTCTCGACCCGCATGTCTATGACCCGGCAAGCCTGCTTGATGCGACGCCAGCCGCCCTCAGGCGGCGGATGTCAGAGCTGCTTGAGTACCCGCTCGGCTGCGGCCGCGAGCCGCCACCTGTCGCCGATCCGGTCAAGCTGCGCGCGACACCAGATCCTTTGTGGCAGGTCGTCGCCACCACTGGGGTAGCCGTTTACAACCCGTGCGACCCTCTGGCCATCCGGGACTCGCTGGACACTGGCGGTCTGGGGGGCACGTATTTTCTGTGCGAGATCTCCTTGCCCATGAGCCCGGAGCGGCTGTTGGCGGCCAAGGTTGTGGCGGAGGTCAAGTGCCAGGGAGTTGTCGGCTGGCATCAAGGGCTGCGACTCGCGGCTGAGTCGTTGCGCAGATACAGGCTCGGCCAGCAAGTGTGGATGGGGGACTCGGCCAGGCTGTTCAACACTGATACCGGATCGCGCGGGTGAGGCGACTGCGGAAGGCGAGTAGGGTGGACTGCCCCGGGCACGTCAGGCTCTCGGGGCTACCTGGGCTCCATGTCCAGACGCCGCTGTGTCAGAGGTCGAGCCGCTCCGTTGCGTCAGCGCTCGCGCTTCGCAGGACCGAGGTAGGTCGCGGCCGAGCCGACCCGCGAGAGCCCGAGGTCTTCGGCGATCAGGCCTCGGGCGCTACGGTCCTTGATCTCCTGCGCTGTCTTGGAACGTCCGGCCGGGTTGGGGCGGCCCGAAGCCTGGTGATGCACCTCGGCGTAGTGGTGCCGCAGCCCGTGACACGTGACACCGAGCTGCGCCTTGGTGACGCCGCAGCGCTTCATGACGTAGTAGAAGCGGCTGCGTGCGGCTTCGAAGCTTGCACCTTCGGAAACCAGCCGTCCGCTCGGCACGCTGCTGGCGGCGTCCTTTGCAAGCTGAAGAGCGGACCTCTGTGCTTCGGTGCGAATTGGAATGGCCAAGGTACGACCGCCGCGAGTTCCATGGGTTAGGTGGAGTTCACCCCCCCTCTCTGAATCGGCCGGCCGCATCAGGAGCACATGACGCAGCTTGAGACCGAAGGCGTGCATCAGCCGCAACTGGCAGGAGACCATCCTGTCGACGGTCTCAACCTTGGCAAGGATCTGATCAATGTTTACCTCTCGCGCGGACCAGGACGTGCTGTTGGCCGATCTAATTCGCCTCGAGTGCGATACCCATGAGAGACCGTAGCAACTGACGTCTTGAACCATGCCCGGCTTGCCGATTGCAGCAGCGAGCCAACGCAAGACTGAGAAGCGACTCAGGATTGTGTCGGCCGCCAAGTGCTCCTGACTCCATCGATCGGCCAGATAGCGCACGTGCTTTTGACGGAGCCCCAGTAGTGTCGGCAGCTTGAAGCCGCCCTCGACCAGTTGATGGATGATCAAAGCGCCCACGGATGCCCGCTGGGCGGCTGTTGTTTTGGCTGCCTGATGCGAGCGCTCGATCATCTCTCGCCCGAGTATCCGTACAACGAGCCGCAATTGCGACTCAAGGTCGAGCTTGTCGAAAGGGGAAGAGTGCTTGGTCCAAGCGAAAAACTTGGGGTGATCCTGAAGTCGAATCATCGGATGAACCCCGAGGCTGCAACCTGCGAGCCTTGAGTGCGGAAGCTCAATGTGCCAGTCGTTGAAGACTCGTCTTGGAGCTGTGTCGACATCAAGACGCGGCGAGGTAGAAGGTCAGCCACCAAGAGATGCCAAAGTTTTCTCGGACCGATCGGACTGCTTTCGGCAGCGCCTGGCGTAAGTCTTGTGGGTTCTATAGACGATGGGGCGGGCCCAGACGCGCTGAACTCTGTAGGCTCGGTACCCCATTGTTTGTGACTGTCAGCGCGCGAAGTTCGCCCTGCAACGGACGGAGAGCTCCGTGCAACAGGCGGCGCCTGCTCACGGCAGCTTCCTATGAAACCCGAGAGGAGTACTTCTTCAATCTTCTTCATGCTTGTGAACTCGCTGGTTTGGATCGATTGAACAAAAGCTTGCTGCTGCTCTGCTTCAGGGAACGCGGGTTTTCTTAAGAGACTTCTAGGAACTGGTGGTCCGCTTTCACGGGTTGCACCTAGTGGGGAGGGTACGGGGCCCTAACCCGAATTGGCGACGGACTGGAACCGTGACCAAAGCCCTTTGGAGGGCGTGCTGCCTGAAACGACTCCCTGCGACCAGGAGCCCAGCACTGTGCTTCCGGCCAATGACCGACGCTCAATCAAGGCGGCGAATCGATGACCCCAAGTGGAGAAGATGCTGTCCTGTCAGAGCGGAACCCAAGACGATCACATAGGAGGTCTTGGGGCGATCAGCAGGAGGACATCTGATGCACTGCGGAAGGAAGCAGTAATCGCCGTCGAGCTGGAGAGCCGT
>Ga0075157_10001051_pt1 | contig 18340 bp, 12 predicted proteins | sample JI81BgreenDNA_FD_70967 | JGI IMG/M metagenome (GOLD analysis project Ga0075157, IMG submission 70967) | Wastewater effluent complex algal communities from Wisconsin, to seasonally profile nutrient transformation and Carbon sequestration -... | ecosystem: Engineered > WWTP > Effluent > Algae...
CCCAAAAGCAAAAGCAGTTTTTTCATGAGCAGTAGTTTAAGCTAAAATACGCAAAGCATGGGAATTTGTTGCTGTGGGTGGTGTTTTTTTTGGGAGGGGAGTGTTGGTTGCCTGGTTGTTATGGCGTACACGAAAACATGATATTACCGCCGTGGCTGGGCGGATATGTATCCGTGATTATCCGTTCAATGGGCGTGTTCCGCGTCTTAGAATTTACTGCTTCCAAAACCGCTTTTGTTGCGCATGGATGTATTTGAGTTGCTATCTTTAGACTGTTAAACATACAGTTCCCGGAAGCCCCTGAAGAAATTCAAGCTTCCGGGTTTTTGTTTGTTAAACCGGGTCTGTTTTATGGATGGTGTGGGAGAGTTGGCGAATGGGTGGTTTTAATCATCCGCATCAAATACTTCACACCACATGGGTTGGCATGATCAAAGCCCCGTTGGGGTTGGCTAAATCATAGTTGTTTTGCCAGCCTTGTTATCATTTCCTATTTTGCCGTTAACACGTCCACCTCGCTTCCCATGGAACAGCGCGCTTAGGGTGGGCTTTTTTTTGGATCAGGGTTGGTACCGATGGGTGCCGGCACGAGATTGCAAGGCACCGATGTAAGTGTAAATAGAGCTGGCACCACCCAAAGTCATCATGTTTGAGTGGTACCAACCATCTGTAGAGGATTTGTACTGCTATTGTGCTGATTTTAGTTCGCCAGAATCAACCAGTTCGATTTTAGCGCCAAGTACCAAGGCGATTTTGGCGAGTACGTCTAAACCTACAGAATACAGACCTCGTTCGATTCGACTAAGATTTGCCGCGTCTATGCCAGCCTTTTGAGCCAGCATTTTTGCTTCCATATTCCTGTTATTCCGTAGTTCTTGGATTCTGATACCGATTCTTACTCTTTCATCGTGTATGAACATGCGCTCTTCGTCTCTTTCGCCTTTTCCGCCCCTAATTCCGAGTCCTTCGTAATAGTTCATTTGAATCCAGATCCAATAGTACATATTCACACCCTCTTGTTCGCCCTTATCATCATTGTAGTATTTTTCAATGTGATGCGCTAATCTCCCAGCATAGTGTTGTTGGGCTGTTTCAGGTATTGGGAAGTGCGTGTTCCAAGTTAACTTTTCCCCGTCTGGTGCGATGACTTCAATGGTAGTGTCATCTACAAATTTTGATTGTAACATAATTTTTGGTGCCGTAGTTATAGTGGTGCCGCCACTTTTAAGTTTATGCTACAAAGGTAAATTTGTTTTCCTAATTGGCAAATATGCCAATTGGAGGATTTTCAAAGTTTCATCATTGTTCAGGGTAAATTAATGGATAGGCTTATCTAAAGCGGCTTCAACCCAATCCCGCTTAAAAGCTGCTCTTTGGTAAGCCATGGCCTTTTTCTATGTGCCATTCGGTGACAATTGGCGCAAAGCATGATTAAGTCGCTCAATTTGGTTTCGTGTTCGGCTTGCATTTCCGATACAGGAATGGTGTGGTGGGCTTCTATAAAATCGCGACCTAAAATGCCGTAAGTCTTTTCAAAGTCAAAGCCGCATGATTCGCAAAAAAGGCGACCGTGTTGTTGCTTGAATTGTCGCTTGGCCTCTATTACCAATTGGGGATTGCGCTCCCTGCGTTTGTGCAAGCTTTCAGCTGCTTTGCCTTCAGGGAAAGAGTCGAGGGCATTGGTTTCTCGCATGAAGCTCTCGGAAGGGGAGAAGTGCCAAAACTTCCTTTCTATTTTCTTGGGAGATATACCCAGCTGAGAGGTTAGATCAAGGTAAGCAGACTCCATTTTTTCATCAAATGCAGGCTTCCCAGCAAGTATTTTTGAAATAGCCGCATCGGTGGCTCCACCATTTTTCTTATCGTTATTCTGGTGAGCCAGCAGTGAGTTGTTGGCATAGCCGATGTATCTGCTTGGTGCAAATAGGTACTTACCGTTTACAAAATAGGCGATGAATGAATTGCCATTTTTGATGAGTGCGGCTGCTGAATGAAAATTCTCTGAAACATCACCATACAAATATCTCTCAAAGCTTTTCAGATTTGCTTCGAGTTCTTCGATTGTTTTGACTGTTTTCATGGTTGAATGGGAAACGGTTTTACTCACATCAGTTTATCCGTAATTTCTTTCAGAAATTCTGCCTTTTGTCTTTTACGAATTTCTGGTGATTCTCTTTGCAGGTATTCAATTCCAGCAAATAGGTTGCCTTGTTTTCGGTTTTGACGCGGTTCGATGCTTTCAATCAAAATGGCTTCCAACAAATCTCCCAAGTCTTGCATGCTTAGCTGCTCCAATTTGGTTTTGACTTCAAGCTTGCTACTTTCGTTCACACCATAAAATCCAAACCAAGAGAAACGGTTCCAGCGACCGCTTAGTCTATCTACAGTATGGTCTTTGAGTCGTTGACCCAAAGGTTGTGCAATTGCCTGTCCGATATAGATAGTTTCTCTGCCATCGTGTAGCAAATACACACCTATTTGGTCTTTGAAGTTTACTGGATCTGAATTCTGCAATTGTACCCCAAGGAGATCAGGGGTATTCTTCCAATGCACCAGTTCACGGTCCCAATAAATTCCGAAGGCTTGAATGACTTTGAAACGCTCACCAGTGTTTTTCTGAGTTTTCGGTTTGTTTTCATCTTCTAATGCATTGGCATGCCCTTGTGTGTTGAGCAAGATGTAGGTGCCCTTTTCTACCCTAAGAAAGTTGGAATCCTCTTTTTTGGTGTTGATTTCAGTTGTAATCAAAGAGCTTACCGTGTCTTGAGGAGTTGCACCAAAAGAGGTTCTATAGCCACGTTTGGCTATGAGTTCCGCAATTTCGGTATAATGCAAAGCCCGCTTTTCCTCTTCGAGCACTTTCACGATGGCTTCCTTCCAGGTTAACTGTTTCATAGTTTAATAATGTAGTTGGGGTAATGGCTTTGAAGCAATAACCAATTTTACTTAATTTGGAATTATTGTTTTTTCATCTTCGCAGTGAGAATAATTCAATAATTAGGATGCAAATGCTTTACGGGATTCCTGATTGTTAGCAGATTATTCAAATTGCAAGAATATTGTAATGCACTAGTTTGGTAAAATAATTTCAACCATCAAGGCTCATTCACAAAGGAGCCTTCATAGTCATTTCTGCTTATGACCGTATCGTACAGGCCAATGTCTTGACCGGTGTGTTTGTTAATGCCGATGTATTCTAGGCTGGCATCTTCATACCTCTTGAATTTGTAAACGGCATCGTTCATCAAGGCGGAGTTGAACACGCCTAGACTTACCAGCAATTCAAAATCTTTAACGGTGAGGCCTGTTACCTTTTTGAAAAGTCCAGGTTCTAACTGTGTAATTACGTCTCTAAGGCTTCTCTCACGGTAGTCGGTGAGGTACATGAAAACGGGCACACGAGTGGCGAATTTGATGAGCTTTTCTTGGATTTGCTTTCTTAAGGTTTTGTATTCCTTCTCTTCGTCTGACAATTCCTTCTTTTCACTCTTGCTTAGTTCGCGGTCGTTGGCTTCTTTCTTGGCTTTTTTTACGCTCTCCGATTTGTTGATGATTGTCTCAATATCCTGATTCAGGTTTCTAAAGCCTTCAATATTCATCAAGGCTCTCATGGCATCTTCATTGGCCATCAAGCGGGCGAGGGTGTTGTTGTCGACGTTCACCAGCAATGCACTTTCCCAACGACGGGCCAAAAGAGTGGCCGTGGTACCACTCATGGCTATGTCTAAAATGCCTGCCGCATCTACTTGCTTCATGGAACTTCCGTCGTAAGCCAATACAGGCAAAAAGTTGATGAAATCTTCTACGTTTTTCTCCGGATTTGTTTCATTCACATTCAATCGACAAGCATAATCAGCAATTTGGCGCAAGGCCCTGTTTGGGGCAAAATCAAACACATAGCATTCTTCTTTCAGAATTTCTTCTTTGTTGGGCGATTTGCTATCGGGATTCTTGATTACCCACGGGGTTTGTACACGAAAAGCAGCTTGGAAATAGGTTTCGGGACTGGACGAATTGCGTAACATAAAAATCCCCGTCCATGGTTTTACCGATACACCAGTAGTGAGTTTGCCACACGAAAGCGTAATGGTTTTAGATTCCAATGGATTGTCGGTCATGGCGTCTAAAACAGGTGGGAGGGCGTTTACACCAATTCCTGCTTGGGTACCTGCCGCAACAACTACGGAATAATCGTGGTAAAACTTGTTTTGTCTTTGTTTGAGCAAATTGGCCATGGCGTTGCATGCGGCAACGGTGGGCAAAAACCAAAAAGTGTGGTTCAATACATTGAGCAATGGCGCATGTGAAAAGGGCAGAGGGGGCTTCTTGGCGCCCATTTTCAGGTTGTCAATGGTTGTTTCGCTGAAAGAACCGCGTATCAAGTCTAACCATTTTTGAACTTCGTCTTCGTATTTGAATCGTGCTTTAGAGCCTTCGCCTTCTGCCGCAAAGAATACGTTTAAATCAAATCCGTCGAACTCGCCCAATTCAGCAATTTTACTGATAGAATCGGGCAATTGGTAGGTCATCATCACCATGCGTGGCAAGGAGGCATAAGGATTCGGTCCTTTTGAATCATCCCAGGCCGCTTTGGCACGCTGCTCGTCTGAATAGGTCCAGTTGAAAATTTGTTCTTCAATGAACTCGCCAGAAGCAATTGCCCGGAAGGGTGTGCCCGATAAGTACAAATAGTGGTCGGTGGTAATGGGTATGGTTTCTTCGTCGAAATAATCGATGCCCTCACCCTCCCCGAATTCGATTTCTTTTTTGCCTTCAGCTTCGAAAAGTTCTTTGGCATTTTCGCGCCATGCACCATAATGGTATTCGTCAAATATCACACAATCCCAATTGGTGGCATGCACCCATTCGTTTTTGGTTTTAATGCCACCGGTACTGGTGTTTTTGCCTAAATAATCTTGGAAAGAGCCAAAACAAACAATGGGTTTTTTGGGGTCAGCTTCTTCAAAGCTCAAGCCGTTTCTGGCTATGAACTGCCAGCCTTCAAAGTCAACATGGGTCATCAAATCTTCATCCCATGCGCTTTGTACGGCGGGTTTAAAAGTGAGCACCAACAATTTGGTCCAACCCATTTTTTTGGCCAATTGGTAGCTGGCAAAGGTTTTGCCGAAGCGCATTTTGGCGTTCCAGAGAAAGTGGGGGGTTTTGTCAGGATTTTCGCTTTTAAAGCTCTTGAAATAGGCAATAGATTTATTCACAGCCTCCTCTTGCTCAGGTCGCATGCCAAACGTAAGGGTGCGGTTGGCCTCGGTGCGTTCGCCCGTTTTGACTTCCCAAATGGCTTTGCGCAAATCGTTTAGGCTGCATTTGAACCACTCGCCTTCGGGATTGGCAAATCCTTGTTTGCGTAAGTGGCGGTGAATGTCGTGGTCGGTAAAACTGCTGCCATCGCGTTTCATGGCCGACTCTTCGAATACAATTTTGTATTGCACAGCTGCAGTGCCTAACTGCTCTTTGATACGAGTTTGTGCGTCACGATCGGTAAAGCCAATTTTGAGCAAACCCAGGTGCGTGCTAACACCTACCAGTTCATACGCATAGATGGTTGGGTTGGTTGACGGCCTGGATGGAAAGAACTCTTTGTTTTTCATTATCAGTGACTTAGAGGCTTTGTGGTTATGTTTATCAAATCAACATAAGCGCATTATATGTCGATAAAAATGGAAATAATCGACACATTGCGGAAACATGTACATCTTATCAACATATCACTTTGAGAGCACGTCGATGAGTTTATGGTTGATGTAGTATACGTCACGGCCTATTTTAAACGAATGCAGCCAGCCTGACTTTTCTATTTTTTGCAAGTATTGAGAGGCCGTTTGCCGTTTGGCTATACCACTCTCTTCCAAAACGCCAATTTTGATGTAGGGATAGCTGAACAACAAGTCATTCAATTCTCTGGAAAAGGAGGTGCCCAAAAGAGCCTTAAGCTCAGTTTCAGCAGTCGCCTTGATTTCGAGAATTCGTTTGACCTTTTGCAGGGTAGTTTGTGAAGTTTCAGCCACACCATTGACCACATAAAGCACCCAATCGCTCCAGTTGTTTTGCTCGGTAACTTCCCGGAGCAATCGATAATAATCGGCTTTGTTTTCAATGATGTATTTACTCAAGTATAAAACAGGCAAGCCAATCATTTCTTGCTGTATTAAATACAGGATGTTGAGAATACGACCTGTTCGGCCATTTCCATCGCTGAAGGGGTGTATTGCCTCAAACTGGTAGTGCAAAAGGGCCATTTTAATCAATGGGTCCAATTCGCAAAACTCAGGGTCGTTGATGAATTTTTCGAGTTTGAAAAGTTTGGCCCTGATGAGTTCTTCCCCTTCAGGAGGTGTATACACAACTTGACCTGTAACCGGATTTGATAGTTTGGTGCCCGTATTTCGCCGTATGCCTTCGTTGCTATTTCGTAATTTTTGCATTATACCTACCAACAAATTGGTAGTGATTATTTCTTTGTTTTTGAGTTCCTCTAAGCCGTAATACATGGCCTCGCGGTACTGCAATACTTCTTTGGCTGCTTGGTTTTTTACCTTATCGCCCATCAAGGTGGCCTTGTACAGCTCGTCTTGCGTGGTTACAATGTTTTCAATGGCGCTCGATTCTTTACTCTCTTGTAATACAATGGTATTCAAGAGCAGCTCTGGATTGGGGAGGGTTTGACAAAAGCCTTTCAGCTCGGCCAAAAGTTTGTTGGCGCGGATGCTGGCCTTGAATATCTCAGGCGTTTCCAAATCAACCGCAGGTGGTAAATCGGGGAGCGCATTAAATGGCAGGTCTCGGTTGAATGGTATTTTATTCATCATCACCTCCAGTTTGAGTTGAATCCATTGGGCGTATCATTCTTTCGATTAATGATATCTCATCTATCGTTAAATTGTATTTTTTGTATAGTTTTTCGTCAGTCCATGTTTGATTAAAATCCTGTAATGGCACAAATGAGTATGCTTTTGGGGGTAAGTCTTGTGTACTTGATTTTAAATAAACGAGAAACCTTAAAAATTTGGAATGTAAATACTTGATGACATTATCTGCATACCTCTGTTGGTTTTCAGTCTGTGGCAAGATTGCTACCACATAGGTATTAGAACTACAGGAATTGGGTTCTGAAATTTTTGGTTTTCCTAAAATGGTACTACCAGGATTTCCTGACCGCGGTATTATTACTTTAAATTGATTAACATAGTCTGAGCCTCTAATAATGTTCTCTCTTTGAATCCAACAGCTGCCGTGCGATACATACACTTTTACGTTAAAATCGTCTGATTCTTTTGAACGAATAGGGAAAGTGCTTTTGCCATCAGCTGTTTGTATTGTGCCTTCAAGTTTCCCATTCCATTTTACACTGGTGTGAAAGCCAAAAAAACGTCCTCCTTGCAATAGTTCGCTAAAACTATTTTCATTTTGTGCTTCAATTTTATTGAGTATTGGAATTGCTTGACTATGTCTAATAAAGGTTTCCGCACCCTGTTCGAGTAGAGGGCGTTTAGTAAAGATTACATCTTCTCCAGAATGCTCGAAAACAGAACACAGACCTCTTGAGTCACGTTCCCACAAAAAGTAACAAACTCCTCCCTTTATTTCTACGCCAGGAAAGCAATCAGAGCTTGAGGTGAAGTCATGTATTACTCTTATTCGATTGTCATTAAGCATCTCGTCTCTAAACTCATCAAGACCTCTTCCACCAGAGAACCATCTAGATGGAATTATCATGGTTAAATACTTCGGATTGAGCCTTTTTGCTTGATTAATGAATTTATGATAGATGGGTAAGGCACTAGACTGATTGCCTCCATCACTGAGTTGATATGGGGGATTACCAACAATTACGTCAAACTTCATATTGAATATATTTTCCGGCTTGTGGGTGTGAATAAAATTGTAAGCATAGGTTTCTAATGCATCATCTCTGTCGTAAACATCCTGGTTTGCCCCACAGAAAGTGCATTTGCCGCTTTGCCAAGTGTGTTGCATGCGTTCGTAACGGATGTTACCTTGCTCATTTGTAAAGGTGTCACAAAAGCTGTATTGACCGTTGGCAGCTTTTGAGCCATACACGCTCCTACGGCTAAGCAGGCTGGTGAGTTCGGTGATGGCAATGCCATACAGCTGTTGGCTAAAAATGTGGTTGATGCGCTCTTGTTTGTTGGGAATTTGGGTTTCGAGCCCTTTCATGAGTCGCTTGGCTATTTCGCGCAAAAACACCCCGCTTTTAGAAACCGGGTCTAAAAACTTGGCGTTGGGGTTGCTCCACAGTTCTTGAGGCAGCAAATCTAAAATATTGTTCACCAAATTGGGCGGTGTAAATACTTCGTCGTTGCTCAGGTTGGCCAGGCAAGTGAGTACATCGGGATTATAGTTCGTTTGTATCATCTTCCCCCAATTTTAAGAAATGGATCAACGGATAATCTTTTACGGGTTCATCAATGGCTGCTGCGTTTCCTTCGTCGTTGAACAAGGAGAATTGATGCGTTTTTTGAACCAAAAACTTAAACATATAATCTCTCCGTTTCAGCATGGTGCCATTAACGGCACTCCATTCCGAAAATACGATGGGTTGTTTGGTTACGGGATTGGTAAAGTCTAAGGCATCACCCCAAAGAATGTTTCTGCCCAATAGAAAATGAATGCTTCTTTTGCACTCTAGCTTGGCTTTTTCTTTGAATAAGGCGGTATAGCGTGCGTCGAATATTTTAAAGAGCCTTTCACGGCATTCTTGCGCATTGTCTTCGAGAATATCCACCCCATAAATGCTTGAAACGGCCAGCACGGCGTAACGCTCCCATTCTAACTGGCTTTTAGCATATCGTTGGTCAACTACTTGCAGTTTTCTCCGAAGCACTTCTGCCAAAAAATTGCCATTGCCACATGCCGGCTCTAAAAACCGCGATTCGATGCGCTCGGTTTCGTGTTTCACCATATCAAGCATGGCATTCACTTCACGCTCGTTGGTGAACACCTCGCCGTGGTCGGTAACCCGTTTTTTGGATTTGACTTGGGTTGGATTCTGTATTTTTAATTCATCCATTCGCTTCTTTCTTTTTTTCGTACTTTTTAAGTGGAGAATCGGACTTATAGGGCACTTTACCAGAAGGGACGAACTGGCTAGAACTAGCTAAGTGCGTGTCTTGATCATCAAAAAAGATATGAGCACCAAAAGCTTTTAAAACTTTGTCTTTAGATAGTCCACCCATAAAATAAGCTTCATCAACATAAACACCCCAATGTCGTAGTGTTTTAATTACCCTCATATGGCTTGGAGCATTTCTCGCTGTGACAATCGCAATTCGCAAGGGAGTTAATTCAATAGTCATTGGTAAATGCTCTTGGATTTTAGAAAGTTTTCTTAAAAGTTCTGCGAAAGGACCATCCTTAAGAGGCACATCCTCGTTTTCTTCTTCGTTTTTGTGAAATGCATCGATGCCCTGTTCCTTGTAGATTTGCTCTGATTCACCGGAAAATACGACTGCGTCAGCGTCAAATGCAAACTTTACTCTGTTTTTTTCAGGATTGAAGTCTTTTGGTGGATTGTAGATTAATGCCGCAGCACAATTAGTATTGTCTATCACCCACTGAACATCTTTTTCATCACGTGAGAGAAACAAATCAACATCATAAGCATCAATAAAAGGAGCTAAATCGTCACCACCTGAAAAAGCCGCTCTAGTAATTGGTAGATTATACTCCTTGATTGACTTTAAGACCCTAACGCCTGTCTCTGGGCTATTTCTTGACATGACCACCACTTCGATAATTTGCTTACTTGCTTGATTGTTTAGCTGTAACAAGCTTTGAATCAAATGAAAGGCTGTTCCAGGATTTAGAACTTCGTTTTCATGTTGAAGTTGGTATTTTCTGAAGCCTGCTATTCCATGTGTGCGGAACACCTCATTTTCTTCCTCCAAATCAAACAGTGCCCTTGAAGAAACGCCTACCACTAATATTTCTGAAAAGTCTAATCCCATTTCTTATCCTCTACGATTTATGCTTTGATGTCAGTACTTGCGGAGCGACCCCCCCCCTTGGACATTTCTGTTTTTATTTGATTTTTGATTAAGCCAAGTTTCGGTTCATGTAAATCTATTTTCTTCATTTTTCGTGTTAAATTACCGTCTAAACTTCTACTTTCCCTTCAACGATTCTTGTGTAAATTTCAAGTACATCAGGTGGTAGTTTTTGTGTCTTGAAAAAGTCTCTTCCGGTAGGTTCTAGGTCATTTTCTATCATCAAACGTAAGCACTCTTCGATAATATACCATGCCATGTCTTGGTTTTTAAAATCAACCACAGGTTTTGCGGTATAAGGAAGAGCCGTATAGTAGCCTAGATTGTTATTTATTGTTGTCCAACGACAGAAGTTTAAAATGATAGGGACTATCTTAAAATGTGGTTCTTTGGCTTTTTTATCCAATGCCTTTTTGATCTCGTGGTCATGGATGTAGTCAGTTTTTATGAAATTAGAACTTATCATGAAGCATACTATGTCCGATTCTTCTAAATGTTTTTGAATTTCGTCGTTCCAAACAGAGCCCGCTTCTAACTCGCTGCAATACCATTTGGATATTTTTCCGTCCCTTTGTAAGGTTGAAAGATGTTCAATGAATTTGGTGACTAATCTTAGGTCTTTTTTAGAATAGGAGATAAATATTTTCTTCATTTTTAAAGGTGATTTTAGATACTTCTTAAATGATGTGATTCGGTGATATTTATTGCCATACTGAAATATTGGATTTTGTTCAATTTCGTTTTTATGGATTAATTCTAGTGGAATAAAATCATCGTGGGATTCACTTGGAACTAGTTTGTTGACATTTATTCCTTCGTTTATGGAATCAATGTGATCAACAATTTCCTGAGTGAATTTTTCGTTTTTACAATTCAAAGCATAAATATCAAGTGCAGCAGATTTTTTGTTTTTGTCCCATGGAATAAACTCAACCATAATGATGTCGGTGCTATTTTCGTCTTTTATAATTATCCCATTTTTCCAAAAATAGAATGATGATTCATCGCTTGATTCGGTCAATGCTTTGGCGCCATATGTGTGAAAGAAATCTAATATTATGCTTTTATGAATAAATGTTTCGTATTCAAATCGATAGACAGGTTTTTCAAAAAGCGATTGAAATAATTGAATGCTTTTTGGAGGATTATCCGGTAAATATAATGGCGCAATGAACGCTTTTTTATTTTTAAACGGATGTCTGAAAAGAATTTTGAAATGAAGCATTAGATTTATAACGTCTTCGACACTATCCTGGGATAACGACTCTTTTAATGACTCAGCAATGTCAGATTCACTAATTTCCCCATTAGTTCTGTTGATTCGTAATAAAATTTTGTTTAAATCATCCAGTATTTGTTTTTGATTAAGAAATATTTTATTTTTTAGTTTCACATTATCAGGGTAATACAGGCATAGGCCAATATCTGCCAAGAACGAAGCGAATACTCTAGCATCATTTGCAGAGAATAGAACTTCTTCCTGTTTATTTTCGGCTTTTCCGGCTAATTCAGGTAGATTGCGGATTATATCATTGCAATAGGTGCGGAACTCGAGAATTGATAAGCTCTTTTTGAAAATTCTGTTTTCTATATCTTTCTTTATATAATTCCAAGTCCCAAGGAACTGACGTTTTAGTATGTCTAAACTATCGAAAATTTCGAAAATAGACTGTCTGGATAATTCTAATTTTGTTTTGTTGTATATGGATATTTCTTCGAAATCAGAAATATTAGGGTAATCAGACTTTATTTTTTCTTCGTTTATGAATTTTTTATTTTTACTAATATCAACTTTGTTTTGCAGGACTAAAATGTTTTCTTCTTCTTGAAATTCTGTTTGTGTTTCTATTGTATTTGCGAATTGCTCTCTGCCCCAGTCTTTTATTTTTATTTTAATGTCTTCATGTTGTTTATCTCGTTCATCAAGTATTTTTGCTATTGATTTTTCTGTTTGACTTAACTTTCTTTTCTGAGTATGATATCTTATTGAATCAAGCCAATACTCAATAGGAAATGTATCTACTTTAACTACTATGTTTTCACCGTTAGTCTGTGTTTGATTTATTTCAACTTGATTAAATTGATTAGACAACTGTTCCCATAACAAGACATAGGCAGTTCCGTTTGTGAAAAAGAGATGGTGTGTGTCATGATAATATTCTTGACCACCAAAATCAAAGATTCTCACTTTGTATTTCTTGCTTTTCCAAACAAATTCCCAAGTTTCGAAGTCTAGCCAATGAGTTGTGGGTAAGTTTTTTTCGATTTTTCCTGTAGTTAGCCACTTGACAAATGTTGATTTACCAACATAGGTATTTCCTACAATGATCAGCTTTATGTCTTCATTTTTAAATGGCTTTATTTGTATTTTATTTTCAGCCTCGAGTTGTGTGAAATATGCTATGATGTTTTGTTTGCCTTTAGCAACCACTTCTGCTGGTGGAATTGATAGTGGATTTCGTGCAATACTAATAGTTTTGTTTTCCCATTTTGAATCTTGTATTCCTATTTTGGATATTAGTTCTTTTATTGGTGTTAAATCTGAGATTAGATTAGAGTGTAAATCGATTGTTTGAATTACACTTGATGCATTAGATAAAAATTTAACGGTTCTTATTTTATTGTTGCTTAAGTATAATTCTTTTAAATTGGGAAAATACTGAATGCTTGGAAATGCACCAATTGTATTGTTGTTTAAGTATATTTTTTTTAAATTTGAAAGATAGATAAGAGGATTGGTGGATTCAATATTGTTATTGCTTAAATTCAACGTTGAAAGATTACGCAATTTTCTTAATGGCTCTAGATTGCTTATATACCAGTTAGACAATGAGTGTCTCGTTCGTCTTCTTAGGTCATTCCAATTACCACCGGCAATGAGGATCTCCAAATTCTCTAGTTTTGCTATTTCTCGAGGGAGACTAAATAAGATATTTGGTCGATTAGTTTTATTGTAGCTATTTTTTGATATTTTTCGTATCCATGTCCCGTCCTGATATTCTCCCCATTCATTGCTTAAAATCAACGTTTTAAGATGGGTATTTAAAAATAATTCTTTAATTTGGTTCAAGCTTGTTATTCCTAAATTTCCCAAATCTAAGATGGGTTCATTTGTGGCAAGATTCTGTCTAATTAGCTCTTTTGCGAGATTTAAACTTGATGTATATATATTCACCAATATTTGTCTTATTACTAATCCAATTTGAGTTCCTCCATCATATTCTTTCATGTGGTCCTCTAGTATAGGCAGAAAGTATTCAACGAATGGGAAAAGTTGTTTGAGCTCCTGGAATTTTATTTTGTTGTCGTACTCAATAGGACGATTTGTGTAAGCAATTATAATTGTCGAATTACTAGAAAGGTTTCTTAGTCGTTCTATGTCTTTATCTCGAGCTGAGAATTCATAATTGTAGTAGTCTTTATCCAGTATATATATGATAGTGTCTTTGAAATCAGGTGATTCAGGGTGAACATCAAGAAATCTAAGTGTAGAGTGTTCTTTTAACTCAACGATTAAAAGATCACTTTCTGTATTTATAATCCATTCATGTTCGTTGAAGATATCCAAGATCGCTGTTCTTTTAGTTTGAATGGCGGTCGCTATTGATTGTTTAAGTATTATTCCTCCAATCCTTCTAGTACCAACAATGTATAAACGGCATTTTGTAGATTGCATGATTTTATGTTGATTTATACGTTTATTTAGGTCTCTTCTATTCGTTGATTGCGTCTAAGTGATTTTAATGTGATAAAGCATAAAACGAACATCCGGTGCAAAGCATTAATGTGTATCCTTGTGAGATTTGGTAAGTTAAACCAGTTTTTTCAAATTCTCATTCTATCTGTCATTATTTTTTAAAAATGCTAGCGAATACCGTTTTTAACGGTTTGTGGCTGCTTATGTAGCATGGTGTCAAAGATTATGCTGCGAATGTGGCATCTGGGTTAGCTGGTTGGTGTGCCACCAGGGCCTGGCTTCGAGCCCCTCAGTCTGCGGCCCTTCCCACCCCAATCCTTATATTTATCGTAAAAAACACCCCCGCTGTTTGGTAATTGTAAAATATACTATAACTTGTCGGGGCAAATCCTAAAATGCTGTTGGATGAAGGGACTTTTATTAACGGGTGGGTTGTGGCTGTTGGGGCTGTTGGCCACGCAGGCGCAGCCGGTGCATACCGAAGTGCGGAAAGACGCGCAGGGGCACTATACCATTTTTAGGGCGGGAGCGCCTTATTATGTGAAAGGAGCGGGGGGCTCGGTCTACCTGCCCGAGGTGGTGGCGGCCGGGGGCAACTCCATACGCACCTGGGGCACCGAAAATGCCCGGCAAATACTCGACGAAGCCCACAAATACGGCCTCACCGTGATGATGGGCCTGTGGTTGCAGCACGAACGCCATGGTTTCGATTACGACGATTCTGTGGCCGTGCGCAAACAAAAAGAAGCCTTCCGCCGCGAGGTGCTGGCCCTCAAAGACCACCCGGCCCTGCTGTGCTGGGGCGTGGGCAATGAGGTGGACCTCAATTACAGCAATACCAATGTGTGGTATGCGGTAGAAGACATCGCCAAAATGATCAAAGAACTCGATCCGCACCATCCCACCACCACCGTAACGGCAGGCTTGGATTCGGTGGAAGTGCAACTCATCAAAGAACGCTGCCCCAGCCTCGATTTTTACAGCATCAATACCTATGGCGACCTCGACAAACTGCCTTCGCAAATCCGTCGCTGGGGTTGGGACGGTCCCTACATGATCACCGAATGGGGCCCCAACGGCCACTGGGAAGTAAAACGCGCGCCCTGGGGTGCCCCGCTCGAGCAAAGCAGCGCCCAAAAGGCCGAAAGTTATACCCGCCGCTACCAGGATAAAATTTGGGCAGAGCGGCCGTGGTGCATGGGGTCGTATGTGTTCTTGTGGGGACAAAAACAGGAAACCACGCCCACCTGGTACGGCATTTTTACCGAATACAAAGAAAAAACCGAAACCCTTTGGGCCATTGCCCAGGCCTGGAAAAGTGAAAACCAGGCAGCACCCGTTTCGCTGGGCGCTTGGCAACAACCTTATTTGATGACCACCGCCGGCGAACCCATCGTTTTGCCTTTGGCGCTGCGTGCCGATGACATTGACAAAGTGAATTTGCGCTACGAAATCATCCCCGAAAGCCAGGACATCAAATCGGGCGGCGATGTAGAAGGCCGTCCCGCCAGCATCGAACGCAAAAAAGTGCGTCGGTTCAATGGCACCAACCTCTCGCTCGATGCGCCCCTTGCCGAAGGTGCCTACCGCATTTTTGTATATGCCGAAAAGGGCGGCTGGGTGGCTTACGGCAATGTGCCGCTTTTTGTAAAACCCCTGGCGCCGAGTGCACGTCCCCGCAAGGCCGTGCAATTCGAAACCTTCAGCCAACTGCCATGAACAAACCTATCCGTTCTTTATTTGCGGCAATGGGCCTGCTGGGTGCCACGGCGGCCTGGGCCCAACCGGCTGCCCCGGCCTCGTTGCCCATCGACAGTACGGCCACGGCCAGCACGGCAGCCAAACCGGCCTTGCGCTCTACCTTGTGGCGCTTGTTTGTGGATAGCAATGCCGCAGTGGCCGCCACCGACTTCGGTACCTTCCCCAAAATGGAGCCGGCACGTTTGCGTTCGCTCAATGTGAATGGCTTCTACCGCTTTTTTGGCACCTACCGCAATATGCCCACAGCCTATGAGTTTCTGCCCGATGTGACCATGCCGCGGCGCGAGGTGTTCATTGGCGACGATACCCAATTGCCCAACCTGCTGATCAACATCAACGGCAAGTCAAGGGCAGGGGTGAGCTGGGGCCTCGATTTGTTCGCCTTCCAGTTTATGGATAGGCCGGGTTTGTCGGCATACAGTCCCGCCACGCCCGACACCGCTCGCCCCAACATCGATTTCCCCCTCGGTTCGCCCCGCCTCGGCCAGAGCATGCTGCTGAACCTGGGCATGAACCTTTTTGCCACGGTGCCCACGGCTTTGGGTCCGCTGAACATCAAACTCGGCGGCATCCACTGGGAAGACATGAGCGACCTCACCATGGGGGCTTATACCGCTTACGAGCGTTATATGTTGTTCGACCGCAATCCCTGGGACCCCATTGGCAACAGCGTACAAGAACGCTACAACCGCTATGTAGATGCGGGCCGGGTAGACCAGGAAGAACGCTGGGGCAAACGCGCCTTTGCGGGAGCCATCCTCAGCATGAGCCAGCTGCCCAAAAACCAGAGCGTGAAATTCATGTTCGGCAAAAACGAACAGAACGGCGGTTTCGACCGGCGTCCGAATGCGGCCTGGGGCGGTCAGTACCAATGGTTGGTGAACAGCCACTGGCGTTTGGGCGTGCAAACCATGAACCAGCGCTCGTACCAAGACAGTTTGTTGACGCAACGTTTCGGCTCGCAAATACATACCGTTAAAATCAGCCATTTGTTGTCGAAAGTGAATTTCGATGTGGAAGCCGGTTATTCGGGTTACCAATCGGCCCAGGTAGGGCAGCGGGGTGGTTTGGTGGCCCAGGGCAAATTGCGTTACCAAATCAACAAGCGCTGGCGGCTGTTTGGTCAGGCTTATTACATCGATCCGGGTGCCGTAAACAACGTAGGTGCTTTTGTGAACACCAGCGTGGCCGAGGCTGCCATTTCCAACATCCCGGCCGGACAAGCGGGCAGCGGGGCCTTGCTCTTCCCCAGTGGTTCGTCCTTGTTGGGCTTCGGACAGCTGGCCAACAACCGCCAGGGCATCGACATCAATGTGGGTTTCCAGCCTTCGAACATCTACCTCTCGGGTGGTTACAGTTTGAGCCGCGAAATCACCACCGGTGCCAGCAACATTTCGTTTGGGCGTCCGGTAAATGCCCTCACCCGCAGCCGTTTTTACCGCTGGGGTTTTCCGCAGGCGGTGGGTCCGTATGGCCGTACCAATGTGTTGTATCGCAGCACCTACGACCGCATCAATTTCCCGCGGGCCATCAACGAAGCCCTGTATTTTTCGCAGCTCGAATTGCAGGCGCTCTACCGCATCCGTTTGGCGGGCAAGGTATTGGTGTTTAACCACCTCATGCGTGCGGCTTCGGTACAAACCGATGTGGCCCTGCTCAAAACCGCACCGCAGGCCATTTTGCGCCAGTATGCCAGCGAAAACGAATTGTATTTGCAGTGGAACAGTCGCCTCACCTTTGTATTCATGACCAGCGGCGACATCACCCTGGGTGGTTTGGCCACGGGCGTGAACATCAATGGGCGGCCGTTGGAGCAATACGGCGCTGCCCGCGGCATCGGCATCGACATTTGGGCGGCCGACAATGTGTGCGTGTACCTGCGCCACAAGTATTTTGCTTTTGAAGACCGCAGTTTTAACGACGACAAATACCGCGGCACCGAATCTACTGTTGAACTGAAGCTTTTGTTCTGATGAAAAAAATATTCCTCTTTGTTTCTCTTTTGGCGGCCGTTGAAAGCTTCGGTCAAACCCCTCCGCCCAAATTTTCGATCAATGGCGGGGCCCGGGCCGTGTATTTTGCCGATCGGCTGACCTTGGCCGGCGATACCACTACCTTGCCGCGCGAAAATTCGGGCCATGTGCTGGCCGATTTGGGCGTGAACATCCGTCCGAACGCCGCCACCGAAGTGCTGGCCCAAGTGCGTATCCGCAACGATTATGGCGGATTTTGGGGCTCGGGCGTGAGTTTCGACATCCGCCAACTGACCGTGAAAGGCCTCATCCAAAACCGTTTCAAATACACCGTGGGCGATATGGATTATGCCCTCACGCCTTATACCATGTTCCGTGCGGCGCCGGTATTGGAGCTGTTCAACGGGGTGGGCGCCATGCAAACGCTGCAGCAAAACATGCCGGGCTACGATGTGTTTATGAATGCGAATGGCACTTGGCGTACCCAGGGCGCCGCGCTCGATTTTGGTTTGTTGTTCAAAAAAGGTCCACAGAAATTGTCGAACTCGCTTTTCGCCATCCGTTTGCGCCCCGGTTTTGGGGGTGCTGCCACCGAGCAGTGGGCCTTTGGCGGTCGATCTGAGTTGATTTGGGGCGAATTCCCCCTCCGCATCGGCGGTACCCTGGTATCGATTGCTGATTTAGGAGGCACTTCGGCCAGCACCGATTTGTACCGCAATGCCGTTTTGGCCACCGATGGTTCGTTGGGCAACGGTTTCCTGCGTTTGAACTGGGAACTGGGCAATTCGCGCAGCCAGTTTGCCGATACGGGCAATACCGTGAAGACCGATTATTTCTACACCCTAGGGCTAAAGATTGGCAAGGCCTGGCAAGTGAAATACGCC